>Ga0209427_10005105_pt1 | contig 15076 bp, 15 predicted proteins | sample DeeMarSWOR136_30_FD_187465 | JGI IMG/M metagenome (GOLD analysis project Ga0209427, IMG submission 187465) | Marine sediment microbial communities from White Oak River estuary, North Carolina - WOR-1-36_30 (SPAdes) (version 2) | ecosystem: Environmental > Aquatic > Marine > Intertidal zone >...
CGGGCCACCACGTCAAAAGACGGGGTCAGAAGGTCGATTATCTTCCCTTTGCCTTCATCTCCCCATTGGGTGCCGACGACGAGCAGATTGGCCATAAAAGTCCTTTAAAAGGTTAAAATATGCTTTGAGACAAAGGAGAAAGCGTGTTGAGAAAGAATTCTAGCAGAACTTACTCCTCGACACAAGTTTAAAAGCTCAGAGCCGCCTGAACCGAAAAGGAATCATCTTTCAGGTCAGCGTCCTTCTCTCTGTTAAAATCATACTCGAATTTAAGGATAAGATTCTCCGAAGCCTGGACCATAAAGCCGAGAGCCCAGCGTCGTTTTTTCTCGGAGATCCCTGCTCCTGGGGGGAAATCCGGGCTGATAAATCCAGGGCCATGAAAGATATCCTCGTAATCCAGGAGCTGGTAGCAGGCCACGGGCCGAAGCCTGCCCAAGTTCATCGTCGCCTGCACAAAAAATCCCTCCGCAGTGCCTGTGCCATCCGGGATCTCCAGGCGGGCCCGGGTATATTCGGCAAGGATTTGGTAGCCCTCCTCGACCCAGGAAAGGTCAGCCCCCTGAAGAGAAAGACTGCGCTCATTCGCCTCATCATACTTTCCGTTGTAATAGGAATAGGCGACCTCGAATCCTCGGCCCAGGGCCAGGCCCACTCGACCTCCCTTGCCCTTGTCCCTGTTGTTATCCTTGAATTGCTGACCTCTGTTCAATTCCTCTGCTTCGGAAAGGCCGTTCCCCAAATAGGCTGAATAGAAAAAGCTGCGCCATCTCCCCTGCACCTGGATCCCGATATCCCTCCAGAACGAGGGGTAGACCTTCTCCACATTGAGAGGCGGATGGATCAGCATCGTTTGGTGAGGCCGGTTGAACTGGTTGTACCTGCCAAACTCGACAAGATAGAGGCCCAGCTTAAGACTAAAAGCCTCGGAAGAACCGAGTGATATCCAGGCCTGGTCCAGCTCGACCTCGCTCTCAGCGTTGAACCTGACCTCAGTCAGATAGGAGAGAGTGGGAGTGATCTCGCCGGAAAACACGAGCCCCGCCAGGGAATTCCGGAAGGTCCCATGGCTGAGACCGGACTCTCTCTCCCCCTTGGTGTAATCGAGGGAGAGGTAGCCGGTGATCCTGGCTTGAAGGGAAGAGAAAAGGACTAACAGCACCACCAGGAAAAAAGAGGTTTTTTTCATCATACTAGCGAATAATCAAAGTTTTCGTCCAAAAGGGATTCCTTCCACTTCTCCACGTTCTTTTTCTCGGATATGAGCCGGCTGATCTCGTTGACACCTTTTTGCGTCCCCAGACAGATGAAGCCGATTATCTTCCCATCCTGGACAATGATCTTTTTATAGATCCCTTGTTCCGCCCTTTCCAGGCGCAACTCCTCAGAGGATTCGTCCTCAGGATTGACCAGGCCGGCAGAAGCAAGGTCGATACCGACGACCTTCAAGGTGTTGTAGGGGATTGTCCCTTCATATTTCTGCCCCTGGCCCAGGATGTTATGAGCCGCAATCCGGGCTTGATTGAATGAAGCCGGGATGATGCCGTAGACTCTTCCGGCATGCTGGATGACATCCCCTGCGGCCAGTATTTCCGGAACATTGGTCTGGAGAGAATCATTGACGATGAGGCCCTTGTCGGTCTCGAGTCCAGCCTCTTGAGCCAGGCGAAGATCGGCTCTCCCTCCAGCCGCCACCACCGCCGCATCCGTGTCAATCTCTTTGCCTCCCTTGAAGCGCAATCCTGTGACCTTTTCCTTCCCGAGAATTTCTTCAGTGGCCAGGCCCAGGTAGACTTTTATGCCCATTTTCTCGATCTGAAGTTTGAGAAGCTCTGCCCCCCGGACATCCAGCTGCCGTGGCAGCAGCCGGTCAAAAAACTCCACGACTTCCACCTCCGCTCCTCTTGTTTTGAGGGCCCGGGCCGTTTCCAGGCCAAGCAGGCCTCCCCCGATAACAACCACCCGCGGGTGGGCTTTAATGTACTCCATGATTTCATATGCGTCATCCAGAGTTCTTAGGGTGAAGACGCCTTTCTTCTCCGCTCCTTTGACGGGCGGGATGAAGGCTTTGGACCCGGTTGCCAGGAGAAGAAAATCAAATTTTTCTCTTTTCCCACCAGAGGTCTCGACCTCTTTGGAATCAGGCAGGAGCTTGGCCGCCGGTTGGGACAGGTGGACGTTAATGCTCTGTTTTGCGTACCATTCCTCAGGAAAAGCGAACACTTTCTCCAGGGGAAGACGCCCCGCCAAAAATTCGATCAAATTGGGGCGGGGGTAATAGTGGTATTTTTCCTCCGAAAAGATATCGATCTCGACCTGCTTATCCTGCTCGCGAAGTGTTTTGGCTGCGATCGTCCCGGCCAAACCATTCCCGACGATGATGACTCTCATGAATAGAACCTATCCGCGGTTGGCGCTAACCCAGCTTCTGGAAAAATTCCTTGCCCACTCCACACTGGGGGCAGGTCCAGTCATCGGGTAGCTCCTCAAAAGGCGTTCCCGGGCTGATGCCGCTATCAGGATCGCCCTGTTCAGGGTCATAGATGTATCCGCAAGCCGTGCATTCCCATTTCTCCATCCAATCCTCCTTAACGTCTAGTGAAAACTCATGATTTCATATGTCTTCGCGAGGGTTTAAAGGATTCCTCCATTTTATCTGGAACAGGTTTGGCAATCTCTTTTTGTCCTATGAGACGGCCAAGCTCCTTTTGGTCGCTCGCCACGACAATGGGACAGCATTCATTGCGTTTGTATTGGTCACTCAAAACGATCTCTTCAAGGAAAGAGCGCTCAGATCCTCTCAATCGAGGAAAACCTCTGTTTCTTCTAAATACTCAGTCATCTTCAAGAACGCGCGTCTCGTACTCCTTTTCCAGTCTGAGCTTGTGTGATTTTTCCTGCATCACCAGGAATTCAAACAGCTTTTTAATCTCTTCCTCTTTTGCTTTCTCGGCAAGGCTGGAGTAAAGGTCTACAGCCTTCTGCTCCTTTTTCGCAGCCAAAATCAGAAGGTCCTGAAAATTCATCTCTGCACTCGGCGGCTCCTCAACAAGATAATCACTGATTTTCAAGTCGATGACATCCTCGACATTCAAGGATTCCACCTTTTCTTCCGACAATTCCTGGAGAAGCTTTTTATGATTCCTCTCCTCATTCTGGAGCTCAGCGAGCAGTTCCTTTAAGCCCGGCGTTTCTGCAATCTTGATCATGCTGCCGTAGGCATTGATGGCATCCTCTTCCCTCTCGATGGCAAATTTCACGACTCCCTCAAAAGTCTGTTTTCCCATCCTGTCTCCTTTCAATCTTATTCTCTGTCCGTTTCAGATTCAAACCAGACAAACGAGGTTCCCGCAGGTTTCTCTGGAGGCTCGAGTTCCAAAGGGCAATACGGAAAATCTCGGTTTTTTTCCTTCTTCAGCCGTACTTTATTTCTGAAAAGCTCCCCCAAACCTGGGGAAGGCGGTGAAGGCATCAATTGCAATTCAAAGTGAAATACAATTATAATGAATTGGTTTTTTATGTCAACCAGACTACCAGAGAAATCCAAGATCACAGGATCGGAGGCAGGAATGATCGAAGACTCATTGGCCAAAAAGGCTCAGAAACAGCTCTACAAAGCTGCTAAAGAGGTCAACCTGGATAAGAATCTTCTCAAAATCCTGGAACAGCCGATGCGAATCTTGCGGGTGTCTGTTCCTATAAAACTGGACAATGGAAGGACAAAGGTCTTCACCGGCTTCCGCTGCCAGTACAATAACGCCAAAGGACCGACCAAAGGCGGAGTCCGCTACCACCCCGAGGTCACCGAGGAGGAAATCGTGGCTCTGGCGGCCTGGATGACCTGGAAATGCGCTCTTCTGGACCTACCCTACGGAGGGGCAAAAGGGGGTATCATCTGCGATCCGACAAAGCTATCCGAGAGTGAGCGGGAAAGAATGACCCGGAGGTACACCAGCGAAATCATGCCCATCCTGGGTCCTCATATTGACATCCCTGCTCCCGATGTCTACACCACCTCCAAAACCATGGCCTGGATCATGGATACCTTCTCGATGATGAAGGGCTACACTGAGCCCAGCATCGTGACCGGAAAACCGGAGATTCTGGGAGGTTCGAAAGGGAGGAAGGAGGCCACAGGAAAAGGAGTGGCGATAATCATCCGGGAATATTTCAAGGCGATGAAGAAAAACCTCGAAGGAGCCAGGGTGGCGATCCAGGGATTCGGGAATGTCGGCGGCTATGCCGCCCTTTTCCTCTCCCGGATGGGAGCGAAAATCGCAGCCGTATCCGATGTGTCGGGAGCCCTTGTCAATCCGGATGGCCTGGATGTCCCTGGGCTCCTGGACTGTGTCCAGAAGCATGCCTGTGTCATCAAACACCCCGGAAAACAGATCGACCGGGAACAGGTCCTCTACCAGGATGTGGATATCCTCATCCCCGCGGCCCTGGAGAACCAGATCCACCGGAAAAACGCTCAGAAGATCAAAGCCCAAGTCATCGTGGAGGGAGCCAACGGTCCTACAACTCCCGAAGCCGACGATATCCTGGAGAGAAGAAAAATTCCCGTTATTCCTGATATCCTGGCCAATGCCGGAGGAGTGGTGGTCAGCCATCTCGAATGGGTTCAGGCTCTGAGCGGCCTCTTCTGGGAGGAAGACCAGGTCAACGCCGAGTTGGAGCGGAAGATGGTCAAATCCTTTCAGGATGTGTGGAAAAGAAGCACCCAGAAAAACATCTCGCTCCGCTGCGCCGCCTACAGCGTGGCCATCGAACGGATAGCGGAGATCTATCGCTACAGGGGACTCTTTCCTTAATATATATATGGGGACGTTCCCTGGGGGGATACCCTATATCCTAATTGTTAGTTTTTAAACATTCTTAAATATAGGGTGTCCCCCCAGGGAACGTCCCCTATTGCTTGATTTCTTTTGTCTCTGGCATCCGGGACAGTAAAAAGTGCTCCGACCGCTGAGCCGGAGACGACAGATGCCTCTCCCGCAGATAGAACAGGCCAATCCTTCCCTTCCGTAGACCTGGTGAAAGTCCTGAAAACTTCCCTCCTGGCCCACGGCATCCCTGTAATCCCGGATGGTCGAGCCCTGGCAGGCGATAGCTCTCCCCAGCACGTCTTTTATAGCTTCATGCATCCGCTTGAGCTCAGGGTGTCGCAGTCGAGAAGCCGGGGTCAAAGGGTGGAGCTTTGCCTGAAAAAGAATCTCATCGGCATAGATGTTGCCGATACCAGCTAAAAACTTCTGGTTCAGAAGCAGGCTCTTCAACCGGGCCTTCCGCCCTTGAAAACGCTTCTTCAAGGAGGCCAGTCCGATCTCCAGGGGCTCTGGTCCTAGAGATTTCAGCTCGTCGACGGTGGACGCTTGAGCGGTCCGGAAACAGGAGATGAAACCGAATTTGCGGACATCCCTGAATCGAAGCTCTTTTTTCCGGTCTTCGAAAGAAATAATGAAATGCGTATGCTTGTCCACGGGCTTATCAGCCGAAGAAAAGAGGAACATGCCCGTCATCTTCAGATGAACAAGAAGGCTCATATCCTCTTCACAATCGATGATGATCATCTTTCCCCGGCGCCGGACGCCGCAGATTCTCTTCCCCCTGAGTTGAGTTATCAAACCCGCACAGCTATCCCGAAGCACAGGCGGATAAAGGACTCTAAGAGACCGAATCCGGTGTCCCTTCAGCTTCGGAGCAAGGCTTCTGACAATGGTCTCGACTTCAGGCAGCTCGGGCATGGAACCATTTTACTGGATTCAGCCGATCAGAGGAAGATATTGAATAACTTCCCAAGGAAACATCTGCCCTAATGGGAAATTCGGTGCCGGTTCCCCTCCATCCGGAGCTCATGGTGACGGGTGGGAAGGTCTTGGCGAGGATGGAGAGGAACCGGCTCCGCATCCGATTACACCTTCCATAACTTCTTCTTGATTTAAGAGGCCATATCTTTTATCATTGATGTTCTATGCAGATAAACGTCAAAGCCGTCAGTTCATTGGTCCTGGGATGGTTTGTCCCCGGTTTGGGCCACGTCTACCTGAAAAAATACTGGAAGGGAGGGATTCTCTTCGGCTGTATCATGGCCATGACCGGATTGGGACTGTTCATGGGCGGAAAAATATACTCCTTTCAAACGGAAAATCCCCTCACCATCCTGGCCTTTTTCTCCGACATCGGAAACGGATTTCTGTACCTCCTCTCCAAGATCTTCTCTTTCGGACTGGGAAAATTGAAGAATGCGACTTTTGAGTTCGGGACAGCGTACATAGCCGGCGCAGGACTCCTGAATTATCTCATTGCCCTCGATGCCTTCGATATCGCCTCAGGGAAAAAGAAATGATCTGGAAAAGCCATCTTCTCTCCATGATTGTCTATGCGCTGTTTGTCTGCATCGTCCTCGCCCTTCTGAGAAGAGACGACAGGAAAAGCCAGGTCAAATACGGCCTTTTCCTGTTTGCCATCATGGTCGTAGGCGGCCTTCTCTTCGGCTGGTTCATGTATCTGTTCACTCTATAACCTCCTCCCTCCTACTGACTTCTTCTTTCTTTGAATCCTCAAATGGGTATGATATAATCACCCCCTGAATTGATGGAAACCCAGAACTTTGGACCATTCGTCAGTCTCAAAATCCACGCTCAATTCTTAGCCCAAGCCAAACTTTTCGACCCAGAGCAACAGAAAGCCTCAGGTGACCGGAAAAGAACGGATAAAAGATGATTGAACTCTATCACATCTCAAAGCAGTATCAGGTTCCTCGATGGGCTCTCACCGACATTACCCTCCATGTTAAGAAAGGAGACTTTTTCTTCATCACCGGGCCCTCGGGTTCGGGGAAGACAACCCTTCTTAAATTGATATTTCGGGAGATACTTCCTACCCATGGCCAGATCATCATCGACAACAGAAACATCCTCCGCATTCCTGACCACAGGATCTACCAGATAAGACGAAGCATGGGGATCGTCTTCCAGGATTTCCGGCTTCTTTTCCAAAAGCGAGTCTTTGAGAACGTGGCTGTCGTCCTTCAAGTCCTGGGTGTTGCCCGCAAGGAAATCAGGAGGAGAGTCTTTAACGCCTTGAGGATGGTCAATCTCCATCACAAGATGTGGGAATACCCAGCACAGCTGTCCTACGGCGAACAGCAGCGAGTGGCCATAGCCAGGGCAGTCGTCAATAATCCCAAGATACTCCTGGCTGATGAGCCGACCGGAAACCTCGACCCAGAGCTGGCCAATGAAATCATGACTCTCTTCAAGGAGGTAAACAGACAGGGTGCGACAGTCATAATCTGTACCCATGACCGGGAGTTGATACGCCATTTTGGCGAAAAGATCTTCTTCCTGTACAAGGGAAAACTGATAAGAAAGGAAAAACTCTGATTTTCCAAAAGCTCAAACACTTCCTCAAAGAGACGCTCAACAACCTCTGGCAGCACAGAGCGCGCAATATTTTTTCCATAACCATCATCTGTTTTTCATTTCTTATCTTTGGCGTTTTCCTATCCTTATCCAATAATCTCTTTTTCACAGCCAAGGAACTCTCAAAAAATATGATGATCGTCTTCTTCCTTGAGGATAACGTATCCGAAGCCCAGAGGGCCCTGATTGAAAAGAGGCTCAAAGAATCAGCCCTGATCAACAACATCCGTTTCATCCCCTCCGAGCAAGCTTTGATAAGATTCCGGCAAAATTTTCCCGAACTTCAAGGCATCGTCGAAAATATCAAGGTCAATCCATTTCCCTCTTCCTACGAGACAAACATCTCAGATGAAAGAATCGCACCAGATACAGTCCTGAAATTCATCCAGGAGATAAAAGAAATGAGAGGCGTGGAGGATGTTCAGTTCAACAAGGACTGGGTGGAAAAGATGCAATCTCTGAGCAGGCTGGCCAGGGCCATCGGTTTCTTTCTGGGGGGGATATTAGCCCTAGCCTCCTTCTTCATCATCTCCAACGTCATCAAGCTCAATGTGCTTGCTCGACAATCTGAAATCGTAATCCTCCGGATGGTGGGAGCGACAAACATTTTCATCCGCATCCCTTTTCTTCTGGAAGGCATGATCCTCGGGATCCTGGGAGGGCTGGTTTCTCTGGCTCTTATTTTCCTGCTGATCAAGCTTTTTCCGGTCTATCTCGGAGCATCGCTGGGTGCACTGACGGAAATCATCAACTTCCGTTATTTGACTCTCTCCCAAATGGGCCTTCTGGTCGCAGCAGGTGCCGTCATCGGTTTCATGGGAAGCCTCAGTTCCCTCGCCCGCTTCCTGAAAGTCTGAAAAAATATATTTTTTCCGGTTCTCTTCCAGACAGCGCCCGTAAACTACACGGATATGGAAGGAGCGGCCTTGTTTCCTAAAACAGACGGCCCGCCCGTTTATGAACCTCTCTTAAGGGCTCGGGAATCCTGAACTTCGAGGTGAGAAGGACAATCTCTTTGGCCCGATTAAAATCAATCCTGTGTCCTGGAGAAACGAAAACCGGCTTCACCCCTGAGCGAGTCCTCAGACAGAACCCGACTTTCTCACCTTTGGAATCCCTGAAAATGGTGTAGGCTCCTCTCTGCGCGCCTGGTAGAACGAACGGGAAAAAAGGCTTTTTTGCGCATCCGATGGTGCAGATGTCCAGAGTCACTCCCACAAAGGAGGCCAATCCCATTCTTCTGGGGTGTGCAATCCCGTTCCCATCCACCAAAGTCACATCCGGCTTGTTCTTGATCCTGCGGAAGGCCTCCTGAAATACAGGCCCTTCCCTTAAGGACAAATAGCCAGGGATATAAGGAAAGCGGGATTTTCGAACGACTTCGGACACCTCCACGACGTCAAGCTCCGGGAGTCTGAACACGACAAGACTTGCGCCGATTCTCTTCGCCTGATGGTCATAACTGAAATCAGCGCCGGCGACCAGTTCCACTTTTCGCCCATCCCATTCCAGAATAAGCCTGGCGGAGAGCTCCCGTTGGACCTCAGCGGCTTTCGCCAAGCGTATTCTGCCCATCTCACCTCTGCCCATTATATACTATTCTTCATTCTCCATCAGCAGATAACCGTTCCCTGTGTTTATTGACATGGTAGGACCATTGTCTTAAAATCCCTCATAATGGCGTCCTTAGGTCAAAACCTCAGAAGAGAAAGAGAATTGAGAGGCATCTCTGTCGAAGAGATTTCAGATTCGACCAGGATAAGCCAGAAGCTCCTCAAGGCTCTGGAAGAGGACCGGTTGAATGAGATGCCCGGCGAATTTTTCATCAAAGCCATCCTCAGGTCTTATGCAAAATGTGTCGGCCTTGAGGAAAACACTGTGCTGAACTGGTATTACGAATCCTCCCTCCTGCAGGAGGAATTCAATAAATCTCAGCTTGAGAAACAAAAGACACAGCAGCCTCTTCCTAAAAAAGTCAAAAGGCTGATGGGCATGACGATCATCATTATCATCTTTTTGATCGCTCTGGTCATTATCCACTTCACCCGTGGAGAAAAAGAATCCTTAATGCCTCAGGAAAAGCTCCAGGCCTCTGCACTCACCAAAGAGGACAATCCCACCTCTCTCCCTGAGGTCGTCTCTCTTGATAAAACTGCTTTTGGAATACTCAGTTTAACGCTTGAAATTTCTTTTCTGGAGGAAACCTGGCTTCAGGTATACGCCGATGGAAAGCTAATGGTCGAAGACATCAAAGGCCCGGGGGAAAGAATCACGGTTGAAGCCTCTAAAGAGTTCCTCATTCATCTTGGAAACGCTGGCGGAGTCTCGTACAAATTGAACGACAGCGAGGGAAAGCCCTTTGGGTCTTCGGGGATTACAGTCAGAGGCATCAGAATAACCACAGAGAACTACACAGAGTACCTCGTCCAGAGACAGGGAACCATCCCGACTCCTTGAGCTGAGGAGTAAAAAAAGTGAGCGAAAAAGAGAATAGGGGAACAGAAAGTCTCAAGACAAGGGGATCCCGAGTCCTGGGCATCATCATCATCCTCCTGATCGTTCTCTTTTTTGCCATCGAATTCTTCATAGGAGAAGAACAACAATTTCCTCCCACATCGGTCACAACCCTTCTCCTCTCTCTCCTCCAGATCATCGTGCTCATCCTGTTTCTCATCCTCTTTTTTGTCTTGGGAAGAAATCTGGCGAAGCTCTACCTGGAACGAAAGAGAAAGGTCATCGGCGCCCATTTCAAAACAAAGCTGGTCCTCTTCTTCATCGCCCTTTCCCTGATACCTACGCTTCTTCTCTTTTTCTTTGCGAGCGACCTGATCAGCCGGAATATCGAGCAATGGTTCAAATCCCCGCTGGACAGGATAATGGAAGACACAAAAAACCTGGCAGATGGCTTCCAGGCGAACAGCAAAGACATCACCTACCATTATGCCTATCAACTGAGGCAATCCATACAAGAACAGAATCTCATGATGCCTGAAAGCAGAAGGTCTCTCATGGACTTCATTCGGGGCAAGCTGGAAGAATATGACCTGGATGAGATCAGCGTTTATCTGGAGGGTGAAGAACTCTTTGCCTACCTCAACCGTGAACTTCCCCTCAGGGACTACAAGGGATTGAGTCCGGAATTGGTGAAACGTTCGAAGATGGGGGACCTGGTCAACAGTCTCGAGCCGATGGGAAACGGGGAAATGATCCGGCGCGGTATCCCTTTCCACATCCCCGGTCTTGGCACAGCGCTGGTGGTGGCCGGGAAATTCCTTCCTCAGAATTATGCCCAAAGGATCAATAACATCATCAGCTATGTCGAAAGATACCAGCAGTTAAAAACGCAAAAAAACCCGGTGAAAACATTCTATTTTCTCACCCTCATTTTTATCACCCTTTTGATCATATTTGCCGCCAGCTGGATAGGTTTCCAACTGGCCAAAGCCATTACAGTGCCGATCGAAAAATTGGCTCAGGCAACCAAGGAAGTTTCCAAAGGCAAGCTCGACGTCAAAGTGGAAGACCCGGCATCCGATGAGATCGGCATCCTGATCGATTCATTCAACCAGATGGTCTTCGACCTCAGAGAGAGCCACCACAGCATCGCCCAAAAAACATCCGAGCTGGAAGCTCGGAAACAGTATATCGAGGCCATCCTGAACAACATCACCACAGGAGTCATCACTCTTGATGCGAAAGGGATCGTCACCACCATCAACCCCTCTGCCCGAGGAATGCTGGGTTTGACAAAAGAAAAAATCATCGGGAAAAACTACAAGGACATGTTCCAGACTCCCCAGTATGGAGAAATCAGAAGGACGATTGAATTCGGCATCCAGAACAGGTACAAGCTCTACGACAAGGAGATCAACCTCCACTCCGGCCCTCAAAGCAAAATCCTGGCCTTGACGCTTTCACCCCTGCTACAGTCCGACTCCACGTTTTCCGGGTTAATCGTCGTGCTGGACAACCTGACTCAGCTCATCCAGGCCCAGAAACTCGCTGCCTGGCAGGAAGTGGCCCAGCGAGTCGCCCATGAAATCAAGAATCCTCTCACTCCCATCCAGCTCTCTGCCCAGAGGATCAAGAAGAATTTAGGGAAAAACCAGAAAAAAAATAATGTCATAATCAAAGCCGGAGCCAACACCATCATCCGAGAAGCAATAACGATCAAAGCCCTGGTGGACGAATTCTCCAACTTCGCCCGCATGCCCGAGACTCAACTGCAGCCGATGAACATCCATGAGATCATAAAAAAAACCGTCTCTCTTTTCAAAGGAGTCTTCTCAGATATCGAATTCAACACCAGCTTCTCTTCCAAAGTCCCCTCTGCTATCCTGATCGACCCTGAACAGATAAAAAGGGTATTCATCAATATTCTGGATAACGCTGTCCACGCCGTGAATAAAAAGGGAGAGATCACGATCCAGACCAGGTTCAGCAGGAAAAACCAGCGTGTCAGGATCGAAATCGCAGACAACGGCTGCGGCATCATCAGGGAGGACAAAGAGAAGCTCTTTCTCCCCTATTTCTCGACTAAAAAGAAAGGGACAGGCCTGGGACTGACCATTGTGAACAAGATTATCAGCGACCACAACGGCTCGATAGATGTGGAAGAGAATCGTCCTCACGGAGCGAAATTCGTCATCCAGCTTCCAGCATGAATAAAGATAAAATTCTGGTTATCGACGACGAGGCCGGCATCCGGTCTTCCCTCAAAGGGATCCTGGAGGATGAAGGCTACTCCATCAAGACGGTCGTTAAGGGAGAAGATGCCTTCAAGCTGCTCAAAAGGGAGAACTTCGACCTCATTCTTCTGGATATCTGGCTTCCTGAAATGAACGGTATTGAGATCCTCAAAAAAATCAAAAACATGGGCGAAGCCCCCAAGGTCGTGATGATTTCCGGACACGGGACTGTCGAAACTGCGGTCAAAGCCATAAAACTCGGGGCGTATGACTTTCTGGAAAAACCTCTTTCTCTGGAAAAGGTCATCCTGACTGTCCAGAACGCTCTGAAGCAAAAAAAACTGGAAGAGGAAAATGTACTGCTCCGGGAATCTGTCTGGCTCAAACATCAGTTGATCGGAAAAAGCCATCCCATTCTCAAATTGAGAGAAGAAATCAAGAAGACGGCCCCGACCAACGCATCAGTCCTCATTTACGGAGAAGAAGGAACGGGAAAAGAGCTGGTCGCCCGAATGATACATCACCAGAGCTCAAGAAAGAGCCACAGGTTCGTTCCCATAAATTTCTCCGCCATCCCTGATGATCTGATCGAAACCGAGCTTTTTGGGTACGTCAGAGGAAACTTGGAGAATGCGGAAAAGGATAAAAAAGGAAAGCTGCTGCTGGCAGACGGAGGCACAATTTTTCTCGATGAAATTTGTGATATGAGCTTAAACATCCAAGATAAGCTCTTTAGAGTCATCGAAGAAAAACAGTTCGAACCCCCGGGATCGAGTGAGCCGATTCCAGTAGACATCAGAATTATCTCTGCGACCAACAGAGTCATCCATCAGTACATCGCCAAAGGAAAATTCAGGGAGGACCTCTTTCTCAAACTGAATGTCATCCCCTTGACCATCCCCCCTTTGAGAGAAAGAAAAGAGGATATTCCCCTGTTCATCGACTATTTTCTGGAATACTTCTCTCGGCAGGACGGTAAGAAGACAAAAAAAATGAGCGGGGAAGCCATGGAAGCCTTCCTCAACTACACTTGGCCGAGAAATGTCAGCGAACTCATCAACGTGATCGAGAGGTTCGTGATCATAGTCACGGAAGACGAGATCAAAGACTCCCATCTCTCTCTGCTCGTCGAATCGAGAGAACCCGAATCTGTCTCAAGGGTCGACCAGAAGCTGTCCCTGAAGGAAGCAAGTGAACAGTTCGAAAAGGAATACATCCATAAGATTCTGGTTAAACACAAATGGGATCTCGCCAAAACAGCTGCCGAACTCGAGATGAACAAGACCCAGCTCAGCAAGAAGATAAAAAAACTGGGAATCACCTTCTTCGGCTAAAAAATTCCCTTACTTCATTTGATGATGGAAGCATATTCTATTTCCGTGATAAGGGAACATCCGACCTCAGGGTAACGCAGCAAATAAGGTTCCAATCTCTATGCGGCCTGGACGCCACCTCCAGCCCCCGGACCCAGGGGGGGAACCAGTCCCGTTGGTTCCCCCCTCCGCTACGGGGGCTTGAGGACGGCATCCAGGTCCGCTCAATAGAGGATGTCAGACGAATGATGCGTTAATTTGAGTTGAAAATTGCAGGGGCGGTTCCCCTCTATCCGGAGCCCATGAAAGAGGGAAGGATTTTGGCAAGGATGGAGGGGAACCGATGCTACAACAGATTACGCCTTCATAATGGACTATCACAGAAATTGAGATTCATGCTTTGGGCAAGAAAAAATTGGGGACTGTCTCCGATTTCTGGTATAATAGGGAAAATTTTTTTGAGGAAAGCGAAAGCATGGAAGGTGAGATACTCAAAGTCCTGACTGTGATCAGAGATTTCATCTGGGGGTTGCCTCTTATAATCATCCTGGTCGGCACTGGCATCTTCCTGACGATCAGACTGAAAGGCCTTCAGATAAGAGGCCTCTTCTACTCCCTCTATCTAGCTCTCATCAAGAGAAAGGAAGACGACAATCAAGCGGGAGATATCTCTCACTTTCAGGCATTGATGACAGCTCTAGCGGCAACGGTCGGGACAGGAAACATTGTCGGAGTGGCCGTGGCCATCGCTACCGGAGGACCCGGGGCTCTCTTCTGGATGTGGGTGACAGGGCTTTTCGGGATGGCCACCAAATACTCTGAAGCGGTCCTCGCCATAAAATACAGAGAGGTGGATGAGTTCGGGACCATGAGCGGAGGGCCGATGTACTACATCTCCAAAGGATTGGGATGGAAATGGCTGGGAACGCTCTTTGCCATCTTTGCGGCGATAGCGGCCTTTGGTATCGGAAACATGGTCCAGTCCAACTCAGTCGCCGACGGAGTGCAGAAAACATTCGGTCTCCCCGATTGGGCCACGGGCATTATTCTTGCGGCATTAACGGGCCTGGTCGTCCTGGGCGGGATCAAGAGCATCGCCAAGGTCACCCAGGTGCTCGTCCCCTTCATGATCATTGTCTATGTCATCGGGGCGTCCGTCATCCTGATCATGAAATTCTCGCTGATTCCCCAGATATTCGTCCTCATCTTCAAATACGCCTTCACACCGACAGCGGCTACAGGAGGCTTTCTCGGGGCGACAGTGATGCACACCATGAGCCAAGGCGTCTCCAAGGGAGTCTTCTCCAACGAGTCAGGTCTGGGTTCGGCGCCGATCGCAGCCGCAGCGGCGAAAACGCCGAATCCGGTCAAACAGGCGCTTGTTTCCATGACCCAGACTTTCATCGATACCCTCGTGGTCTGTACCATGACCGGGCTGGTTATTTTGATAAGCGGGCTCTGGACGTCTGACATCCAGGGAGCCGAGCTCACGGCCTCTGCCTTCCACGGAATCTTCCCCTTCGGGATAGGAGAGTTCATCGTCACCATAACTCTGATATTCTTCGCCTATTCCACCATCCTCGGCTGGTGCTATTACGGCGAGAAATCCATCGAATACCTGTTCAAAGAAAGAGCGGTGAAGATTTAC
>Ga0209427_10005106_pt1 | contig 15074 bp, 12 predicted proteins | sample DeeMarSWOR136_30_FD_187465 | JGI IMG/M metagenome (GOLD analysis project Ga0209427, IMG submission 187465) | Marine sediment microbial communities from White Oak River estuary, North Carolina - WOR-1-36_30 (SPAdes) (version 2) | ecosystem: Environmental > Aquatic > Marine > Intertidal zone >...
CTTATTTTATTATATGGTAAAGATACTAAAAATTGGAGACCTGGGTTCATTACTAATCTTTATTGCTGTACTCCTTGTAATAACCGGTGTTGTCTCTTCTGTATGGAGCCTTAGTGGATTTCTAGGGCTTATAATGATTTTCTCAGCACTTTTTATTTTATACAAGAAAAAGGGCAATATTGGTAGTTTTAAGAACAACCCACCATTTTATATGCTATTTATTCTGGGTGTAGTTCTCTTTATTGCTAGTTATGCTGGACTTGAGATTATGCCCTTTTAGTATAAACACTTATATACGGCTATTGTGATTATTTTATTGAGGGAGGTAAAGAGTATAATGTCAAAATCCTCAGATATGGTTTGTAAGACTCTGGTAGTTGGAGTTATTATTTTATTTATTGGAACAGGAGTTAGTTCATCAACTTTAGGAATAACCGAGGAGAAACATTACTTAAAGGACAATATTATTGAAAAAGATTCATTATGCTACTTTAAGAAAGGGATATGTTACAATGAGGAAATCGATGATGTAAATTATGATGTTAAAATTGTTTATACTACTCCTAATAATGAAACGCAATATGAGATATCAGAAAAATCTATGTATACTATTGATTTAAATGAAAAAAAATCATTTAGTGGAAAAACTAGTGAAATATCTAGTGATGGTTTCCATTTCTATGGAGAAACAAGTAGACCATTCTATGTTGTACGGGTTTCATCTTCTAATGAGATAAATCTTACAAAATATGTCCGTTATGTGCATCAAAATAAAATTTGTAATAGGTCAACTCGTGGAAATTTCTATAATGGATGTCTTGTTACAAATAAAAAAGAGGTTACAAATCGTGGTGGTTATGCCCATAGATGGGAACGCACAGATAAGATTAACTACTTTCATTGTGAGTTTGGAAAAAACATAGCTTACACTTATGAAAATATGCCTATGTTTGAAACATTTCAGTATTGGGTCACGGAGTCGGTTATAGACTCTTTTTATATCACCTACCCTGCTGGAACGTGGTATTTTGTATGGACTGGTTTAATCTTTGATTTAGAGGAGGAGGATGTAACAACAGAAATGAAGGTTTGGATGAACTTTAGTGGTAATTGTAGTGATATGGAGGTTGAAGGATTTGAGGTCGGGGAAACCTATTATTTATGGTTTGGTGAGTTTGATTCAACTCTTACGATAAGTAAACATCCAGATTATCGTAGAATGCTTAATGGTAGAGCAGATTTTCAAGTTAATAATACTTTTTTATACTATTTTTTTAACTGTCCATTGACATGGTGGAATAGTGGTGGAGGAGGGTTTGGTTTTTGGAAGGTTTTCTGGAAGATGCCTAACGGTAGGAAGACATTAAGGATGTTTTGTTGGCCTGGGTTTGAATGGGTTTTTAGGGGTTTTAAGATGGGTTATAGAAGACCTTATGATTGGAAGTTCGGTATAGGTGAAAGTGGTGATTATACACTTAGAACAAGCTATTTAGATTGTATGTATGATTTAACACAATCACTTTTTTTTATAGGATTTGATGTGAAATTACCTTAATCTTATGAAGCATAAGATTATATATGGTAGCTTTTCCTATTGCTGGAAAGACTGCTGAACCTGTTTATTTAAGTTATTTGTTACATAACCATCATTGGTTGAAACATTTAAATAACAAGTATCTGATGTAAAATATGAGGGAGGTAAAGAGTATAATGTTAAAATCCTCAAATATGGTTTATAAAACTCTGGTAGTTGGAGTTATAGTTCTATTCCTGAGTGTTGGTATTCAACCAGCATTTGCAACAGTAGAACCAAAGGAAGAAATAATTGATGTTAAACCTAAAGATTACCTGTTTCAGACTATTATTGATATTGCCAATAATTTAGATATTAAGAACCTGTTAAAGCAATATAATCACAAAATATTTACTTCTGATTATGATTTCAAAGGTGTATTCTCAAAGTTGATGTTAAGAAAACCAAGACTTCTCTTACATGTGTTTTTCACTAAACCATCTATTACATATGAGTATCTTGATAAATGTTACAATACAGGTATTGAGATTATTAATGTTCTTGGTGAAGATAAAGTATTAGAAATAATGGTAACTATTGAGGTTACTAATTTAGATGTATTAGATGAGATAGATAACCTTATCACAAATGATGAAGAGTTATCTAATAAACTAGATACACTTAAAGAGATGAATGAAAAAATCAAACTTGATGCACCTTTAAGGTATCATTTATTTATATGTAGTATTTTGACTATAATTAGTATTCCTGTGTTATTATATCTTATAATATTAGAGCTAATACTATTCAAATATCCTCATTATTTAGAGAGTTCAATATTTGCTGGTATAGTGGTTTCGTTGGGACTTATAATTTTGCCTTTAACGTTGTTAATATTAATCTTGGCAGAAGTGTTTGAATGTATTTAACATTCTAAACAGTTGTTCTAAATGCTATATAAATTATATGTTAGACTGGTAATAAATATGCATAAGAACATCATAACAGTTGTTGGAATGACAATCCTATTTCTGGGAACCTGTATTACTCCAACCTATGCTATTGATAATCCTATAAAACCAATCAGTTCTGGTAATACTCTTTATGTTGGTGGCTCTGGAGAAGGTAATTATACATCTATTCAGGATGCTATTGACAATGCATCCATTGGTGATACTGTTTTTGTCTATGATGATTCATCGCCATACTATGAGGAATTGCTAATTAACAAAACCATTAATCTTATCGGTGAGAATAAACATACAACAGTTATAGATGCGCAACATGAAGATGACACGGTTAATATCTCTGTTGCTGATAATTGCCTGGTTTCAGGTTTTACCATTCAAAACTGTCATTGGTCGGGTACTGAATATTCACATGCGGTTGTTAGTATTATCCGTAGCGATTATGTAATTATCAAGGATAATATTTTAACAATAGGTGATACATCTGCTATTGATTGGACTTGTGCTGTAGAACTCGATAATTGTACATATTGTACTGTTCAGGATAACATTATGTCTGAGGATGACTATAAGAAGCGTACTGTTGGTGTTTCATTACATGAGGGTTCATCTTATAATACTATCTCTGGAAACGATATATCAACTTATACTATTGGAGTTGAAACTTTCGTGCTTAATTACAATCTGTTTGATAGTAATAATTATAATATCATTTCAGGGAACCATATTCACCATAATCTGATTGGTATCCAGATTCTTGGTGACACTAATAATGAAATATTGAACAATAGAATAGAGTATAATGAAGCAGAGGGTATACGTAATGCAGAAGCTCATAACACTACTATTTCTGGTAACATTATTTCATATAATGGAATTGGCAGGGAATTTGATTGTGGTATTAAGTTAACTTTTGAAACTAAGAATAATTATATTTCTGATAATGTTATTTCAAATAATAATCCTACTGGTATCTATATGCTTACCGGTGTTCGTAATGTTGTCACCAGGAATAATATTGTTGATAATTGGGGTAAAAGTGGTACACCTGAAAGGTGGTGGGGAAATGCATTTTTTAATTATGAATTGAGTCAGTGGAGATTATTCAGGTTGAATTGTTGGAGGAGGAATTATTGGAGTGGTCATTCTGGGATTTTACCAAAAGCTATACATGGTGTATATTGGCTTATTTTTGAGATACCTTGGTTTGAATTTGATTGGCTTCCAGCAAAAAAACCATATGACATTTAGATATTGGCTCGTTTCCCATTGCTGGAAAAACTGCTTGGTTTTATACTACATAATTGTTGATTTGTAAAAAGGTTTAAATATTGAAGGAGTATGAATTATTTACTTGGGTATTTTAGTTGAAAGGTAGTGATGTAAAAGGAATATTTGTAATGATTTTACTTTTGATGAGTTTATTTTCTTTATTGGGATATGTTTTTTCTGTTAGTACTTCTAATGATATTGATTCCTTTACTGAATCTACAACTGAATATATTGTAGATTTTACTATTGGAGAAGTAGTTGGGGTAATAATTCTTGTAGTAGTTAGTTTTATTATCTCAATATTGATTTTTTTCAGAGTCTTGAAAAGAGGTTAGACTATATCTTATAAGGACTCTCTAGAATAGAAGAGGGAGTTCTACCTCTATTTTTCTAGCTAGAAATTTTGACCTAATTAGCCGTTACTCTCTCTCTAATATAGTGAAAAACTTTTTATTTAAAAAAATTAATAATTTCAGCAATCGTACTCTTTTTTATTAATATAATTAAAAATAAGTAAACGGAACTACTTATACAGCCTCAATTGAGTTCTTTGTTCCTAGGTGTGTTTATGTTAGTTTATTGTGTAATTCTATGGCTACCAAAGACCTTATCATAGATACTTTTTAGGTCCTCTTGACTCTGGTAATTATAGTGCTGTAAGTCAACATCTCCATTTAAGGAATGCCCCATAAGTATTTTCTTTATTGAGGTTGGTCCACCTCTTCTGTCCCATTCCTGTGAGAAGTATTTGCGGAGGTGTTTTACACGAATTGGTACTTTACGAAATTTTCTTGATAATGTTTTTTGGGCAAAAAGTGTAGTAAGAGTTTTATTATGATTAAAATAATCCAAGTATTCTATAATTGCTTGTTTTGCTTCACTTGAAAAAAAGGATACTCTAGTCTTTTTATTTTTTGTTGAATGGTTATTCTGTGGGTCATGTCGGATTATTACCTTATTTTCTTCTAAAACAATATCCTCCTTTGATAATTTATATAATTCCTCAGCCCTTATTCCACTAGTACAACCTAGAAGTATGACCGCTTTTAGTCTAACAAAGCTTTCATCATTTCTGAAGTAATTGAGAGTTTCCTTTATTTTTTCTGTTGTTAATCTTATTGGTTCATAATGTGGGTCAGCTGGTAAGATAATTTCATCAGCCCAGTCAATTTTTAAGAATTTTAAGAATCGTCTTAGTTGAAACATTTGTCGTTTATAATAAGCAATAGAATTATTCCTTTGTAACTCCTTAAAATACTCAATACTTTTTTTCTTGTTTATGACTGAAAGTATATACTTTTTGTAATTTTTTAGGTATCTTTCAACCCCTTTTAAGTGCCCTTTTGTAACGCCTTTTAGCTCTAAAAACGATAAATATTCTCCTATAGCCTCATTTGAAATCTTTTTTATGGACTGGGTGGGATTTGAACCCACGGCCTCCACCTTGCGAAGGTGGCGATCTTCCACTGATCTACCAGCCCTACTTTCAAGTATTTAAACAAAATGATTATTTGATTATTTCCATTTATATTTTTAACTAAAAAGTTTTGTTTTTAGCATTAATCAATGCTTCAACAACAGGAAGTTTCTCACCCATCATAAATTTCTCAAGTGATCCACCACCAGTACTTATATGAGATATTTTATTATCAAGACCTAGCTGCTCAACTGCTGCAACGGTATGGCCCCCTCCAACAATAGAAAAGACATCTGATTGTGCAACAAATGTAAATATTTCTTTTGTACCTTTCATAAAAGAAGGATTTTCAAAAACACCACAGGGTCCTGATAAAAAAACTGTTTTTGCATCTGAAAGAATATCTTTAAAATTATTAATTGATTTTTCACCAATATCATATAGATTATAATTTGTAGGAAGGTCAGATAAATCAATCTCTTTTCTATTTTCATTTTCTTGCTGAGCAAAATCAATTGGAAGGTAAATCTTATCTTTATATTTTGAAATAAGATTCTTAATTTCATTATAGTTTTCAGCAGTTCCCTCTTTTTCAAGCATCTCTTCGTTTTTATCTCCTAAATCAACTCCTTCAGCTTTTAAAAAAGCATTTGCTGGAAGACCTGTTAGAATTATTTTATCAGCTGTTTTTTTATCAAGTAAACGTTCAATTGTAACAATTACATCTGAAAATTTTGCACCACCAAATAAAAAAACCGAAGGTTTCTCTGGTTTTTCCATTATTTCTCTAAGAGTGGTTAGTTCTTTTTCCATAAGTCTACCTGCACAAGAGGGCATAACTTCAGTAAATCCAACCAATGAACATTGAGCCCTATGGGCTGCTGCAAAGGCATCGTTTACAAATATATCAGCAATTTGATATAGGTTTTGAACAAGATCTGATTGGGAATGTTCCTTTGCAGATTTTTTATCTGTTTCACCGTCAAACTTTCTAACATTATCAAGTAACAATACCTCTTTTGTATTAAGATTTTTTATTGCATCCTTTGCTTTTTTTCCATAAACATCATCAACAAATTTCACTTCTCTACCAAGCAGATTTTCAAGAGCTTTTGCATGTTTTTCAAGAGATGTAAAATCCCAGCTACCCTTTCTTCCCTGATGTGCAAGAATAACTATTTTTCCATTCTTTTCAATTAGTTCTTTAATTGTTGGTAATACTCTTTTAATTCTAGTAGTATCAATTATATCTAATGTGTTTTTATCAAGAGGCATATTGAAATCTACTCTCAGTAAAACTGTTTTGTTATCAAAACTAAAATCATCTAAAGTGTTGTACTCATTCATAACACAATCCTCCGTGAAAATCGATATCAAAAGTATTTATTTAAACATATTTAAAAATAAAATTTTTTTAGAGATATACGTTTATACTGTTCTAGTTATTTCAACTTCACTTGTTGATTTTGAGGAATTAACACAGATATAGTTAATAAGATCAATTAATCTGCAGGAATATCCCCACTCGTTATCATACCAAGATAAAATTTTTACAAAATTTCCATTTTCACCCATAACTTTTGTACTCAAACCATCTATTATTGCAGAATGTGGATTTCCAATAACATCTGTTGATACAAGTGGCTCTTCAGAATATTCCATTATGCCTCGGAGATTGTTTAATGAAGCATTCTTCAAAGCATTATTTACCTCATCTTTTGTTACATTTCTCTTTAAAATACAAGTAAAATCTGTTAAAGAACCATCTGGTGTTGGAACTCTAACTGCTATTCCATCGACTCTTCCTTTAAGTTCAGGTATTACAAGAGTTACAGCTTTAGCTGCTCCAGTTGTGGTTGGGATGATCGAAACAGCAGCAGCTCTTGCTCTTCTTAGGTCTTTATGTGGGAAATCAAGGATACGTTGATCACCAGTATATGAATGAATTGTGGTCATGAATCCTTGTTCTATCCCAAAATTATCGTTTAAAACTTTTACAGGAGGAGCCAGACTATTTGTTGTACAGGATGCATTTGAGATTATATGGTGTTTTTCAGAGTTATAAAGGTGTTCATTTACACCAAGTACTATTGTTAAATCAGGATCTTTAGCTGGTGCTGAGATAATAACCTTTTTTGCCCCTGCCTCAAGATGCTGTGAAGCACCTTCACGTGTGCGAAATAAACCCGTGGATTCAATTACAACATCGATATCAAAGTCTCTCCACGGTAATTTTGAAGGGTTAACCTGAGAAAAGAATTTTATAAATTTACCATTGACTACAATACCATCGTCTTTGGCCTCTATATTTCCGTTAAATTTTCCATATATTGAGTCGTATTTGAAAAGATGAGCAAGTGTTTGGGTGTTGCCCAGATCGTTAACTGCAACAACTTCAAATTTGTTTCCGTATTGAGAATGACCTAAAGCTGCACGAAGAGTATTTCTTCCAATTCTTCCAAAACCGTTTATAGCAACCTTTATCATCCCGTCCACGTAATTACGAAATATCGATATTCTATATAATACTTCCGAAAAGAAACGTTTCAGCTGCTTTTTTTATTTCTACTTTTTTTATATCTCCTATTTCAACTTTCTCCTTGAAAACAACAGGTTTATAATTTTCAGATCTACCAACAAAAGTATCATTTTTACCCTTCTCAGTTACAAGAACGTCATATATTTTTCCAATATGTTTTAGGTTATTTTGTTTGGATATTTTTCTACATAGCTCTGTTAAATATTTTGAACGTTTTTTTGAGATACTAGTATCTATCCTTCCATTCAAACTTTTTGCTTTCGTATAAGGACGAGCAGAATATCTAGTTATATTTGTGATATCTGGTTTTACTTTTTTTAATAAACCAACAGTTTGATTAAATTGATAATCTGCTTCTGTTGGAAAACCAACTATCACATCTGTGGAAATTGTAATATCTGGAAAATTCCGCCTAAATTTTTTTATAATTTTTAGGAAATCCTCTACATTATATTTCCTGTTCATTTTTCCTAAAATTACATTATCACCAGATTGGACCGGTAGATGTAAAAATTTGTATATTTTTGGTATTTTAAATCCGTTAATTATTGAGTTAATGTTTTTTAGACATGTATAAGGATTCATCATTCCTACACGAACTCTAAATTGCCCATTGGTAATACCTATATTTTCAAGAAGTTCACCTAAATTATGTCCATTATCTAATCCATACGAACTTGTATCTTGAGATGTAAGCTGTATCTCCTTACAGCCCTGCTTTATAGCAGAGCAAATATCTTTTATTATCTCTTCTATTGGGTAGCTTTTTAGTTTACCTCTAGCTTTTGTTGTTATGCAGTAAGAACATGAAAAATCACAACCTTCTGCAATTGATATTGGAGCAAAAATATTTTCATAAAACTTTGGAAATTGTGTTTTATTTTCAACCCTAAAATTAGTTTTTTCATTATCTAACACATCTAATATTTGATAAGAATATTGAGGAGGAAGCAGCTTTACATTGGGAGCTATAGATTTAACTTTTTCAGATTGAATTGAAGCCATACATCCGCCTACTATAATTTTTTTACCGGTGTTTTTTAGAACTTTTATACGAGATAGCATACGCTGCTCGGTTGTATCAATTACAGTACAGGTAAGTAAAATCAATGTATCTGCATATTTAATCTCATCAACAATTTCATAATTATTTTCTTTCAAAATTCCTTTTATTAAACTAGCATCACTCTTATTTGCAGTACAACCATAGGTTTCTATATACACCTTCATAAATGGAAGCGCAAAGAGTAGATGTACTATTTAATTGCTTCCTTAATCCTATCTATAACAAATTCTTTATCAAGATTTGATAAAAAGTAACCAGCTCTTGGTCCCTTTTCTTTACCAAGTATTATCTGATAAATCGTTTTAAAAGCTGTTTTTATTGGTATATTTTCTTTTTGTGATGTATCATGAATTGCATTATGAATATTTTCTGCCTCCCAATCAATCGATGATAGATTTTTTGAAAGTAATGATAAAAATCTAACCTGTTCGTGAGTTAGTTCTAACTTTGGTATTTTCTTTTTTACTTGAAATTTTACCATATCAGGGGCAAATTTATCTAACCAATAGCGTGCATGTTCAGCTCTTTGTTTTAGATGATCTTCGTCATCCTTACTCAAATCCTTTGGAATCTGTTTTGTTCTCAAAAGAATTTTTTTAACATCTTTCCAATCGTTACCAATCTGAACAAGGGTGACTAGATGTCTATATGGCAGTTGAAAAGGAATTGTTTTTGGCACTTTATATGGTTGAGAAAGTTCATATGTCTTTTTTAGATCCTTCATCCCCTTTATTGCTTCTTCTTTTCCAAAATACACCCTCTCCAGTTTATCATATTCATCAACAAGATTTAATAGACCAATACCAGAATCAAAAACAAGATGTTTATCAGGTTTATTATTTATTATTAAAAATCTTAGAACCTCTGGAGGAGTCATGTTCAAGAGCTCTTCTGCACTTAGAGCTGTTCCTTTTGAACTATGCATAGCACCCATACCTTTAAGCATTATAAATTCATAAACAGCATATTTCGGAGCAGGATAATCATATATATCTTCTACAATTTCTTTTCCTGTATCTCTTGCTCCTCCTACAGTTCCTAAATCTTTTCCGAAGGGTTCAAAAGTAACTCCTAGCATCTTCCACCTAGCCGGCCAATCAACACGCCATGGAAGTTTTCCAGTTCCTCCATTTCTAATATCAACTTCTCCAGAGAAACCACAATCGCAAGTGTATTCAATTATTGGATATTCATAAAGGGTAGCTTTTGTATTTGTAATCCTACCACATTTATCACATTTAACATTAAAAGGAATCCAATCCCTAGGTAGTTCTCTTTTTGATATTTTTTGAATGATTTCTTTTATCTTGTCTGTATTTTCTAAAGCTGTTTGTATTGCATCATTGTATTTTCCAGATTTATACATCTCATTTGCCCTGTAAATCTTTGGTTTTACACCAATCTCTTTTAAAGCATTTAAGAAAGACATCAAATAATGATCTGCATAGCTCTTATGCTTTCCACAAGGGCATGGTATATCTGAAATTGGCATTCCTACATACTTTTCATATTTTTTTGGTAAATATGGATATACTTTTCTAAGATGATCAAAATCGTCTGCCACGTAAATAAGTTCTACATCTCCACCTTTGGAAAGGAGGCATCTATAAACAGCATCTGTTGTTAAAATCTCACGCATGTTTCCTATATGAATAGGACCAGATGGAGTTATACCTGTTGCGAGAATATGTTTTTTACCTTCTTTTAGTAATTCATCAGCTAGAACATCTGCCCAATGCATTTATTGCTCCTTTTTAAAAAGTTAGTTTAGATTACCCTTGCCCTAATCAATGCACGAAGCGGTACATTTTCTATGCTGTTTTGAGCCCTTTTATTTAGTATTGCTATACATAAAACAGGCTTTCCTTTCTCAGCAGCGGTTGCTTTTATTGCACTTTTAAATGTGATTCCAGTTCCAACCACATCATCTATCAAAATTACATTTTTACCTTTAACGCTAGCATAATTTGAAGAAAAGGCACCAGATTTTTGATAATGAGGCCTGAAAATAGCCATTTCTAAACCTAGTTTATCAGCAATGAATGTAGCATATGGAATGCCATTCACTGCAATACCAACAACAGTATCAGCATCTTCACATTCCTCAAGAATTATATCACACATTGCATCTGAAATAAATCCTAATCTTGAAGGATAAACTCCAATGGAACGCCATCCTATTTTAACATCACCGGATGGTTTTTTCTCTTTACCTTTGCTCAGTAGCCAAACAGCAGTTTCTTTTGAAACGTTAAGTTCTTCTGCTATTTCATGTTCTGTAAGTCCGCTATCTTTGTATTTAAATGCTTTATTTATGAGCGCCTCAACTTCCTTCATACAATTACACCCTCAAGAACTACGTATATAAATTCAATATTTAAAATTTGGTTTAATATCTAATCATAAAAATCAACTAAAATTTTTACATTTCAAAATAAAAAATCTCTAATATTAATAATATTTACAAATACACCATTATTATTAAATAAATTTAAAATATCTATAGGTAAATTGAAATAAAATATTGATTAGATTATTATTACTTTTTTTCTTTTTAAGGTAAGTAAAATTTAAATAACCTATCTCTTATAATATAAACAAGGGAGTAGAATAACATGCGAAAATTTTTACCAATATTAGTTGTAGTGTTTATTGTTTTAAGTGGATTTTGTGCTGTTGCGCTTAATATAGAAAAAGAAAATATAAATCTTGATTACTATACTTATAAAAATACTGGTGTTGGAGAACGTGATTATACACATACGGTCTTAGTGGAAGTTGGAACTGGAACTTGGTGTTACTGGTGTCAATTTACAAATGCTGTTTTGCATGATATTTATATAAATGGTGACTATGATTTTGAATATGTTGAACTAGTTGATTCCAATCCTTTAGCTGATCAAAGAATAAACCAATATAATATAGTTGGTTATCCAACATCTTGGTTTGATGGGGGCTATGAGGTATTAGTAGGAGGATATGATACCTGGACTGAATATACCTCTAAAATGGACAATTGTGGAGCACGAACTGTTCCAGATATATGTGCTGATTTGAGAGTTTTTTGGCTTGATGATGAAAAGATTGATGTTGATATAAGTATTCAGAATAACGAAACCTCTGTATACACTGGTCATATCAGAGCTTATGTAGTGGAAATAGTATCAAGATGGAAAGATTATGCAGGTGAGGATTATAATCATGGATTTTTAGATTATGCATTTGATCAGGATATTACTATACCTGCTGGAGAAACATATGAAGATAGCACTATATGGGATGGATCTTCATGGGATAATCCAGATTTAACAATGGATAATATCCAGGTGGTTTTAGCAGTATTTAACTCTGAATGGCATCAAGGATATTCTGATCCGCCTTCAGGAAACCCTTTTAATGCATACTATGTTGACGAAACAATATCCGCAACTCCCAGCACGAGTACACCACCTGAAACTCCAGATAAACCAGTAGGACCAATTGAAGGAGTAGCGGGAATAGAATATGATTTCTCAACTAATACAACAGATCCAGATGGAGATAATATTTTTTATAAGTTTGATTGGGGAGATGGAACCTATAGTGATTGGCTTGGACCATATCAGTCTGGTGATACTGTCATTGGGTTTAATTCCTGGAGTAATTCAGGAGATTTTGATATTCGAGTAAAAGCAAAGGATGATAACGGAAGTGATGAAACAGTATGGTCACCCCCATTAACAATAAATATTTTAGGTGGACCGGAACTTGAAATTGACCTTATAAAAAGTGGATTTTTCAAGGTAAATACTGTGATTAAAAATATTGGAGACCTTTTAGCGGAAAATGTAAGTTGGAATATAACTCTTAACGGTGGTTCTTTATTACTTAATGGAATTAATTCAGGTGTAATTACAAGTATTCCTGCAGGTGAAGAAGCAAGAATAAACTCGAAGTTAATTTTTGGATTTGGAAAAACACGTGTAAAGGTTACTGCAGAAATACCTGGAGGTTCTTCGGATGCTAGAGAACAAGGTGCTAAAGTTTTATTATTCTTTATAAAGGTCAATATTGGTGGAGGCTAATAAAACAAAATAAATTTAGATATTTCCCTTTTTTTTTATTGTAAATTTCAATATTTTTATTTTTTTCTAAAAAGATAACAGTAAAACTAAAATATTACTATGATATGTAGTAATAATAAAATTTGCTAACAGGTGAGTAATTTATGGCCAAACAGAAAAAAACCGAAGGATTTCATTCTGCAGCCGGACTTATTAGATATTTTGATGCTGAAGAAAAAACCTCACTTAGAATTCCACCATGGTTTGTTATCGCGCTATGTGTAGGTACAATAGTTGTTGTAACTGCAGTAAATATTATATTTAATATCTAAAAATTTTACTATAATTTTTTTTCTAATTTCTTCTTAGTCAGCTTTTTTGCTATAGAGAGTGCTTCATTTATTTTATCCTTGTTTGGTCCGCCACATTGAGTCATTTTAGGTTTACCGCCTCCACTACCACCAAGAATTTTACCTATTTCAGGAGCAATTTCTCTAAGATCAATATTCACATTTTCAGAAGCAATAGATACAAGTTTCTTACCATCGAAAATATGGGCAACATAGTTATCATCCTTTGTTATTGTCCCAGCAACTGTTGTTCCTTCATGTGAAGAGATACCTGTTACAATTTTAATACTTGTTCCAGGTATTTTTTCTGCTTTGCTTATAAATGTATCAATCTCATCTGAGGATACCTTCTTTTTATCCTTTCTTGTCTTTTTCCATTCGTTAAAAAGGTCTTGGCTTGCCTCTTTTAAATTCCTTACTTTCTTTTTTTCTTTTAAATTGGTTTCATTTAAAAATCGCTTTATTGTTTTTTCTATCTGAGGAATTGGTACTATAAAAACCTTTGAAGTATCTTCTAATTCTTTTGAAATATTTTCTTCTTCTAAAATTTCATAATAATTTCCTAATTGATTTTTGATTTTTTCATAAAGTTGAATTTCTTTATAAATATGGGCATCTGCCATTTTACCTGCTGCAAAAACAATTCTATTTACTCCATCTTGTATCCTTTCAGTTTTTATTATTCTAATTTTTTCTACTTCATTTGTGTTATTAAGATGAGTTCCACCACAAGCCTCAACATCAATACCAGGTATATTCAACACTAAAATTGTATTACCCGGAGGAACTCCTCCTTGATAAAGACGAAAGCCAAATGTCTTTTCAGCACTGTTTCTGTCCATTACTTTTTTTTCAACAGGAACAGACTGCTCTATGAATCTATTAATCAAATTTTCTATCTGCTTTTTTTCAGATTCAGATATAGGTTTATAATGAGAGAAATCAAAACGTGCATTATTTATTTCAAGTTGTGAACCAGCCTGCCAAATATGCTCACCCAAAATTTTTCTTAATGCACCATTTACAAGATGGGTTCCTGTATGATGTTTCATTAATGTGTAACGATGATTCCAATCAATTTCTCCATGTACAGTATCTCCAACATCTAGATTTCCATCAACTGTGTGAATTATTGCATTTCCAACTTTTTCAACTGAAATAACATTTATTTTCCTACCATCATTTGATAGTTTTCCAATGTCACCTAATTGTCCACCGCCTTCTGGATAAAAGGCAGTTTTATCAAGAATAACCTTTGACCCACTTTTCCATAAAACCTTTGCATCAAACTCCTTTGTATAATGGTTTTTACGGTAAAGAGGCTCTGTTTTGGGAAGATCAGTTTTCTTTTCTTTAGTTAATTCCTTATTTTCATGTGAATGTAATTCAGCAACCATTGATTCAAAATTCTTTGGAATTTTAACATCAATTCCTTGCTTTTTAGCAATATTTTTTACAAAGTCAGGCTGCATTCCATGTGTGTCATACAAAATTATTAGTTCGTTTTCGTCAATATTTTTTTTCTGCTTTAGAATTCTTCTTACCAGACTTTCACCTTTAGAAAGTGTTTCAGAATATCTTTTTGATTCAATTTCTAAAATTTCAGCGATTTGTCTCTTGCTCTTGGGTAATGATGGAAAGTCTTTTCCAAGAAGATCTACCTGCATCTCTACTAAATCCTTTAAAGACGACTTTAAACCTATATTTTCAATGAAACGAAGAGCTCTTCTAATTATAAGCCTTGCAAGATATCCTGCTTTTACATTTGATGGAACAATTCCATCACCGAGCATAAATGCCAGGCATTTTGAATGATCAGCAAGTGAATAAATACTTGCAGTATCAGATTTTTTTTCTGAATTTTCTATAAGAAATTTTGCCATCTCTGGAAAAACAGTTTCATAAA
>Ga0209427_10005108_pt1 | contig 15072 bp, 10 predicted proteins | sample DeeMarSWOR136_30_FD_187465 | JGI IMG/M metagenome (GOLD analysis project Ga0209427, IMG submission 187465) | Marine sediment microbial communities from White Oak River estuary, North Carolina - WOR-1-36_30 (SPAdes) (version 2) | ecosystem: Environmental > Aquatic > Marine > Intertidal zone >...
AGTTCCTTTGCAATATTGAGAGATAAGAGATCTAAATTGCTCTTTTATTGAAAGGCTCCAAATCTGTAGTTTAGCAATTTTATTTTCAAAAATTTCGATATGTTTTGTGAAAAATTCAACACCAACGGGAGGTGTTATATTCCGAACTTTTAGTAAAACGTTTTTTTGCTCGGCGTTTAATCCCATAATGACAATTTTAAGAGTATAATCCCATTTAGCCCATTCTTCGAAATGGGTCACTAATTTCTTATATTTGCGAATCTTTCTTCGTAATTCATGTAATTGACTTCGGCCAGTACTTGAAAGTTTTATACCTAAAATACGTCGAATTACTGCTTCAGCTTGTCCTTGGCTAATAGCTTTTTCAAATTTGATATAAAGATCAAAGGCAATTTTGGAAATTAACCATTCAAGGTTAAATTTTTGAATTAAATATTGTATCAGTTGGCTCATAGATTTTTTTGGATCCCTAATCCACTCTTCATTTATTAAAAGATTTCCTGGTGATTCTGTTGCTAGTTCTACTTTCCTATAATCACACTTTCTTAGAAATGTTTTTAGACTTTGTAATTGCCCATTATTAAGATCACCTTTTAATAATTCTTTTTTCTGAATCTCTTTAGATCTTTTATTCTCCAATTGTATATCACTTTTTAGTTATCTTTACTAGTTTTATAATTGTCCACTATAAGAATGGACGTCCATAAAATAAATGGACATTATCATATATAAATTTTTCTTAAGTTTTACAATACAAAGAATATTTATTTTTACGTATATCAGATTTATTATTTTTTTATTGCTATACAGTTCCGCTAAAGAGTTAAATATTAAATAGAATTTTCATATATTAGGTGAAATTTTATTACCCTTTCTTTTGATGGTTGGATTACTGGTTGTACAACATTAGCTGAATTCATTTTATGTATGATCTGTGGATTAATTTTCTATTATCAATCAAGAAAATTAGGAATCAGATTATTAACTTATTTAGGTTTATTTATTTGTTCTGTAGGTCTTGTATGGTTAGCTCCCTGTTTAGATTTTTTGACAATACTTCTTACAGGAACGAATATGGATAATAGAATATATGCTATTTTAGGGTACATGTGGGCTCCAACAGTTACTTGTTTGGCAATGTACATTGGTGCTGAACTAATAATACCCAAAAAAAAATGGTATTTAATATCATTTTATATAGTTTTGGGTGTTTTTTTTGATCTATTGGTTTTCTTAAATACAATTAATTCATTTACATTTAGACTTCCTGATAATCCTGGTGAAAGCATAATAGATGCCACTATTATTATACCATCACCAGCATTTATAATAATGGTAGCATTTCTTCTTGGTGGGTGGATATTGAATGGATTTGGATTTTTTTACAAAGGAATTCAATCAAAAGGGATAATAAAAAAAAAATATTTCTTATTATCAGCTGGTTTCAACATATTCATATTGTCTACTGCTTTAGAAGTATTATTATCTCCTGGTATGTATTTATTCTTAGTAAGGATTGGTATGATAAGTAGTACTTGGTTTTGGTATTTAGGTTTAAGAGAAGAACCTGAAAAACCACAGAAAAAAAAAATTCCAGAAAGAGAGATTGAAGTTGCTGAATCTCTTTTCAGATTATCTATAAGACCTGACCATATTTCTGAAGATGAAATAATATTTCATAAAGAAAGAAAAATTTGCTTGGTATGTAAAACAAAAGTATCAAGAGTAATGTATACATGCCCTGAATGCGATGCACTATATTGTATTAAATGTTCTGAATCATTGAGCAACTTGGAAAACGCATGTTGGGTTTGTAATACACCTTTCGATGAGTCTAAACCTGTGAAACCATTTAAGAGGATCGAAGAAGTAAGTGATAAAAAGGGAAAGAAAAAACTTAAAAAAAAATGAAAAGGTTTTATACTCTCCTTATGATTGTCCATCTTCTTTAAATTAAAGTCCTTATAATATATATAATAATAGGGGTAGCTTTTGAACTATTTCTATTTTTGGATCTTGAAACATCTCAAACCTTTATTATACCATCTAATCCAGGAGATGATTTAATATCTTACGGTTATAATATTAACTCGCCAATTTTTATAATAGTAGTTATTTTTGGGCTTACGGGAATAATTTTAGGGGGATTTGGATTTTTCTTAAGAAGTATCCAATCAAAATCTGTCCTTAGAAAAAAGTATCTATATTTATCTATAGGATTTTTAACATATAGCATATTTGCTGTAGCTGATACACTTGATATAATTTCTCCTATTATTAATATCATCATTAAAGGAGGGTTATTAAGTAGTGACTTATTCATCTATTATGGTTAAAGAGAAGTACGAAAAAAAAAAGAAAAGGAAGTGATTCATAAGAAAGAAATTAAAGTTGCTGAATCTCTTTTTAGGTTATCTAAAAAGCCTGAATTCATTACTGAAGAAGAAATCACTTTTCATAAAGAAAGGAAAATTTGCTTAGTATGTAAAAGAGAACTCTCAAGAGTAATGTATACATGCCCAAAATGCGATGCACTATATTGCATTAATTGTTCTGATTCATTGAGCAACTTAGAAAACGCATGTTGGGTTTGTAATACACCCTTCGATGAATCTAAGCCTGTAAAGTCTTTTATAGAGGAGAAGGAGGATGTATACAAATTAAATCAGAAGAAAAAGGATTAAGATTAGTTAAGCTTATTTTATAGGAAACTTAATTTTTTTAATTACTAAGAAGAATATTATTAATTAAATTTTTTAACGTATATTAAAAACTATATATAATGCCAGAAAATCCTTATTTATTATATGAAAATGAGATTCCTATTATCGTACCAAAGAGAATTATGGTTTTCGCGGGACATCCTGACGATGAATTAGTGTCTTGTGGAGGCACTATTCTAAAATATCAAAATCTAGGTTCAGAAATTACAGCTGTAATAGCAACATTTGGTTTAGGTGGATATGCTAAAGAAAAACACAAAGAGAGTATATCAGATAGAAGAGAAAAAGAATTAGAACTAGTAAAAGATGTTTTACATTGTGAAATTGTTGAGTTAAGATATTCAGAGGTGCAAATTCAGCGACGAAAAATATCACAGATTACTAACCTTATACGAGATTATAGACCTCAAGTAATTCTAATGCCGCATTATTCAGATTTCCACCGAGTACACAGAAATTTATCGTTAATTACTCGGGAAGCAATATATCATTGTGCTACAGGAAAAGCATATGGTGGGCATGAGAGAAGTTGGACACCTTTAGGTGTTTATTATTATGAGTCTCCGTCATGCAAATTCCAATATATTGAAGGAAATGTTTTTATAATTGTGGATATTGAAAAGTTTTGGCAACAAAAGAAAGAAATTTTTAATCAAGTGTATATTTCTCAACAAGCAGTATTAGAACGAGTACTAGATTGGGCTGAAGACACTGCAATATTAAGAGGTAATGAGATTAATTCTAAATATGGAGAATGCTTTATTCCTGAGACTACTTATACTCCCTTAAAGATTCTATTAGTTTAGAACTAAGAATGATTTTTTAATAATTAAAATAATATATTAGTTATAGTTATTAAGGATATGATATCTTGAATTAAGATTTGGAATTTTAGAAAAGTATGGGCAATTTAACAGTTGTATTAGATATTGGTCAATTTTCTTCAAAAATAGGCTTTGCTGGCGAAGATTCTCCAAGTCAAGTTTTTCTAACGATGGTTGGAACACCAAAATACCAAAGTGTTGGAGTAACTCTTGAAGGAAGAGGCTTCCGCGAAAATGAATTCTATGTAGGAAATGAAATTCAGTCTATTGGATTATACAAAATTTTTCATCCAATAGAAAAAGGAGTTATTGTTGATTGGACTCATTTTACTCATATAATAGATTATATTTTTTATAATTTAAGAGTTGATCCTACTTTAGTAAATCTTCTATTTGCTGTACATCCAATGTTTCCACAAAAAGATCTAGAAAGAATTTTCGAACTCTTTTTAGAACATTATCAATGCATGGCATTTTATCCTGTTTTGGACTCTATGCTAACTTTATATTCAGGAGGTTTTCAAACAGGATTAATAGTAGAAATTGGTGATAGTAATACGAGAATTGTTCCAATATATGAAGGATATAAACTAGACCATGCTGTAAGGATTTTAGATATAGGAGGGAGAGTATTAACTAGATATATGGAGCAAGTTTTAGAATCTATTGGCTGGTCTGTAGATTCATCAATAAGGAGAGAACTTGTTAGAGTTTTAAAAGAGAAAGCTTGCTTTGTATCACTTGATTATAAAGAGGATTTAAATCGTAAGGAGCAATATGAAAAAGAATATTCATTACCAGATGGATCTACAATAACTCTTGATAAAGAAAGATTTATTGTACCTGAGATTTTATTTAAACCCACATCAGAATTAGAAGAAGATTCATTACCATATGCTATTATGGAAGTAATTGAGGCATGTGATCTTGATATACGTCCACAGTTATTGAATAATATATTTTTATCTGGTGGATCTTCGATGTTTCCGAATTTAAAATCACGTATGTATCAAGAATTAGAACTGGAGCTAGCTAGAAGAAAAAAGACAAATCAAGCAATAAGAATTATAGCCCCTCGAGAAAGAACGTTTTCCGTTTGGATTGGTGGATCTATACTTGCGATGATCCCAGAATTTTCCGAAAATTGGATAACTCGGGTAAAATATTTCAATGAAGGGATACCGTCAGGGTTATTATGAGATTGAGAAGTATAAATTTATGATTCCTTATAACGTTGTGATAATGATAATCCTATGACATAATCATAATAACACGGTGATATTATCACTAATTAAATAGACAATTTCTAATATAATTCATAATATAGATGCGAATTATAGAGAAATGTATAATCATGGAAAATGTTGAAGAAAATAAATTCTATAAACCTAATTATTCTAGATTATTTAATAAGATTAAAGATATAAGAACTCCAGTTAAAAATGAAATATTAATTGCACTTCTTGATGGTCAATGGCATTCTGAACTTGAATTAATTAGGTTAACAAGAAAAAATCATGAATTTGTTGGACCTGTCACCATTGGGACAATGATAGGGGGTGTAAATAATTTTCTTAAAAAGAATTATGTGGAAAAGAGATTTATTAATGGTGTTCTACATTATAGAATTTCTGAAAATTATGTTGGTTTAAGTAGAGCCGCCTATAGATATGACCCAAGAAATTTCTTTTAAACGAATATAATTTAAAACTGTAATCGTAATATATTTAACCTTTTTTTATGCATTGTTCTTTATAGATTTTATAATTTTGGCAATTAGAACAAAATCCTTTACCAGATTTATCTTTAAAACCTTCATTCCAGCATTTAGGGCATAAGTGATATGTATAAGATTTTTGATTTTTTTTAAGTGTTACTTTAAAAATATTAAAATTACATATTGAACATTTAGAATCTAATAATGTTAGTCTACCATTCTTAGGTAAAGATAAAAATTGTTTACATTTTTCATCAGAACAAACCAAAAATCTCTTATTCTTAAGATTAATGAATTTCATAGGATTAGTATTACAGAAAGGACAATTTGATGTTGTCAAAGGATTTGAGAATTTTGTTTTAAAATTATCGATTTTAGAGATTATTTTTTCTTTATTTGAAAGGAACATATCAAATAGTTGTAAAAATTCAGATCTTACTTCATCTACCACTTCATTCATTTTTCTTTTTTGATCTTTAATTTCTTCTAGTTTAAATTCTATTCTTTTAGTAAAATCAGGTTTTAAAAAAGGTAGCCATATCTCAATTAAATTTTCAATAATAAATTTTCCCAAATCTGTTATATGATAACGATGTTTAGTTCTTTTAATAAGATTACGAGTCTTTAACAATTTTATTATAACAGCTCTAGTTGATTTTGTGCCTAGATGATTTTTCTCCATTATTTTAAGCAGTGTTGCGTCACTATATCTTGGTGGAGATTTTGTTTCCTTTTGGAGGAATAATATTTCTTGGATAGGGATTTCATTAGTTGTAATTTGAATCTCTGTGTCATAATTAGGTTTAAGGAAGGGAGCAATTTCCAAAAATCCTTGTGAAATCAATGATACAAATTGAGCATAAAAATGCTCTTCTTTGATAAGAATTTTTAGAAGCTGTTTAGATTCCTCAGCTGAGTTTCCAAAAAGTGCAAGATAATGACGCGAAAGTATTTCATAGACTTTTTTTTGTAAATTATTTTCAAGTCTATTACTATTAAGTTCTAAAGATTCAAGTGGAGTAATGGGAGGATGATCTCCCATATCTTTTTTGCCTACACTAGGTTTCAATTTATTATTTTTGAATAGGGTTAATGTATAATTATCAAATTCTGAATGTGAGGAGAACTTTTGTAAGATAGAGAGATGATCAAAATCTGATTTATATACATCGCTATCTGTTCTCGGATAAGAAATTATCTTATTTAGATATAAAGCATTCATAGTCCGCATCGCCGTATTTGCTGAAATTTTTAAAATCTTTGTTAGCAATACTAATGCTTTTGAAGTATTCAATGGAGTAGGAGGAGATCTCCAAATTGATGTTTTTGAATTATCAATAATCTTTCCAATTTTTTCATTTTTAATCTTTTGAAAAATATTTTTCGCTTTTACTTCTTTTTCCTTCATAAAAGGATTTTGTTTATGATGAGCTTTAAAAGTACCTTGTGAATAAGAGAGTACAGCATCAATTAGATAATACGGTTCAGAAACAAAATTTATGATTTCTTGCTCCCGGAGATATATTAAATAAAGAAGGCTTGTTTGGACACGACCAATCGAAGTGAAACGAACTTTAAATTTGTTCAACAAAGTTCTAAGTGTATTTGTAACTTCTCTTGTAGCTGAAAATCCAATGAATGCATCTATATAAGCCCGCGTTTCCCCTGATTCGCCCCAGCTATATTTTGGAACTATAAGATTATTAAATTTATTTATAATCTCACTTTTTTGAAGAGAACTTAACCATAATTGTGATATTTTTATCTTGGGATTCATTTGAATTATATAGGGGAGGGCATCAAATAAGCCAATATTACATCCTTCAATATCAGCATCAGTTCCAATAATACAATGATTAGAAATCTTTGAAAATTCTTTTAAAGCCTTAATATATGGACTGGCATAATTCACGGGGACTTTTTCAATTGCAAGGGGATTAATGATAATTTCTCGAGGATTAGTTTTTGTCCAACTTTTGAAAGCCTCTGTGTTTCTATATTCGAGAATATGGCCACGTAAAGGAATTACATATATATTTTTAGAAGGAATTGAATATATTTTTAATGATTTTGCTTTCTCGATTATTTTAACTGATCCTAATGCTTTTGCTATTGCTTCCGCTGCTTTATTTTTTTCAGTAATTATTAATGTAGCCATTTGTATTTTTGAACCTAAAATAAAATGCTTTAATATAACTTTTGAAAAAACATTAATACATTTAACGGGTGAGTAAATTTCTGTTTGTTATTAAAGAAAAAATTTATTAAATCCTATTTTAATTGTTGTATTATTTCCTTTAAAAAAGAAATTATAAAAAATAAGAAATCATCAAGCAGATCTTCAAATTGGAAGTGTAAAAGCAAATGTTGTTCCCTTATTTTCGCCTTCTGATTCAGCCCATACTGCACCCCCATGAGCATTAATAATACCCTTGGTAATATACAACCCTAAACCAGTACCGGAATCCTTAATATTAATATTTTTACTAATAATTGGAGGTTTAATCCTTTCGAATTTTTTGAATAATCGTCCCATTTCATCTTTAGTTATTCCAATTCCATTATCTTTTATTTTAAAAATGTAGTGGTCCTCTTCTTTTTTAACTGAAATTTCAATCCACCCATAATCAGCAGTGAATTTTATTGCGTTTGAAATTAGGTTGGTAAAAACTGTGAAGATACGATTTGGATCAATACACATTATTATTTCAGGTTCAATATTTAAAATAATTTCGAGATTCTTATCATTTATCAGATAACTTAATTCATCAAGACAATTATTAATTATCTTGCTGAGGTTGGTTTTTTCTTTCTGTAATTTAAGCTCATTCTCGTCAATTTTCAAGACATCTAAAAGTTGATCCATTAAAACTTCTAACCTATTAATATTTTTTTGAATAATTATCAAATCTTCAGTAATTTCAAGGCCAAGTTGGCTCCTGTATTTCATCAAAATATAATCAGTATATCCTGAAATTGAAATTAATGGTGTTTTTAATTCATGAGCAGCCATAGTAATAAAATCATTCTTTACTTTATCCAATTTTTTTAATTCAACATTCTGTTCCCTTAATTTCCTCTCAGACTCCATTAATTCCTGTTGTAATCTAAATTTTTCTGTAATATCACTAAATGTTCCTTCAATAGCTACTGGCTCATTATCCTCTTCTCTTATTAAGTGAGCATTTATTTGGACGTAAACTCTTTTTTCTTTATTTTTTTTCATAGACAAAATATAATTTTTAATAAAGCCATTCTTTAATAATTCTTTTGTATATTTTTCTGCTTCAGAAGGGTTCTCCCTAAAGAAAGGAATTTTTCTTCCTATTAAATTCTCATTAAAATCAAAACCGCTAATTCGGTTAAAAGCTGGATTATGATATAATATTGTTCCATCCAGATTTGCTTTATAATAACCTTCATCTAGATTTGTGATCATATTTCGGAAATTTTCTTCAGATTCTTTAAGTTGTTCCTCCATTTTAGATTTCTCTGTAATATCTCGAATAATTGTAATAACCTGGTTAACTTTTCCTTCACTAAAGATAGGGATCTTTCGAGTTTCTGTAATTATGTCTAAATTCGAAAAAGTGGTACTTTCGGTAGTAATTAATGTTTTTCCAGTATCAAATACATCACTATATTCTTTATATACTTTTTTTGGCAGAAATGGAAAAGCTTCAAAAACATTTTTCCCATAAATCTCAATGTTAATTTTTAATTCTTCAAGCCAATTTTTAAATTCTTTATTTACTAAAATAATTCTATAATCCTTATCTATTACGTGTAAAGGATCATTTAAGGAGTCAATAGTTGTACGATACTGTTGTTCAGATTGTCTTAAATCTTTTGTTCTTTCTAAAACTTTTTGTTCCAATTCCCGATTTAAAATTTTTAATTCTTCTTCAGATTTTTTCAATTTCTGCTCTGCAAACTTCTTTTCGGTAATATCCTGAATTATCACTTGGAAAACATTCTCACCCCCTAACTCAACAATTGAATCATCAATGTTTATCCACAGCTCTTTATTATCAGTAGATCTCGATATTAAAATCTCTAAAGGTTCTGGAACCTCACCATTAAGAATATCTAAATATCTCTGCTTAAATAAAGGTAGAGCTTTTTCAGGTTTGATAGACACCTCCAAAAAATTTCTATTTATCAAATCCTCTACACGTCTCCCAAACAATTTTTCAGTAGCAGGATTAACATCAATAATTTTTCCTTTTCTATCTACCAAGATTATTGAATAAGGAGAACTCTCAAATAAATGACGATATTTTAATTCTGATTCTTTAATTTTTTGTTCAATATTTTTTTGTTCAGTAATGTCTTGAATTAATGCTTGAGTTAGGGTTTTGTCTCCAATCTTTACTAAAGAACTTAAAATCGATAACCATATTTTACTCCCATCAATTCTCGTCATTTGTAATTCCAATGGTCCTAATTTTTCACTTTTTTGAAACTTTTCAAAACGATCTTTTAATATATTTATGAGATATTCAGGTCTTTTTAGAACAGATAAGACTTCTGAAAAATTCTTACCAATCAAATCATTTGGCTCTAAAGAAGAAAGAATATTACTCATGGCAGAATTACAATCTACTATAGTTCCTTTCTCATCCATTAGCCATATAGCATAAGGTGAACTTTCAAATAAATGACGATATTTTTTTTCAGATGCTTTTACCTTCTGTTCAGCAACTTTTTTATCTGTTATATCTCGTGCTAGATTTAGTATAGTTGTTACTTTTCCATCTTCTTTTAAAGGCACAGAATTGACTTCATATTCAAAAATCTCTCCATACTTATTTTTTGCTTTAACTTCAAGTCCCCTCAATTCTCCCCCAGATATTAAATCTTTTGCTTTTTCCCATAATTCGTTAATACTTGAACCAACATAGAATTTTATGAAATTTATTCCACGAATTTCTTCTAGAGTCATACCAATTCTTTCTAATAAAGCGGGATTCATATCTAAAATATTTCCCTTAATATCAGTTAAGAATATATAATCTGGACTAGCATTAAATATAGTTCGATATTTTTCTTCCGATTCTTTAATCTTTTGTTCTAAGGCATATTTTTCTGTAATATCTCGAGTGATTCCGCTAAATCCAACTTTATTCCCGTTAGAATCATATTTCAAATAAACAGAAGTCTCACAAATTATATGTTCTCCTGATCTTTTCTTAACTTGATATTGAAAATCTGTTAGCAGTTTACCTGTCCTAAAGACTTTGTTAAATCCATTAAAAATTTTATTTTTGTTTTCATTATCAGTAATAAATTGATAATTTAATCCCAAAAGCTCTTCTTGTGAATAGCCTAGAAGTTTACAAAGGGAGTCATTAAAAAAAGTTAAATTACCTTTCAAATCTACCTCAAAATAACCTTCTTTTATATTGTCGAGTATCCCGCGATATTTTTCTTCTGATTCCTTCAATTTTTGCTCGGCGGTTTTCCGAATTGTTATATTTTCATATGTAGAAAGTATTCCCACCACATTATCTTTAAAATCATGTAATGGTATTCTATTGATCTCAAACCAAACTTGATTACCATTAGGTGTTATCAATGATTCAATTCTTTTGTATTCAGCTTTATCATTTATTATTACATTTTGTTCATGTTCTTGAATATCAATCAAATTTTTTTTAAACCATCTCAAATCTTTTTCTTTTTTACCAATTATATTAGATGGTTCTTCAATTCCATTTATTATGGCATAACTCTTGTTACATCCCAAATAAGTCAAATTAGTATCTTTCCAAAAAATTAATTGAGGTATATTATCAATTACCAATTCTAACATTTCTCTAGCTTTTTGAACAGCAGTTATTCCTTCTTTGGATTGAAGTAATTTCCAATATTTAATTTCTGGTAGAGTATCTGCTAATTGAACATAACGAATTTGACTCTTTTTAATTTCATTTTCAATATCTTTAAACTTAGTTATTTCTCTACAAATTAGAAATACTTTCTTTCTTTGATTATCATCAACAAATCTTTTTCCTTTAATTTCATACCAACAAAATTGTTTATTTACAAATTTTATCCTTGATTCTTCAATACCATAACCTGTCTTAAATAAATTTTTTAAGAATTTAATTACTCTATTGGAATCCTCAGGGTATATAAAATCTAAAATGTGCTTTCCTTCTGTTAAATCTTCAAGATTGATATATTCACATTTTAGGTTTTCATTAAGAATGAATATTGGATCATCAATATTATCAGAAATAATTTGATTTATTTTATCAAAGTTTCGTATGGTACTTGCCATTTTGGTGATTACCTCATTATTGAAAGTAAAATAATCTTTTACTTAAATAAAATTAGATGAATAAAAAATATATTTTTTCCCATTGAATTTATCATTGAAATATTATGTAAAAAGCCAAATTAGATACATATAAAAATTTAAATTACAGAATAAGAGAAAATGCATTAAATTACTTTCCTGTCTTAAAGATTTCTTGAATAGTTTTATTACGTTCGTTTTCTATTATCTTTTTCCAATTTGGTTCTATAGCATCAAAAGCTTTTTGAGCGAGATTTTTTAATTCATGATCACTAGATTCTAAAATGGGAGCGATAAATGTCAGAGCTCTTTTATCCTTAATTCTTATTAGACTTTCTATTATATATATAATTCTAAATTTATCAATTTCATACTTTTCTTGCTCTTCTTGTAGTTTTTCTACAATTCTAAGCGTTGCTCTCCCATCTCCAATTCGTCCTAAAGCTTCAATTATTTTATTCGTAACTATATGATCTTCTTCAGATCTGAGGGCTCTACATAATAAATTAGTAGCTCTTCCATCTTTTAGGATACCAAGCCGTCTTGCGGCTTCTGCCCTCTTCTGCCAATCGCCATCATGAAAAAGTTGTTTTATTAAAGCATTAAATTCAACATTTTTTTCATGCCAATCCATAATTCAAGAAAAAATTACTTGTAATAATATTAGAATTTGATGATTATAGAATATAATTCTCTATATATGAGATTAACTACACAATAAAAAATTTTTCTAATTATTCAAGAGGGATCTCATATGATCAATTCGTTTCTGTAACAGCTTCTGTGTACCTACATCTTTCCTATGAAAAAGTTTACCCTCAATACAGGCAACTCCTGATTCACTTATCTTTTCTGCATCTTCTAAAGAATCTGCAATTCCTAGTACTCCCATCGCCCTTGAAGTTGTGGTGTAGATCTTTCCACCTTTACGATAAACTGACGCATAATAATATTTTGCCCCTATATTATTAATTTTCTCTTTATCTATTTTTACCTCCTCATCTTTTTTGGGATTTGCAGGATATCCCTCTGGAGCTAGATATTTACACACTGTAGCTTTTCTTTGGAATTCTGCAACATTTGATAGGCTTTCGTTTATTAAATCCCAACATATATCAATAAAGTTTGTTTTCATTAAAGGTAAAACGTTCATTGCTTCAGGATCACCAAACCTTGCGTTAAATTCAATCAATTTTAACCCTTCAGCAGATTTCATGAATTGACCATACAGAAATCCTTTATATTTTACTCCAGTCTCAGCTTTAACTGCTGCTACTGTTTTTTTCATATCTAATAAAGCATTTTCTACATCATTTTTAGTAATGAATGGCATTAGATGATCTGCCATTGAATAACTACCCATACCTCCCGTATTTGGACCTTTGTCATTTTCGTACGCACGTTTGTGATCTTGCACTAAAGGTGTGCCAATAATATTCATTCCATCAGTAAAGGTTTGTAAAGTGAATTCTTCACCAACCACCTTTTCTTCCAAAAGAAACCTCTCTTTACTTCTCACTAATTCTTGGCAATAATCTAAAATGTCTTGTTGAGAAAAAAGATGATCACCATAAACTTTTACCCCTTTCCCTCCTGTTAGACCTTCGGGTTTGACAACAATATTTTCTACTCCAATATCTTTAATATAACTCTTAATACTATCCATAGAATCAAACATTTGGCTTGCTACATTCGATTTAATTTGATATTTCTGCAATAAATTTCTAGCAAAAATTTTCGAACCTTCTAATTGGGCAGCCTCAATTTTAGGTCCAACGCAGGGAATTCCCCCTTTTTCTAAAGCATCCACTATTCCTAGTACTAATGGTGCTTCAGGTCCGATAACAGCAAAATCTATTTTATTCTGTTTAGAAAAATCTATAATTTCTCTAAAATCTGTTTCAGAATGAATCTTTATATTCCTACTAAGATCTTCTAGCCCTGCATTTTTAAAACTCATAAAAGCAAATAAAATTGCACCACTGTTAACAAGAGTCTCACCAATAACATGTTCTCGTGCCCCATGACCTATTATTAGACAATTTGTCAATTTTTATTCACGAAAAAGTATCAATTTTAATTAGTTATATTAACTAACTAAGATAACAAATAATTTTAACATTAATTATTAACCAAGTAATTATACGGAATGCTTTTAAAAGAAATTATAGAAACATGGAAAAGTCCTCTCCAGTTCATTGCGGATATAGATATCTCCAAAGAAGATAAATTGAAGATTTTAGAGGCTGGAAGATTTGCACCTTCAGCGGGAAATCAACAAGTATGGAGATTTTTATTAGTAGATGATAAAAATAGTAAGGATTTAATAATTCAATCGATTCAAGCAAGAGATCCTAGATTAACAACTCTACAACAAGAAGTTAAGAAACCAAAATTAAGAAATAATTTCATTTACTCGATTGAAAATTTTAATGCAGAAACAGATAAATATAAGGAGGAAATATTCGAAAAAGCCTTTGAAGATATCACCTGTGCTAAATCTGCTTCATTCTTTATTATTTGTACTCATAAGAACACAATTACAGGAAAAATGTTTGGTCATACTGATATGGGTGCAGCAATTACAAATATAATTATAATGTCATATGAATTGGGATATCATTGTCGATGGATAAGAATTTTTGATAGAGAGCTCATTAGAGAAAGATACAATATTCCACAATCAATATTTATTGATGCAATATTAGCAATAGGTAAATTAAAAGATAGTATGGATATAGTTGAATATAAGACTAAAAGTACTAGAGAATTTTATTTATATAATCAATGGAATGTCCCATTAAGAAAGAAAGATTTACAATTTAATAACATTAATTTACAAAATTATGAGATAAAAGCAGTAGATGCTATCCTTGATAGAAGATCTATAAGATCTTTTAATGAGAATAAATTCATACCTAAAGGAATTATATTAGAATTGCTAAAAGCGGGAATGATGCTTCCCATGACAGTGAACCATCCCTATATAAAAATAATTATTATTGACAACAAAGATTTACTAAATCAAATAGCAAAGAATTCTAAAATAGTTATTAAGCAAAGTCACGTTGGAGAGGTTCCTTTAATAATTGTAATTTCATATGATTGTTCAAATAATTCTCCTGGATTTTATGCTGAAACAGATACAGGATCAATTATACAGAGTATTTTATTACGAGCTCATACTTTAGGTGTTGGATCTTGTTGGATTGGAGCATTCAACCGTAAAATAGTAAGAAGGATCTTAAAAATACCTGAGGATTGGCATATCCCAAGCATGGCAATATTGGGATATCCCAACGATTACCCTAAACCGACGCCTAGAGTTGATCTTGGTAAAATTTGTTATTGTAATATTTGGGGAAATCGCATTAAAAAAAGAAGAAGAACTCTATTACCTGATTATTTTGCTTTAAGTATATGGTCTCGAAAATTCAGAGATACTCGGGTCACGACTTTATTAAGGAAGCGAAAAGTTGGTTTAGTAAAGGGCATTCCAGAATT
>Ga0209427_10005111_pt1 | contig 15067 bp, 17 predicted proteins | sample DeeMarSWOR136_30_FD_187465 | JGI IMG/M metagenome (GOLD analysis project Ga0209427, IMG submission 187465) | Marine sediment microbial communities from White Oak River estuary, North Carolina - WOR-1-36_30 (SPAdes) (version 2) | ecosystem: Environmental > Aquatic > Marine > Intertidal zone >...
TTTTCCATTTCCATACCAAGTATCAGTCATTATCTGTACTTTCATATTTTTAAAAAGTGAAATATAGTTTAATAAACTTGCATTGACCAGGTTTTCTTTCGTTTCGATAAAAAATATTTAATTTTTTTTGAAAAAATAAGGATAGAAATAATTCCGATTAACTTACAATAAATAGGTTAGAATTAAAATAAGAACATTGTCTTTAGTGTAGTTTTTAAAACAACTTAATAATTAGAATTATATGATTTTCATTAGGATTTATTTTATTTTGAATATTGGATTAGTTTTTTTAACTATTTTTTATTATTTTTCAAAAAAAAAAGAATATCCCTTGAGTACACTCAAGTATGTTCTCTTAGTTGTTCTAATTATTATGATTTTTCTCTTTATCATTAATTTGGAAATGTTTACATCTACCCAGAATTTAGAATTGTTAGAAAATTTAATTGGTTCTAGTTTATCTCAATTAATGTTATTTAGTTCGATTATATTCTATATTAGTTCTTTTTTTATAACGGATAGTACAATTATTGAATTAGAGAAACCCTCCAGGTATAAATCAAGAAAAGGTTCTATCGAGATGGGAAAGGTTATTGATAATAAGAGAACGAGATATAATTTTTTTCTTTTACTTAAAGATCTTGAAAGACATATGTTCGTATATGGTGCTACGGGTACAGGTAAGAGTAATTTCTTACAATATTTCTTAATGAACTTAAAAAAGCACTATAACTTAAAAAAGCACTATAACATTCCTTTTTTATATTAATACTATATGTTTGTGTGTCTAGTGCAATTCTTCATTTTGTTTGAAATAAAATTCAAATTACTTTTTTTAGCTAAGTCTTTTAAATAGGGACATTTTCAGATTTAATCCTTATCAATTAAAAGGTGCTTTATGATAAGGTATTTGAAAAAAATAGTTTCATTTGTTGAATCATTTTAGATTATTTAACTAGTTAATAAATAATCTTAAAAAAAAGAATATTAGATCAATTATTGAAGGTATTAATGGATTAATAAAATGCAAAAGAAAAGCATGAAGTACGTAATTTTAGGTGATTAAAAAAATCGATGGAATATGAAGGCGGTATAATATATTTTTTCAAGAAAGAAATTTCAAAATATCTTGGACTAATGGAAGATATTGTTGAAGGTATCTTCTATTTATTGTCAGGATCGGAAAAAAAAGGATATTCAAAATATTCTTTCATTTACAAGGATTTAATTAGGGAAAATCTTTTAGTTCAGCGAAGAGTTTGTAGAGTGGGGATAGCCCAAATAGGGCTCTCCAACAGTGATGACTTTCTTAAGCAATACTATCAATCTTGGGCTTCAGGACTTTTATGGCTCAGAAAAGAAAAAGTCAAAATAATAAGATCTAAAATGATGAATATGATTGAGAGTGCACATAAATCCAACATTAATCTTTTATTGTTTCCCGAATTGGCTATTGATCTAAATTTCAGCGAATTAATAGAGGATGTTTCGAATTTAGCTACTAAGTATAAAATGTATATTGTACCTGGATCATTTCATGACCGACTCACAAGACGTAATTTAAGCCTTGTTTTTGGACCTGAAGGTGGAATCCTCTGGGAGCAAGAAAAGCTTACTCCTGCTTATATTAGAATAAAGAAGGAGCAATTTAAGGAAAAAATAAAAGTCTCTCTTCCTCGAAAGGTTATTGTATGTAACACTGAGTATGGTAGAATTGCAATTCTAATATGCAGGGATTTTCTTGATATGGATTTAAGGGTGGGATTAAAAAATTTCGAACCCCCTGTTGATATAATATTAAATCCATCTTTCACTCCTTTTACCGCAGATTTTCATGCAGCTCACGTTGATGCTCGTCGTTCCATTTACGCTTATTGTTGTTTTGCCAATATTGGGCAATTTGGTAATTCTCAGATTTATTGTCCCGAAAAAGAACGAGTCAAAAATATCATACCCTCAAAAAAAGAGGGTCTAATCCTTAAAGATATCGATCTATTCAAACTTCGCTCAGAACGTAAAAAATGGGAAGTAGAAAAGACTAAAGATAATAATTTTATACAAAGCACGAAGTAAGATGGGTTGAGATATTTCGCTCATTCACGGTTTTATAAATTTTCTAAATTATGATGAAAAATATAACACTAAGCTTAAAATTTCTTTTTCCATTAAAAGTTTGGATAAATTTCAAAAACTCATTAAATTTTAGAGTTCTTAAAATTTACTAAAGAGAATAGTAATATAATTTTAAAATTCAATAGAACAAGGTGATTGTCTTTTCTTTTAAGTTTTTGAAAAATTCCATTAATTAGAAGAAAAGGCAAAATTTAATTAAATAATTTCGATAAGTTATACTAGTAGAAGATACTGATCAGGATTTATGTAATACTAAATTTTACAGCCTTCAACTTCTAAGGATAATAGATTACTATATTTTAAACAAACATTACAATATTTTATTGTAACTATGGCAATCTCTTCTCATATTTATTGTAATCATATATTTGATATGAAAATTTAGAGAATATTAACCGTTTCGCGCAGAAATATATTATTTAGGTATATATTCTAGTATTATGGAAGAGATATAATCCCACATTAAATTCTTAATTGAAAATTGCTTAATATATAATCAAATAATAATAAATACTAATTTCGATATGAAGTGAAAAGAAATAAATGATTAATGAAGAACGAATTGATATCAATCCAGAAATATGCCATGGTAAACCTCGTATTAAGGGAACAAGAATAATGATATCAATTATTCTCGAATGGTTAGAATCAGGAAAATCCTTTGAGGAGATTATTGAAGCATACCCTAACATAACCAGAGAGGATATTTCTGCTGCAATCAGATATGCAAGAAAGTTTATCGAGGAAGAAAGCAGTGCCAATGCCACATAAATTCAGGTTTTTATTAGATGAAAACGTATCTAATAATTTAAAAAAGAATTTAATGTCAAGTGGACATGACGTTATTACCATTCAAGATTTAAATAAAAGAGGAGTAAAAAATAGTGAACTAATGGAAATAGCGAGGATCGACAAACGAATTCTAATTACATATGATAAAGATTTCGTTTTTTTTAAACACGAAATCGATAATTACTTGATTATTATCGATATTCATCCATTAATTGATGAAAATGTTTTACCAATTTTACAAAATTTTCTTAAATCATTTGATTTAGATGATTTAAAAGATAATTTAATCATTTTAAAAAAAGATAAGACTTTATTCAAAAAAAAGGAAGATTAATACCAGATCCTTCAAAATAATAAGATTAGCAACTTATCACTCATATACAACCTCTTGAAGGATATGCTGTTTTAAATCTTCTTTTAGACTTGGTTTCGAAATAACATCCACTCTTGTATTAAAAATCTCTTCTAAATAACGTGAAAGACCAATAAGATGAAATAAATCTGCATCCTCTTCAAACTCTACTAAAAAATCGATATCACTCGTATTTTTTTGCCTATTATTCACATAAGAACCAAATAACCCAATTGTTTTTACTCTGTATCTTTGATTAATATCATTTTTTATATTTTTAAGGATTTTGAGAATTTCATCTTTATTTTTCTTCATTTTATTCATTCTTATTCTCTAATTTTTCAATACTCCCATAAATTATTAAGATTATAAATAAAAACTCCTTAAAGAATTATTATCAATTAAAATTAATAAATAAGATGGAGATTCAAAGAATTTACAGTTTTTTATAGGTATTTAAATTACAAAATTCAGAATATTAAATGCATTTCTATTGGAGGTAAAAAATATGGATATTAGTTACTTGGTGTATTGTCCTAAGTGTGAAATCCTTACTCATATAGAGAATTTTCATCTCAATATAGGAATGAAGTCTCTTCAGGATTTTAATATTATCTTTCAGCGTTAGGATTTGTTTTTTTATTAACATATTGCCACATTTAATTTCAACAATTTTTTCAATTAACCTTTTAGGATCAACACTTATCAATTTTTCGGGATTGTAAAAGTAAAAGATAGAATCAATTTTCTTAATATTTGGAACAAGGCTTTTCCATATACGTTGTTTGCTTAGTAATGAGTATACCAAACCTTTTATATGTTCTTTAAGTGAAAATATTTTATCATCAATCCGACTTTTTACAGCCTGAATTTGCCCAAAATTGTTTATCTCTTTTTCATAATCAATTCCCTTTCTTTCTAAGGTTTTTTTAACTAAATTTACTAGAATTTTCGGTTTTGAACTCATAATTTTGATTTTTTAATCTTCATGCAAAATAAATATTTTGTGAAAATTTTGACAGACACCTGTTGTAATTAAAAGATTTCTATAAGAAAATTATAGTTTTGCTTAGTAATATGAAGTTCTAATTTTATATTTTTATTAGGAGATCAAAATAAAAGAACCACAAAAAAATGAGAATGAAACTCATACTTAGCCGAAAAGGATTTGATTCTACTTATGGAGGTTATCCTAGTCCGATTCTTCCAGATGGTACATTATTATCTCTCCCTATACCAAATAGGCGTTTTATAAGATTGGACAAACAACCACTGTACTTCAACGGAGATTCCTCTTTTCCAACTAAGTATAAAGATTTACAAATTCCTCAATCTACCAATATTTTTTATTTCTTTTATAAAATTTCCAGTAAGTTTGAGTACCTATAATTTATTTAAATTTTCCAATCCTTTAATGCTATTTCAATCAATGATTCAACTATTTTTCTTCCCTCTGGTGTCAAATTGATTTCTGTGCGTGGTTGTGGTTCTCCTTCTTGTGTTTCAGTTATTAATTTAAAAATTTTTAAAAATCGAATACTTTCATCAAGCATTTTTTTGTTTAATTTAGAGATTTTTTCTAATTCGTATTTAGAATAATTTTGATTTAGGTATAAAATTTTCAGTATTCTAATAGCATTATCTAAGTCTAGATGTGCTTCAATGACTTTGGGAAAGATTTCCCTCACATTATCATATTTGCCCAATTTACTGAAAATTAACCCTATATTACTCAATGCCATCACGTCGTTTGGATCTATTTTAAGGACTTTATCGAAGTATTTGATTGCTTCCTCATGTTTGCCTAATTTAATGAGTGAACTTCCTTTAAAGTTCAATGCGTTCATTTCGTTTGGATCCATTTTAAGGACTTTATCGAAGCATTTGATTGCTTCCTCATATTTGCCCATTTCCTCGAAATCAAAACCTTTCATATACAATATATCTAAGTTGTATGGATCTATTTTAAAAGCATCGTCGTAGCATTTAATTGCTTCCTCATTTTTACCTAATTTTCTCAGGCACCTACCTTTAGAATAATGCAAATATGTGTCTTTCGGTTCTATTATAAGGGCATTGTCGTAGCATTTAATTGCTTCCTTATATTCGCCTAATTCACTGAGAGCATCGCCTTTATCCATCAATATAACTAATGCTTTTCTGGCACACTTAATTGCTTCCTCATATTTGCCTAATTCACTGAGAACAATAAATTTATTAATCCAAGCTGTCTCGTTATTTGGATCTATTTTAATACATTTGTCGAAACATCTAATCGCTTTGTTGAACATTCCCATTTCAGTGAAATCTCTGCCTTTATTGACCAATTTTATTATATCTTCAAGATTTTTATTTACTATTTGAATTCACCTTCTCTTTATAGATTAAGGTAATTTTCCTTTACATAGGACAGGTAACAATCATGCATTCTTTTTATATTATATTATTTTTAAGTCTTTTGCTTCCTTATCTTTATCCTTTTCTCAATTAACCTAAAATCTCAATGAGTATTGAGTTTCAGTTTCAGTATGGTTAGCAAATTCTTAACAAATGGAGTTACCCTAAATGAAGCTTCTTCTTGATTTAAATTAATTTCACCTTGAGCAGGCAACATCTTCTTTAAATCCTTAACAAGAGCCTCCAATTGAGAAGCTATATATTTTTCAAAATTCTTCTTGAATACATGGTTTGAAACAAGGAAATTTACAACCTTCATGCCCATCCCAGAGAGAAGGGAAAAATTCCAATAAATAGAATAAGACTTTTTCTTTAAAAGTATATAAAAATTTATTTTTTTCTTGTATCAGTTCTATCGGAATTTAATTGGAAATTATGAATAGAAAATTACATTTCAATAGACCTTTAAATTTAACTCATAGATATTATTAAAAAACACCTAATAATGAAAAAGTTATAGTAAGACATAAAATATCTTATAGAATTTATTATTACAATAGGGTTCTTTTTAAAAACCTACAAGAAATCAATAATCTTATTTAAGTTAGGCATTATTTCGTGCTTTATCTTGACATAGCTTTCAAAAGTAGTGATTTGGCCATGAACGGATGGAATTCTATATTTATTGAGGAGATCAATAGTTTCAAACAAGATAAGGTATTCCTCTTCTTTTAAAGGGGGTAAACAATCCTTAAAAGTAATTAATCTTGAGGATATATTTTCAGATCTTAAATTATTGATTAACATTTTCCACTGAGGTAGTGTTAGATGATGCCCTTGAAAGAGATATTTTATAGCTAAATCCATGTTATTTTTAACAGATGAGCTGCATTGATCAAAACTCGGTCCATAGATGGCATAGATTTTATCTAAAAGTAGTGCTGCTAATCTGTTATGCAACAAACTATCTAAAGCATTTGTATATGCATTAAAAATACTATTTGCTACTTCTTGTATCTCCGAATTAATTTTATAAACTTTCTGCTCTAATAAAAATGCGTGTTTAAACAGCTTTATGGTATCCTTATCCTGTATTTTATTGATATTGGGAAATCCAATCAAATGTAGTTCAATCAGTAGATATTTATGAGAGAGGATTTTAATTTCATCATCAGTTGCATTTTGTTTTTTTGAAATTTCTATTGCTTTTCTAATTGCATTCTGAGCAGCAGAATAATCGGGGATAAGTTGATATGCCATTGACAGATTTTCATAAAATCTTTTGTTATTAGGATTTAAATGAATTGCATCTTGATAAAATTGGACTGATTTAGAACTGTTATTAAGATTTGTATAAACTGTTCCAATTCCATTAAGTATTTGGGCTTTAATAAAATCTGATTCAACATGTTTAAGACCATAGTTATAAATTTCCAATGAAAGAGAAAAAAAACCCAAATCGGCTAGTAAATTTGTAACATCTAATACACAATTAGCTATTTCATCACCTTTCGTGTAATACGATAATAATTTATAACAAAATTCCTTAAAGGCATCATGTCCTAATAGATTTAAAGAATTCCTTAAAAATTCGCGAAAATAGAAAATCTCACTCAATTTTTCCATATCAACAATTTCTTTAATTATGTCTAAATTCCTTATCTTTAAATTGATCAGATACAAATAACTCCTTAAATAGTTATCATTTGGATTAATTCTCAAGCAGATATTTAAAATCTTCAACGCTTCTTCATACTTACTCGTAAAAAAATAACAAAAGATTAAGACTTCAAAATATTTATTCTTGTATTTTTGGTTATCATCTAAAATTTCTGCCTGATTTGAAATTTCTTCTAAAATTTGAAGTGAATGGGGGAAGTCACCCATTAGTTGAGACTCTAATGCCAGTTCAATAATGGTATAAAACTCTTTTTCCTTATCAAATACTTCTATTTCTTTATAATCAAAATCGACTTGTTCGTATTCATGTATTCGATCTTCAAGATATTTGTATTTCTTGTTTGATAACCAAATCTCCGTGAGAGCTTCATTGAGATAATTCCTTTCTTTTTCAAAATTTTTGTTTAATCGTTCAATTCGGCTTAAAAGTATTAAAAGATCTCTCTTTTGTTCAATTGTTTCTTTCTTTTTGCTATCTGATTCTAAAAAAACAATTATTTTTTTTATTAAGTCTGAATGGTTAGTCCTGCTTAAATATTCACACCATTTGTATAAGATTTCATAAGTAATTGAATTATCATAATATCCTAAGTTAGGGGGAAAAATCTCCGTTATCTGGGAAAAATGTTGTCTAAATTTCATTTCTGCTTCATCCATTCTATTCTGTCTGAGTAAAATAAAAATATAGCTCAAATGTAGAATATTTGATTCATCTGCAGAAAGTTCATTATTTTTATTCGCCATATACTCCTCAAGAAGAAGTATACATTCTGAAAAATAATGATACTTGAAAAGTAAATCTACTAAGACGTGAAAATCATAAATATTAAGAAGTTTTAAATTATTACAAATATTAGACGAGAGCAATTTCATCCCATGAAACTTGTTTAGTAGTTGGATTTTCTTGGAATGTGCCAAATTATTCCAATATATGAGGGATAAAATGCTTAACATATCACAGTTAATAATACCCAGGGGTTGAATGGGATATTGATCTCTCTCAATATTTTCATTATTAGGGATTTCTATTGAATCTTCCATTAATTCAGTAAATTCTTCAACCTTTTTTAAAAGGGGATTTCCAATTAGATCCAATGTTAAATTAAAATCATTGGTTAAATAGAAATTATTTCTTTGTGCATTAAAATGATCAATTATTTCAAAATTGATCTCATCAATCATGAATTTTAAACTTAATAATCTATATTTCTCATAGGTGACTGATGGTTTAAACGGGTTCAATGTCGTAAAGCATTCACTGGATTGGTCAATACCTGTCATTATTTCTTTTATTAAAGTTTCAGTAGCAAGAATATAATCATTGTGTCCATGTTTTTGCAAATTGTCCATAACATCCAAAAAATAATTGAGTTTGTCAGTATAATTTCCAACAATACTGGCAACTTTAAGCGGATACATCTGATATTGGTTTCTAAGGACATTAATTGCAATTTCGAATCTTTTTCTCCAGGATTCTCTATTTGAATTTACTAACTTAAGATTTACAAAAAACTGGACGGTTTTAGTAAAGGATAACACCTTTTTTCGTAACATTTTAAAAAAATCTTTATCAACCTCTAATTTTTCTTTGATTCTCTCATAAATTTGAACTCGAAATCCCGGATCCAATTGTCTTTTTAATAAAAATAATGATTGTAAAACATTATCCTTAACTTTATTTAGGAGTTGTTCCTCTGACAATTCTTCATATTTTCGAAATATTCGTCTCCTATCTGCAATTATCCACTTTTCTAATAAAAAGGACAGAAAAAGTTGAGCTTCTGACATGTTTTTCTCCTTAATTTATTCCCATAAAATGGATCTTTAATATATATATAAAATTGAAAATATTATAAGTTCGCTTTTAATATAAAAACATTTTGAATTCCTGTGTTATTCGCAGGGGGTATACAGATGGCTACAATCACAGCCCTTTTTAATGCTATTGATCCCTGCCACTATTGGTAATCATTTTTTCTATTCTTTATGCCCTTGCAGATTTAGTAAAATCACACTCAATTATTACATCTAAATGTTTAGTTATGCAACTAGAATTAATTTAGTTTTTTTTCTCAATTTTTTAATATAAAAATTACTTCGAAATCAACCTCTATTTCATCAAGAGTAATATTACCATCTAAATTAATCTTTAGTTAATTCTTTGAATTCTCGTGAATCCTTAATATTATTAAAGTCAGGATCCTCGTTTGCCTGTTTTTTATATTTATTATCAAAATTAATCGCTTTCTTTAAGTATTCTAAAGCTTTATCTTTATTATTGTATAAAGATCCTATACATGCTTTATTATACCATGCTTCTTTAAAATTCTGATCAATAACAAGTACTTTATCATAACACTCTAATGCTTCTTGATATTTTTTTAGATCTTGTAAAAGGTTTCCCTTATTAATCCATACTTCTTTATAATTTTGATCAATAGCCAATGCCTTATCGTAGCTTTCTAATGCATTCTGATATTCTTTTAGATCCTTGAAAAGGCATCCTTTATTAAACCATGCTTTCTTATAATTCTGATCAATAGCTAGTGCTTTATTATAACTTTCTAATGCCTCCTGATATCGTTTCAGGTCGTGCAAAACGTATCCTTTATTGAGCCATGCTTCTTTATAACTCCGATCAATATCAAGTGCCTTATCATAACTTTCTAATGCTTCTTTATATCGTTTTAAGTCGTGCAAAACGTATCCTTTATTGAGCCATGCTTCTTTATAATTCTGATCAATAGTAAGTGCCTTGTCATAACTTTTTAGTGCTTCTTCAAACCGTTTCAATTTATACAATGCTGCACCTTTTCCAAGTATAGCAAATTTATAAAATGGGTCAATTTCAAGCGCATAATTAAACGATTCATATGCTTCTTCATATCTAGTTAAATAATATAATGCTATTGCTTTATTATTCCAAATTTCTTTGATTTTTAAATTCCTTGTATCCTCCAGTTCTTTATTGAGTAATTCGAGTGATTTTTTATAATCTTTTTCAGATTGGTAAATTTCCGCTTTTTTGATGATCTTTTCAATCTGATATGTTTTTATTCTAAAATAAATGAGTCTTGAAAGTATTAAGGAAAGTCCAAATATGAAGATTAAAATTCCAATACTACAATTAACGAGTGAGGGGAGTTCAAGTGATTCTATAAAAATAAAGATCCCAGATACAACTAAACCACCAAATAGAAAATCACCCCAAAATGATGCTTTTATAGCTTCTTTAGCTTTTTCAACTTTTTCATCCCAGGATAAATCAATTTTTTCTGTCATTTTTATTATATTGCTACTCGTAATTAAACTAAATTTTAATTAAATTTCTCAATTTTTTAATTAAGTTTTAATTTGTATTATGATCTAATTGACAAAAATATGTAAATGTTAATAACAAGAAATGTAGGGAAAAAAAAATTAAAATCTATTGAAGGAGTATGAATTTTGACAAAATTAATTTTTTTTTATATTTTTTATTTTCAAGGATTTAGAAAATGATTTGTTTAATTTCATCACATGATTTAATTATTCAGAAATAGAATATCAAGATTTTTGATATTATTAGGAGTAGTTGTCAGGTTATTCGAGTCTAAAGTTCTTTCGTATCTTTTCTTTTAAACTATATTTAGGGGCTCCTTCTAATGATGCTTTAAATATGGATACACCTCTTTGCTCTAAAACTTTTATCATATCCGGGAGAATCATTAATGGATTATCTCCCAACCATAGTTCTTGGAGCAAGGAGAGGTTTCCTATCGACTCTGGGAGAGTCGATAACTGATTATCGTTTACCCATAGTCTTTGTAGTGATTTAAGGGTTCCTATTGACTCTGGTAGTATTGTAAACTTATTACTACCCAAACTTAGTTCTTGAAGTGATTTAAGGTTCTCTATTGACTTTGGAAGATTTATTAATTTATTATCTGCTAAATGTAGGTCTTTAAGCGAGGAGAGGTTGCCTATTGACTCTGGGAGGGTCGTTAACTTATTACTATTCAAATTTAGGGATTCAAGCGATTTTAGGGTTCCTATTGACTCTGGGAGGGTCGTTAAATTATTTTCCTCTAAATTTAATATTTGAAGCGATGTTAGATTGTCTATCGACTCTGGGAGAGTTGATAAGTCACTCCATCTTAAATCTAATATTTGAAGCGATGTTAGATTACCTATCGACTCAGGGAGAGTTGTTAACGGATTAGCGGGTAAGTATAACCTTTCGAGCGATTTAAGATTGCCTATTGACTCCGGGAGAGTCGTTAGCACAATGTTATACAATCCTAGACCTATAATGTCGCCACCCTTAATTTCAACTCCAATTGTAGGGATTTTCAATTTATTTACTAAAGGAATCTTTTTCCATTCTTTCCCAAATATTTCTTTCAAAACCTTACTTTGTTCAGACTTTATTTTTACCATTTTTTTTTATTCCTTTTAATTATTATCAACATTTATTTTTCACTATTATTAAAGATGTATAGCTATGGTTTTATTTAACCATTTTGTAAAAATAGGAATAGCATTAATACTTTCTTATCCTGAAAAGTTTTACTTTTAATTTAGATCCAAAAGACTACTTAGAAAATGTATAATTTCAAGAGATGTAAACGATTGGGTTAATAAAGTCATCAAAATTAAAAGAAATAGTTCAATCTTTATATAAATCTTTATAATCGTTTTTTCCATCTCCTTTAAGGTCTCATAGCCATACAACTTGCGTATCTTCTTTCTTATAGTCTTGTAAAGATGTTCCATGTATGCCTCTGGATGTAGTCGGAACACTTCTCCTACGATATCAATAATTTCAGTATAGCAGAATGATTGATTCTTGAATAGATATGCCAGTATATTTTTTTTCGATGGATACGGCCTATGAAGTTTATCTATAATTCTTTCTATAATTTCGTGAAACCGCTGTTTCACGAAATTATTGATTAAGAGAGGAATAAAAGCACAATTTAAAATTAGTAGATAAATAGTATTATAAAAAGTCATCTTAATGAATAGTTTTCTCTATTGAATAGAATTATAATCTTCCTACTGAACTAAAATAAGAACTTTGTCTTTGGTGTAGTTTTTAAAAACAACTTAATAATTAGAATTATATGATTTTCATTAGGATTTATTTTATTTTGAATATTGGATTGTTTTTTTTAAATCCGATAAGGATATGATTTACAACCCAGTACGAAAGGAATGGTACAGTACTGAATGTTATGCAACACTCAAGGAGGACTTTTCCGAAGAAGGGCGAGCCGAAGAGTTTTCCTAACTTTCTATTTTAATTAAAAATTATTCAAGACTATTTATAATCACTCCATTTAATAAATATTTGCTTTTAATAGTATTTAATAAGCAATATATGGAGAAATAAATATATCAGACATTTAAATTTAAAATTCTTACTTAGCTTAGGAAGGGGGCACCACAGAGGAGGGAGATACTAGTTCTCTATAAAAGTTTTCCATCAAAATATTAAGAAACTAATAAACCTGTATGTGGAATAAAAATCATGAGGGCATCTAAGTTAGAGTTTAACACAATATATTGATCCATAGAGTACCATAACCCACATAAATTCCCACAATAATAACCATATTCTAAATTTATTTCAATAAAAAAAGCGTTATTCAATAATATCGTACTATTATCGCTGTAAACATATGCCAATTGTGTGAAATTCAAATACCACGCAACCTCATTCCAATCATAATTTTCTACTAACAATAATGAGTGATTATTTTGATCTTTAATACTAAATATTGTATTGTTGTTATAAGTTAAATATACTTTAGAATGATTCTCTGCGACAAAAGTATATCTTAAATAATGTTCATATAACATTTCCCAATGGAAATTACTATCATCTTCAATTCGGTTTTGTAAATAAACTACGAAATCCCTATCGATATAACTTTTATATTCTCCATATCCCTCAAAATAATTCTCCAAATATGTAGTGTAATTTAATAATTCAATTTTGTTTATGATGCCCTCTCTATTCCATCCTTGTACATCATAATTTATAATATAATTGATTCTTGACCTTATTACAATTAAATTATATACTATAGGAAAAAAAATGATTCCCGCTATAAGAAGACTGATAAACAGTAACCTGATTTTCATTATATTGGTTGTATTTTTCAATTTAATTTTAATTTTCTCATTAAGTCATGAATTTTTGCTTTTTAATATTATAAATTTTCGAAATTTTAATTTTATTATATATAATATAACCAACAAATGTGAAGATTGTTATGATGAAAACTGGAAAAACTGTAGAGTATAAAAACCAATGCGATTTTGGTACAAATGATAAACCAATTCCCATTAGAAAAGGAATTATTAAAATAATACACAGAAAATAAATTATCGGTATTAATATAATCGTTATAAGAGACATGTTTGAATAATGTTGATAGCATCTTTTACAGAAATATCCTTCTACGTTAAATATTCTAACTAGCTTTATTCCTTGGTTACTTTTTTTTATAAAATTTTCACTAGCTCTCTCAATTCCACACTTACAACAAACAATATCTTTAGTTTTACTTTTTTCAACGAAATTTAGGATTTTAATTGACTTTTTATTTAAATCATAAGATATATAATACCATATAATTGTATTCATAAAAAAGAATAAAAGTAATATGACTATCATCCAAAAAAATTCGATTAAGGTTAATTCTTGATAAATTAGAGCTAAAAAACCAGGATAATATGCTTCAATTAATTCCTGGTAATAAGCTGTAAGCATAATGATTACGATAATACACGATAAAAATCCCAGAATTGAAAGTTTTATTAATAATAGTGTCCTCTTTTTTGCCTTCTCTAAATCGCTAAGTAGAACAAGCATATAATCTCGGAGTTTGATATTGTGTAATATTAATTCTCTAATTAAGATAAGGATTGATATTATTTTTAAATATTTGTCTTAACGAATTATCTAATTAATTCGATTCAGTTCTTTTTCATTCAAACATCCTTCTTCCAAAAAATTTTAATTTTTTTTTCAAATAAAATATAACTATATGTTTTTCTTTAATAAGAAAAAAGTTTTTTATAGAAATTGTATTAATTATGGATTTCTAGGGTATGCTACTGACTGAGAATTAGATATCTTAAAACAATATGATCTTTATCCTCCAACTTAATAGAATTGCTTATAAGTTCTTAGCAGGATTTCAAAAAGGGATATATTTGAATGAACCAAGTAATAAGTTAATAATAAATATATCAGAAATTAAAAAAAATCTTATATAAAAATGAAAGTATAAAATAATTTAATAGTGATTTTAAGAACAAAATTAAATTCCAAGTTCATTAATAATCTATTTATAAATAAAAAATTTTGATTTAAGAATGATTTATAGTAGGAAGGAGAATTTTTATGAGTGATACAAACACAAACGTTTCACATTTTAAAAGACAATCCAATAAGACGATTTTATTTTATAGTTTTGGAATTTTTTCTTTAGAATTTCAAGGTTTTTATACATTATATTTCTTTTTCTATGAGACTGAAGTACTATTGGGTATTTGGTTTATCTTTCTGGCAAATATTATATTTGCGATATGGAATGCAATAAACGATCCTATCATGGGATATCTTACAGATCGCCCATTTAAGTTCACAAGAAAATGGGGCAAACGTTTTCCATGGATAATAGCATCAGGAATCCCCATCTTCATTACATATATTCTTCT
>Ga0209427_10005112_pt1 | contig 15065 bp, 14 predicted proteins | sample DeeMarSWOR136_30_FD_187465 | JGI IMG/M metagenome (GOLD analysis project Ga0209427, IMG submission 187465) | Marine sediment microbial communities from White Oak River estuary, North Carolina - WOR-1-36_30 (SPAdes) (version 2) | ecosystem: Environmental > Aquatic > Marine > Intertidal zone >...
CCGGGTTGAAGTCTCAGTAAAACCTGACCTTCCCGACCCTCGTGGGGAAGCACTTAAAGCCGATGTCCGTGACCTCGGCATCGGCGGCGTCCAGCAAGTCAGGGTCAGCGATGTCTATTTGCTGGAAGGTAAACTAACCCCCCAAGAACTGGAAACAATCTGCTCTCAACTGCTGGCCGACCCCATCGTCGAAGCCTACGCCACAGGAGAAACCCCGCTTATCGCCCCGCAGGACGCTAGAGCCATTGAAGTTGCCTACAATCCGGGGGTGATGGACCCGGTGGAAGAGAGCGTGAGCAAGGGCATCCGCGATCTGGGCATAACCAGCCTCGAATCGGTCAGGACGGCCAAGCGCTATTACCTCTGGGGCAGGCTCTCAAATAGCGACATCGAGCTTATCTCCAATAAATTATTGGTCAACAGCGTCATCCAGCACGTGGTCGCCGACGGTGAAAAAGCATCGCTGCCCTCCGCTGGCTACGAGTTCTCACGAATAGAGGTCGAGCTGCTCAGCCTCGACGACGATGGCTTGACCAAACTGGGGCGGGAAAAATTGGAGCTGAACCTGAACGAGATGAAGCAGATTCAGGGCTACTTCTCCAAACTGGGACGCAACCCCACCGACGTTGAGCTGGAGACGCTTTCGCAGACGTGGTCGGAGCACTGCAAGCACAAGACCTTCAACTCCCGCATCAGGCTGGGCGATGAAGTCATCGATAACCTGCTAAAGAGCACCATCATGCGGGTGACGCGTGAATTAGATAAACCCTGGTGTCTTTCCACCTTTAAGGACAACTCGGGGGTAATCGATTTCGACGGGCGCTATGCCCTCTGTTTCAAGGTCGAGACGCATAACCACCCCTCGGCAATAGAGCCCTACGGCGGGGCTTCGACGGGGCTGGGTGGCGTCATCCGCGACCCGTTGGGCACTGGATTGGGCTCCAAGCCCATCGCCAGCACCGATGTCTTTTGCTTTGCCCCGCCCGATTTTCCCCATAATAAATTGCCCGAGGGAGTGCTGCATCCCCGCCGCATACTGAAAGGGGTGCGGGCGGGTGTCGCTGACTACGGCAACCGCTTAGGCATACCCACTCTCAACGGTGCCATCCTCTTTGACGAGCGCTATCTGGGCAACCCCATCGTCCTCTGCGGCACCGTCGGACTGATGCCGAAGACTGCCGCCCAGATGGGACGCCAGCATCCCGGTGACAAGGTGGTGGTGGTGGGGGGCAAGACGGGGCGGGACGGCATTCACGGCGTTACCTTCGCCTCGGCGCTTTTAACCGGGGAATCGGAGGAGGTCTCGGCCAGCTCGGTGCAGATCGGCGACCCCATCACCGAGAAAAAGATGATAGACGTCCTGCTTAGGGCACGTGATAAAGGGCTTTACCGCCGCATCACCGACTGCGGTGGCGGTGGGCTTTCGTCTGCCGTCGGCGAAATGGCTGAGGAGACGGGTGTGCGCGTCGATTTGGAAAAGGTACCCCTGAAATACTCCGGGCTTTCCTATAGAGAAATATGGCTCTCCGAGTCGCAGGAAAGGATGCTGCTGGCGGTGCCGCCGGAGTGCGTTGAGGAGCTGATTAACTTATTCAACAGCGAGGACGTTGAGGCCACCGTCATCGGCGAGTTCACTGATGATAAAAAGCTGAGGCTTTTCTATCAGAACAACGCGGTGGGCGATATGGGCATGGAATTCTTGCACCACGGGCTGCCACAAATGGAGAGAGAGGCGAAATGGGAGCTGCCGCGCCATGACGAGCCCGACTTTGAATCTCCATCCGATTTGAGCCAAGACCTCAAGAAAATCTTAGGCTCCTGGAACGTCTGCAGCAAGGAGTGGGTCATCCGCCAGTACGACCATGAAGTCCAGGGAGGCAGCGTGCTCAAGCCCTTGGTGGGTATAGCCAACGACGGGCCAGGAGATGCGGCCATTATCCGTCCCGTGCTCGATTCCGATATGGGGGTGATTATCGCCAACGGCATCAACCCGCGCTACGGCGACATCGACCCCTACTGGATGGCGGCTTCGGCGGTGGACGAGGCCTTAAGGCAGGTAATCGCCGTCGGCGGCAACTTAAAGCAGGTAGCGCTTTTGGACAACTTCAACTGGGGCAACCCGGAAAAGCCCGACCGCCTCGGCGGGCTGGTGCGGGCAGCGCAGGGCTGCTATAGTGCCGCGCTTAATTACGGGACGCCCTTCATCTCGGGCAAGGACAGCCTCTACAACGAGTACGAGACGGAAAAAGAGAGCATCTGCGTACCGCCCACCCTGCTCATTTCGGCGATGGCGGTTATGAAGGACGTTAGCAAAGCGGTATCCATGGACGCCAAGAAAACGGGAGACCGGCTCTATATCGTCGGTATGACCTATAACGAGATGGGCGGCTCGCACTACTACGCCCTTCACGGCGCCATGGGCAACCGCGTGCCCCAGCTCAACCCCAAACGTGGTAAAAGACTCATGGATGCCTTAAGTGGCGCCATGGATAAAGGTCTGGTCAAAGCCTGCCACGACCTGAGCGAGGGCGGAATCGGGGTGGCGGCGGCGGAGATTGGCTTTGCCGGCGGGGTGGGCATAACACTCGATTTAAACAAAGTGCCTCTGGGCGAGAATATCGCTCGCAACGATACCCTCCTTTTCTCCGAGTCCAACACCCGCTTCCTGGTCGAGGTGGCGCCCGAAGACGCCCAAGGCTTTGAGGAGGCGATGGGGGAGGTGGTCTACGCCGCTATCGGGGAATTTACCGGAGACGATAGACTGCAGATTTACGGCATTAGTGGGGAAACGGTTGTCTCCGCTGGTTTAGCCGAACTAAAGGAGGCCTGGCAGAAGCCGCTGCGCTGGTAAAGATATGGCTAAGGTAAGAACGCTAATCCTGAGAGCGCCGGGAACGAACTGCGATGTTGAGACTGCCTTTGCCTTCGAGCAGGCGGGGGCCGAGATAAGCTCGGCGCACGTCAACGAGCTGGTCAGGAAGGAGAAGCGCCTCGCCGACTACCAGATAGTCGTTTTCCCCGGCGGCTTCACCTACGGCGACGATATCTCGGCGGGCAAGATCTTGGCCAACGAGCTGAAGCTGAAGCTGGGCGATGACATACAGAGATTCGTGGGAAACGGGGGCCTGATTCTGGGCATCTGCAACGGCTTCCAGGTACTGGTGAAGGCGGGCATACTGCCCCAATCCGAGGACACAAGCCAGAAGCTGACGCTGGCCAATAACGACTCCAGCCGTTTTGAGTGCCGCTGGGTCTACCTAAATATCGATAAGCAAAGCCCCTGCGTCTTCACCAAGGGCATAGATTCGCTATATCTGCCCATAGCCCACGGCGAGGGCAAGGTGATGGCCGAGCCGAAGGCGCTGAAGGATTTAAAGGTCGTCCTCCGCTACGCCGATAAAAATGGCAAGGTCAGCAGCGACTATCCTTATAACCCCAACGGCTCGGCGGACAGCATCGCCGGCATCTGCGATAGCTCGGGGCGCATCTTTGCCCTCATGCCCCACCCGGAAAGGTTTTTGCGCTGGACGCAGCACCCGCGCTGGCTGCGGGAGTCAAAGCGGGAGTGGGGGGACGGCTTCGGCATCTTTAAGAATGCCGTGGAGTGGGTCAGGAGTGCCTGACTACCTCGCTTCCTGGAGCGGGGGCAAGGACAGCTGCTTCGCCGTCTACCGGGCGCTGGCCCAGGGCTATAAAATATCCCACCTGGTCAACTTTATCTCCCAAGAGTATAGGCGGGTGAGCTTTCACGGCACGGAAAAGCGCATGATTCAACTGCAGAGCCAGGCTATCGGCATACCCGTTTTGCAGAAGGAGACCACGCCTGACGGCTACGAGGTGGAGTTCAAGGCAGCGGTGAGAAGCCTGCTCACCAACGACGTTAAGGGGATGGTCTTCGGCGATATCTACCTAGATGAGCATAAGGAATGGGTGGAGAGGGTCTGCGGCGAGCTGGGCATCGAAGCTGTGGAGCCTTTGTGGGGTGAAAGCACGGAAAGCGTCCTCACTGGCTTTATCGACGCCGGCTTTGAGGCTATTATCGTCGCTGCCAAAGCCGAGTTGATTGACGAGGAGTGGGTGGGGAGGGGGGTGGACGTTGACTTCATGAATTACCTTAAGTCTAAGAATATCGACCTCTGCGGCGAGAACGGGGAGTACCATACGCTGGTGGTCGACGGGCCTTTGTTCAAGCGAAAGATAGAGATAACCGAGAGCCGTACCATAAAGCGGGAAGGCTACTGGTTTTTAGACACCGTCAACTACCAAATCGTCTGATTTCACCACTGACTTATGACTGGCGGGGATTTGACAGAAGCGTTATATCGCTTGTAATATAACAGAAGATTATGACCGATATACCGAGATTCAGGCCCAAGAAGACGGAGCATTTTTCCCACCACCCCTCCCCAGGGCATCGAATAAGGGGCCGTATATGGATGGAGCGCGACGGCGCACTCTACATGGGGTGGGGGCGGGCCATGCTGCTGGAGAGAATCGATAAGTACGGCTCAATCGCCGCCGCCGCCCGTTCCATGAAGCTGGGCTACCGCAATGCTTGGCTCTGGGTTGAGTCGGCCAACAGGCTGGCACCTTCGCCGCTGGTGGAGAAGACGACCGGTGGGGCGGGGGGAGGCTATGCCCGCCTGACCGACGAAGGACGTAAGATTGTTGAAGAGTACAAGGAACTGCGGACCAGGTTCGAGGACTTTATCGAACAGCAGGCCTGATTTTTTGTCAGAAGCTATAGCTGCTCTGACCTAGAAAGCTAAAAAAATGCGAAAATTAATCTTGTTACTCCTTGCTGGGTTGTTGTTTCTGGTTCCCATCGGTGGCTGTGATGAAAATGAAGGAATGCCCATCGGTATGGCCGTGGAGTTTATGGACCACGCCGCCTGTGCCTATATCGCCCAGGATATGGGTTGGTATGAAGAAGAAGGGCTGGAGCTGACCGCCTACGAGAGCTATGTTACTGGAATGGCTCTGGCCGCCGCTCTGGGGCGTGATGAAGTTGGCGTCGCTTATATCTGCTTGGTTCCGGCGATAAACGTTTATGCCAACGCTGGGGTACCCATAAAAATCGTGGCCGGTACTCATAAGTACGGCTACGGTCTGGTGGTCAACCCCGATAAAGTAAAAACCGTTTACGACCTGGAAGACCCTGACATCCGCATCGGCTGTGTGCGGGAGGGGGGTGCTGTTGACGTCTTGTTGCACAAGACAATGGACGAATACGGACTAGATGAAACTAGGGTGATAGCTAATATTCAACGTATGAATCCGCCCAAGATAGTCCTATCGATAGGTTTAGGGCAGCTCGACGCCGCCTTTCTTCCCGAACAGTGGGCGACCATGGCCGAGGACTTTGACTTCGAGATGCTGCTCTCTAGCCAGGACATCTGGCCCGATATGCAGGGCAGCGTGCTGGTGGTCAAGCAGGGCCTGCTCGATGACCAGCCCGGGGTCGTGGAAAGACTGATAAGGGTATCGCAACGGGCGACCGACTGGGCTAATGACCATATGCCAGAGGCCGCCGAGATTATGGGGCGGCAGCTGCAGATTGCCGGCGGCGATATACTACCGGAGGCGCTGGGCGGCAGCAACGGGACTCTGGAGATTAGCACTGATGCCTTGCTGCGCTCCATGGAGAGGCTGGACTATACGCTGAGCATCGATCCCGATGTCGTTCAGCAGACCATAGACTACCTATATGAGCTGGGCTATATCACCGAAAGCTTCGACGCCAGCGAAATACTGGACCTGAGGTTCCTTGATGTGGAATAGTCTTAAAAGACTGAAACCGGGGTGGGGCATAGTCCCCGTACTTGTCTTTCTGGCGCTCTGGGAGATTATCGCTAGGCTTAACCTGACACCAGGGCAGTTCAGCTTTCCGCCCTTCTCCACGGTGATGGTGGAGTTCTATAACCTGGCTGCCAGCGGGGTACTGGGGGATAACTTCTTCGCCAGTTTAACCAGGGTTCTCATCGGTTTTTGCGCTGGCTCTATTGCCGGACTGGTCGTGGGCACGGCCATGGGCTGGATGGAAAAGTTGGACAAGGCGCTGCACCCCATCGTCAGCCTACTCTACCCCATACCCGCCCTGGGCTGGCTGCCCCTGCTCATGCTCTGGATAGGCATCAACGAGATGCTACCCATCACCATTATATTCATCTGCTCCTTCTTCCCTGTCCTCTATAACACCGTCACCGGCATCAAGAACGTGGATAAAGACTACATCAGGGTGGCGCGGACGCTGGGGGCTTCCGACATCAAGATTCTGACCACGGTGGTGATGCCCCTGGCCCTGCCCAACATTTTCACGGGCTTCCGGCTGGAGGCGGGTATGGCCTGGCGGGTAATAATCGCCGCCGAGATGGTGGCTATTCCCACTGGCATCGGCGCCCTGATGATGAAGGCGGAGAGCCTAATCCGTATCGATATTATCATCGTCTGTTTGATAGTTTTAGCCGTGATGTGCCTTTCTTTTGAGAAGATTTTCGAGTTTCTGGAAAATAAGATGACGGCCAGGTGGAGGTAGTATGCCCTCGATAAAGCTGGAAAAGATCTGCAAATACATCTGCCGCGACGTGGAGCTGGAGATAAGCGACCGCGAGCTGCTGGTGCTGCTGGGGCCGAGTGGAGCGGGCAAGACCACGCTGCTCAACATTATTGCTGGTCTGACCGATTACGAGGGCTCGGTGTTATTCGACCGCCAGCGGGTGGACAAGCTGCCCGCCAGTAAGCGGGAGGTAGGCTACCTCTTCCAAGATTTATTTCTTTTTCCCCACCTGGACGTTTCGGCTAACATCGCCTACGGCCTGAAGGCGCAGAAATCCTCCCATGACGGTATCAAAGAGAGGGTGGCGGAACTGCTGCAGTTAATGAAAATAGACCACCTTGCCGAGCGCTACCCCAGAAAGTTGAGCGGTGGGGAGAAACAGCGGGTGGCTTTGGCGCGTGCGCTGGCTCTTTCGCCCCGTGTTCTGCTTCTCGATGAGCCCTTGAGCAGTCTCGACACCCAGACGGCCAAATACTTGAGGACGGAGCTGAAACAGCTGCAGAGGAAGCTGGGCATCACCACCATATACGTCACCCACGACCTGGCCGAAGCCGAGGAGATGGCCGACCGCATCGCCGTCATCCAGGAGGGGCAATTACAGCAGGTGGGAAAGCCCGAAGAGGTCTTTTTCTACCCAATAAACGAAGCCGTCTCCGATTTTATCGGTGCGCCCAACATATTGCACTGCGACCGCTGCCAGAGCCTGGGGCAGGGTGTTATGGAGGCCAGCTGCGGCACGATGAACATCATCCTCCCCGACGACGGCAGCCCCGTCCGCCGTATCGCTCTCTTTCCCCGCGACATATACGTTTCCGAGGTCAGGCCACCGGGCCCAGAGGTTAACCGCTACCAGGGGGTGATTACTGCCATCAAGCCCCTCGGCGACGGCGTCAGGCTGGAGGTCAGGGTGGGTGAGCACAAACTTTTGGCCGAGCTGCCCCACCATATCTTCGAAGACATGGACCTGAGTGTGGGCAAGGAGGTCTTCCTCATACTGAAGCTGCGCCGAATTAAGGTCTATTAACCAGGCTAAAAGGGCTTTACTTAGATGCCCAATTCAAGTATAATTCCTGTTAACGCCCTTTAATACCCCGCGTATAGTTACTTAAGTAGTTGCCCAGGTATAAAGTTTGCAATATTAGCCGTATCTAGCTATAATTTCTATGCGGAAAGGGGGAATAATGGCTAAACCTAAGGTCGCTTTTTACTGGTGTGCTTCCTGTGGCGGCTGTGAGGAGACTGTGGTTGACCTCAACGAGGATATTCTTAAGGTGGCGGACGCGGTGGATATCGTCCTTTGGCCGGTGGCGCTGGACTTTAAGCGCAAGGACATCGAGGCCATGAAGGATGGCGAAATAGCGGTGAGCTTTATCAACGGGGCGGTGAGGTTGGCAGAGCAGGAGGAGATGGTAAAGCTGTTGAGGCAGAAGTCCGGTCTGGTGGTTGCCTTCGGCGCCTGCGCCCATCTGGGCGGGATCCCGGGGTTGGGCAACTTCTACGACCGGGAGTCTATCTTTAACCGGGCATATAAGGAAGTCCCCAGCGTGGATAACCCCAAGGGGATTTTCCCGCAACAGAAGACCAAGGTTAAAGAGGGCGAGCTTACCCTGCCCGAGTTCTACAACACGGTTAAGACATTGGACCAGACCATTGATGTTGATTATTACCTCCCCGGCTGCCCGCCGGCTCCCGACCTGATAATGGCGGCGGTAACGGCCATTCTTAAAGGGGAGTTACCGGAGAAGGGAGCGGTGCTGGCGCCCAATAAAGCGCTATGCGACACCTGTCCCAGGGCCGAGAGTAAACCCGAAAAACTGGCCATTAGCGAAGTCAAGAGACCCTGGCAGATTAAGATGGACCCTGAGCTTTGCTTCCTAGCTCAGGGTATAATCTGCATGGGGCCAGCGACCAGAACTGGTTGCGGGGAGACCTGCATCCGGGCTAACCAGCCCTGCCGGGGGTGCTTCGGACCTATTGACGGCGTGGTTGACCAGGGGGCTAAAGCCCTTTCCATGGTCGCCTCTATACTTGGGCTGGACGGGGAACAGGATATGAGTGAGGAAGAGGTCAAAAACCTTATTGACAGCATTGCCGACCCGGCGGGAACGGTCTATCGCTTCGGCCTGGCGGCTTCCCTGCTGAGAAGAAAGAGAATGGAATAGGAGGCCGGAGTGAAAAAGATAACCATAGACCCGATAACGAGGCTTGAGGGGCACGGCAAGATAGAGATATTCCTCAATGATAAGGGTAATTGCGAGCGGGCCACGCTCCAGATTCCCGAATTGAGAGGGTTCGAGAAGTTTTCCGAAGGCAGAGCTGCCGAGGAGATGCCCCGCATCACCACCATGATATGCGGCGTTTGCCCAACCGCCCACCATATGGCCTCGGCCAAGGCGTTGGACGACCTCTTTAAGGTCGAGCCGACGTCGGCGGCCAAGAAGATAAGGGAGCTGATGTACAGCGCCTTCACCGCCGAGGACCACATACTGCACTTCGTCTTCCTGGGCGGTCCCGACTTCGTTGTGGGGCCGACGGCGCCCGCCGCCGAGAGGAACGTTTTGGGCGTTATCGGCAAGGTGGGGCTTGAGGTGGGGGGTAAGGTCATCGAGATGCGCAAAAGGATGCGCAACGTGATGAGGATAATCGGCGGCAAACCGGTTATGCCCACCTGCGCCCTGCCCGGCGGCGTGTCCAAGCGGATTACCGAGGACGAGCGCAAGACCATCATCGAAGCCGGTGAATACGGCGTCGAGTTTTGCCAGGTCGCCCTCGGTCTTTTCGATGATGTGGTACTCAAGAATAAAGAATACGTTGACCTGGTCACCGGTGATGTCTATGCTCATAAAACCTACTACATGGGGCTGGTGGACGATAAAAACAAGGTCAACTTCTACGACGGCCAGATAAGGGTAGTCGACCCCGCGGGCAAGGAGTTCGCCAAATTCAAGGTGCAGAACTACCTTGACCATATCCGGGAGCATGTTGAGCCCTGGACCTACGTCCGCTTCTCCTTCCTTAAGAAGGTAGGTTGGAAGGGCTTTGTCGACGGCAAGGAGAGCGGCGTTTACCGCGTGGCCCCTTTGGCCAGATTGAACGCCTCCGACGGGATGGCCACGCCGCTGGCCCAGGAAGCTTACGAAAAAATGTACGAAGTCTTAGGCGGCAAGCCGGTGCACAGCACGCTGGCTTTCCACTGGGCGCGCCTGGTGGAGGCGCTCTATGCCGCCGAACGGACGCTGGAGTTAGCCAAAGACCCCGAGATTACCTCGGACGATATCGTCAACCTGCCCACCGAGACCCCCAAGGAGGGGATGGGGGTAGTGGAAGCCCCCAGGGGCACTCTTATCCATCACTACCAGACCGACGATAAAGGGATTCTGACCGGGGTCAACTTGATTGTAGCCACCCAGAACAACTCGGCGGCAATCAACATGTCGGTGGAGAAGGCGGCCAAGGCGCTGATACAGAAGGGGAATGTGCCCGACGGCATTCTCAACATGATTGAGATGGCTTTCCGGGCTTATGACCCCTGCCACGCCTGCGCCACCCATTCACTGCCCGGCCGGACGCCGCTTGAGGTCAGCGTTTATGACGCTGACGGCGAACTGGTAAAGAGACTGGTGAACTAAAGGAGGAGGGAAAGTCATGCGTGAAAAAGTGGAAAAAGCCTTAGCTCAGATCAAACCGGCCCTGCAGGCCGATGGCGGAGACGTTGAACTGGTGGATGTGGAGGGTGGGGTGGTTAAGGTAAAACTGACCGGTGCCTGCGCCAACTGCCCGGTAGCCAGCGTTACCCTGAAGCAGGGCATCGAGCGCATACTAAAAGAGCAGATTGACGACGTCAAAGAAGTCGTTGCTGTCTAAATTCGGCTTTACGGGACTTAAATAATGCCGATATACGAATACGTTTGCGATAAATGCCATCTGAAATTCGAGTTGCTAAAAGCGATGAGCCAGTCGGGGCAGGATGCCCCCTGCCCGAAATGCGGAAGTAGTGCCCAGCGAGCGCTTTCATCATTCGCCAGGAGCTCTGACGGGTCAGAGTCTTCAGGGAGCGGAAGCCCTTGCAGCACTTGTAGCGCCGACACCTGTAGCTCCTGTTCTCTATAAACTTAAGGAGGCGAATGAGAAAGCCGGATGTGAAGTTTTCCTGCCACTCCTGCGGTAAAACCGCCGAGGGTTCTCCTGGGGAGACGCCCTGCGAGGCGCTCCAAGGCTGGTTGACCGTTTCTTCCTGGGAGGGGCCGGGGGTGGTGGAGCACTATAACTTCTGTTCGTTTAGCTGCCTCGAGTCCTGGGCGGAAGCTCAGGTGCCTAAGGTACCCAGGGTTTTTCTGGATTCATTTAGCGAAGATAAGAGTAATTAGAGATGAATACGCTAGTTCTGGGAATGGGTAATACCATTCTTACCGACGACGGCGTTGGCATTGAGATTGCCCGCCGACTAAAAGAGAGGAAACCTGAGTTAGACGTAGCGGAGACCAGCGAGGCGGGCTTGGCCCTCCTCGACTTTATCGTGGGCTACGATAAGCTCATCATCGTCGATTCGGTAAAGACGGAAGAAGGGGAGCCCGGAGAGTTATATAGGATTGAGATGGGGGCGATGAAGCCCACCTCTCATCTGACTTCTTTGCACGGCGTGGATGTGGCCACTGCCTTCGAGCTCGGGCGGAAGCTGGGCTATAAGATGCCCCAGCAGGTGAGCATATACGCCGTTGGTGTCAAGGATAATACCTCCTTCGGTGAGGAGTGCACCGAGGAGGTGGGGGGGAAGATATCACTCATCACTGAGCAAATAATAGGGGAGGAAAAGCTGTGACGCAAACTGTGACGGAAAAAACCACGAAGGAAACCAAGACGGGGTTTAAGCCCAAGATTATAGTTTTCTGCTGCAACTGGTGTTCCTATGCCGGCGCCGATTTGGCGGGCACCTCTAGGCTCAAGATTAACCCCAATTTCAGGGTAATCCGCACCATGTGCTCGGGTAGGGTGGAGCCTGCCTTCGTCCTCCATGCTTTTGCCAAGGGGGCCGACGGAGTTATGATAGCCGGCTGTCATCCCGGAGATTGCCATTATAGCAGCGGCAATTATAAGGCGAGACGCCGAGTTATGTTGCTCAAGAAGACACTTCCCCAGCTTGGCGTAGAGCCCGAGAGGTTAAGGCTGGAATGGATTTCTGCCTCCGAAGGCACCAAGTTCCAAACCCAGATTAACGAGTTCGTTGACGAGGTCACAGCGCTGGGTCCCCTCCACAATCAAAATTAATAAGTCCTCCCCCTAAAGGCAGACATGCTGACCAAACTAGGGAGATTGGTGAGAATAAGCGTGCGTGGGGTGGTGCAGGGAGTCGGCTTCAGGCCCTTTATCTATCGCTTAGCCCAGCAGTACGACCTCAAAGGCTGGGTGCGCAATACCTCGGGGAATGTGGAGGTTGAGGTGGAGGGGGACGAGGCCAAGATAAACAATTTCCTCAAGGACCTTGAGAGCAAAGCCCCGCCCATGTCGCGCATTGAGGACATCAAAGTCAGCTTTGCTGCTCCCAAAGGCTATAGCGATTTCAGAATTGAAGAGAGCCTGAGCCGCCAGGGACAATACCAGCTGGTCTCGCCCGATATCGCTACCTGCCCTGACTGCAAGCAAGAAATTTTATCATCCGCTGACCGCCGTTTTCGTTACGCTTTTACCAATTGCACCAACTGTGGACCGAGGTTTACCATCATCGAGGACATTCCCTACGACCGCCCCAAGACCACCATGCGTTCTTTTAAGATGTGCCCGCAATGCCAGCGGGAGTACGATAATCCTTTAGACCGGCGCTTTCACGCCCAGCCCAACGCCTGCCCAGTCTGTGGGCCCAAGCTAGAGCTAGTAGATAGCGGAGGCAGGACAGTAGAATGTGAAGACGTTATAAACACCGTCAGCCGACAGCTCAAAGAGGGCAAGATTCTGGCGGTAAAGGGGTTGGGTGGTTTTCAGCTTGCCTGTGACGCCACCAACGATGGTGCCGTCAGATTACTTAGAGAAAGAAAGAGACGCCCGTCTAAACCTTTAGCGGTGATGTTGGCTACAATAGAAGATGTTGAAAAGCACTGCATAATATCATCCGAAGAACGTGAGCTGCTCGAATCGCCACATGCGCCCATCGTACTTTTACACTGGAAAGAGGAGTCGAATATCACCAAAACCGTTGCTCCCAGGCTGAAATACCTAGGGGTGATGCTGCCCTATACACCCTTGCACAACCTTTTGCTCAAAGAGGTCGGCTTGCCACTAGTAATGACCAGCGGGAATCTCAGTGAAGAGCCCATCGCCAAGGATAACGACGAGGCGTTGATAAGGTTAAAAGATATTGCTGACTATTTCCTGTGGCATAACCGCGATATCTACGCCCGCTACGATGACAGCGTCTATATGTTTGAGGAAAGCAAAGCGCGGGCGCTGAGGCGGGCGCGGGGCTATGCCCCCTATCCCATCTTCTTGCCTTTTAAGTCGAAGCAGATTTTGGCCTGCGGAGCCGAGGATAAAAACACATTTTGCCTGACTAAAGACGAGCACGCTTTCCTGAGCCAGCATATCGGCGACATGGAGAATGAGGAGACGCTGGAGCACTTCGAGAATACCATTGAGCTTTATAAAAAGTTGTTTAGGGTCGAGCCGGAGATTATCGCCTACGATTTGCATCCCGAATACCTGGCGACAAAATACGCACTTGAGCTTGGTGCTAAAGAAGACCTGATGCTGGTGCCTATTCAGCACCACCATGCCCACATCGCGAGCTGTATGGTGGAAAACAGTGTCAAGGATCCGGTTATCGGCGTAGCCTTTGACGGCACGGGATACGGGAGCGACGGCACTATATGGGGCGGCGAATTTATTATCGCTGACTATAAAGATTTCAAGCGCGTTGGACGTTTTGACTACGTGCCGTTGGTGGGTGGGGCGGCGGCCATAAAGAAGCCCTACCGGATGGCCTTGAGCTATCTCTATACACTATTTGGTGAAGATTTTAGCCTGGAAGGTCTGCCTTTGGCTGTCGTTGACCCCGATGAGTTTTCGGTAATAAAGCAGCAGCTAAATAAGACGATAAACTCGCCACCGACCTCAAGCGCGGGGCGGCTCTTCGACGCCGTCTCGGCGCTGGTGGGGGTGAGGGGGGAGATAGACTACGAGGCGCAGGCGGCTATCGAGCTGGAGATGCTGGCCGCCGACGATGTGAAGGCCGAAGCCTACCCCTTTGTTATCAAAAGTGAGGAGGGAATAACTGTGGTTAAGTTGGGTGAGCTGTGGTCGGCTCTGGTGAGCGATGTTAAGGATAGAGTACCTGTTCCCATGATATCGCTCAAGTTTCATAAAACCGTCGCTGGGATAACCGCCAAGATGTGCCAGTTAGTATCAAAGGAAGCTGGCATAAAGCGGGTGGCGCTTAGCGGTGGTGTCTTTCAGAACCGTTTATTGCTCAAATTGACCACCGCTGCCTTACAGAAGGAAGGCTTGGATGTTTTTACTCACCGCCTGGTACCGCCTAACGACGGCGGCGTGTCTTTGGGACAGGCGGTGATTGCCAATTTTTATGACGGGGAGGAAAAAGAATGAAAAAGGTAAAGATTGGACCTACCCCCATGGTCTGGGCGCATCCCACCACCTTGGTCGGAGCCGATGTCGACGGTAAGCCTGACTTTGCCGCCGTGGCCTGGACGGGCGTTGCCGCCAGTACACCGCCCGCCGTCAGCATCGCCCTGCAGCACCCCCGCTACTCGCTCAAGGGAATACGCCAGAATCAGACCTTCTCAGTCAACATCCCTTCCCGCGATATTGTCAAGGAGACAGACTACTGCGGGCTTATCTCCGGTGCCAAGACGGATAAGGTGAAAGACTGTAACTTCAAGGTCTTCTACGGCAAGACGGCCCACGCACCGCTTATCAAGCAGTGTCCCATCAACCTGGAGTGCGAGGTGCGGCACATGCTTAATATGGGGAGTCATATGCTGGTCATCGGTGAGGTGATAGAAACCCATGTCTCCGAGGACTGCCTGACTGAAGGCCAGCCCGATATTAATAAAGTAAAGCCCTTCGCCTTTCTTCCCGGTAAATACCATGCCATCGGCGAAGCATTTGCCGACGCCTTCAGCATCGGTAAGGAGATTAGGAAGGTTTAGCTATGTGTCTGGCTATTCCAGCGCTAATTACATCCATAAATGACAAAGAGGCCGAGGTCGAAATCGGCGGTATCAGCCGCCGCATCAGCCTCTGGCTTACCCCCGAGGCCAAGGTCGGGGACTACGTCCTCGTACACACGGGTTATGCCATCAACGTCCTCGACCAGGAACAGGCTAGGGAAACGCTGGAGATTTTGCGAGAGATAGCCGAAGGAGTGGAGGATTGAAGTACATCACCGAGTTCCGCAGCTCAAAGTTGGGGGAGGGGCTTGTCTCCCGAATACGGCAACGCTCAAAAAAGAAGGCGCGCTTTATGGAGTTCTGCGGTGGGCATACCGTGACTATATTTAGGT
>Ga0209427_10005113_pt1 | contig 15062 bp, 13 predicted proteins | sample DeeMarSWOR136_30_FD_187465 | JGI IMG/M metagenome (GOLD analysis project Ga0209427, IMG submission 187465) | Marine sediment microbial communities from White Oak River estuary, North Carolina - WOR-1-36_30 (SPAdes) (version 2) | ecosystem: Environmental > Aquatic > Marine > Intertidal zone >...
CATGTATCACGTCGTCTAGTTTCTATGCCTCGCGTCTTGATGCCCCCATTAGTGTGGACACCATAGTACCGATTCAATGGTGCTATAGATGGATGAAGCCGTGATGAAGGGATTACCATCCACTTGAATATCCCCTTCAGTGACATCCTGATGTTGACTGCTTCCGTGACACGCCTGCAGAACTCTTGAAGTGTATCATAGTCAGGTCTGCCTGGAGACCTGAGCCACACCGAGTCAACTATGCCATGTATCAACTCAAGACCCATTTCCTCCGCAATGTCTTGCGTCTGCAGGAGTACATCTCGTGCCAGTCCAGTAACTGCTGTGTGTGCCTCTACTCTTCCAAACCTGGCGTTCTTGAAGCCCAGGTATCCGAAGCATGACACCAGTATGCCCTTGAGTGTGTTCTGCATACGTTCATACTTCTTGGCTTCGTGACCTCGCTCTATCAACTGTGTAAAGGCCTCACGTTTCTCCAGTACTAGTTCCAGTGACCGAGCTACAATCCCTCTCTTTCGCTGACATATGCGGATTGGAACCTCGGGGACATTAACGCAGTACTCGGGGCAGTCCGGACAATCTTCAACTGTGCAGATGGTCTCCGGACTTATGTTCCGTGTCACCATTAGTGTTGGATACATGGATGAGAAGTCACACTCTGCGATGTTCTCGTAGATGTCTGGCTTTGGCTGAAGGATGAGGCCTCCCCTATCGATGGAAGCAAGGTCGTTTATGGTCTTCAGAAACTCGGGGTTCTTCTTCACTGGTGGTATCAGGATACCCATCTTGAAGGCGTTGTAGTATTGGACAGCCGCATTGATTGTGCCAATTGACATCCGCGATGCTCTCTGTGGTCTTGCATATGCGAGTCTACACCCCTCCATCACCCCCTCAAGACCCGTAGGTGAGTAGTAGAAGCTCTGCATCCTATCAATGTGGATTCTACCGTTGAACATGACTTGGTTGCCAGATCGGAAGAAGACCTGATTATACACCCAGAACGATTTGGCCTCTTTCTTCTTGACATTCAGGGGTGACCCGTCCCGTGACATGACAAGCTGCACGCCATTCAGCTTTGCTCGCAATGTCAGGTATCTGAATAGGGTCGCATCACCATCTCTGGTGACTATAACATCTGGGTCGATTCCGTCAATGGTCCTCTGAAACTCCTGTAGAATCTCTCTCTCACTCTCACCCTCAATTCGAATGGTGAGTCCCTTGTGATATACGTCAATATGGTGGATCTTGTCCTCTATTCTGGGGAAGATCCGTCTAGCGTCAATGAATACCTCGAAACCTATCTCCTCTAGGTCTGGCATCTCATAGTCAGAGTCCCCTCGTCTGTCGACACATCGTATTGCAGTGACAATGTTTCCCTCTGACTCAAAGACGACCTTACCGAATGGGAAGATGTCATCGTGAATGAAGAACTGATGCACAGGGTCGATGTCTCCATGAAAGACAGTGACACCGGGAAGCCGCTCTAGGTCCTGCGCCACCTCCCAGTGAGCCTCTGGCGTGGTGGAAACCTCCAATACACGGCTCTTCTCTTGGTCGTAGACACTGACACGTTTGTGAGTGAAACCTGTCTTAGTCACCTTGGGATGCGCACGTACCGCCTTGAGGATGTCATCATAATTCCATTCCAGCCCTCTCTTCTTCTCACGGCTGACAAAGACAGAGGGATGGAAACCTCTGTACACATAACCACGGGTCTTTCCACTGGCCTTGATCCACAGTGTCAGTGCCTGATTCTCGTAGTCAACAGTGGCATCAAGGAGCCATCCGACTTGTTTCATCAGGCTCCCTTCTCCTATGCATCCTTCTCTAACTCTGCGACCTTCTGACGGAGACCCTCAATCTCGCTGCGCATATTGAGAAACATGGATACAAAGGCGACCTCTAGTACACGCGGTGTGACTATCATCGTTCCAGCGTCGGCATACTCTCGGGCACTGTCGAATATGTGGTCAAGTGTTTCTCGTTCCTGTAGTGTCAATACCCTTCGGAATCCTTTCCACCTAGACTCCTCTATTCTTATGCTTTCGCGAAAAGTTCTAGCAGTTCTACCTATTACAATCATCTCCTATCAGGCGGCACGTGGCGTAGAGTCTTGCAAGTGGTAGTATGAACCCTTGTGATTGTGGGTCTTGTGGAACATCTTTGTTCATCGGATGGGAAACGTACGTGGGGGACTGATTTCCGAAAGTAAACGGACCCACAATGGTAAACAGACCCCCCATCTTTGTGCTTTCAATCTATCAATTCCTGAATTCAGTTGGCATCAAAATTCAATGCGATTCATATGCGCTAGTGGCAAGAGTGAGGGTGTTATGGAAGGGCTTTGGTGCTATCTGATAAGAACGTATCACGCGCGGCAAAGCTTATGAACATCAATCTAAGAGCTCAATTTGGTTGTAAGAAGTGCGTCGCTGTCTAGCATTACTATTGGTTCTCGGATTGCTGCTGATTATGCCTACTGGTAGTTCCATTACTCACTTGATGCAGTCACAGAGAGTGGGGCATGAAATCGCAGAGGTTGAGCTCTCAATTGAACTCACATGGTTTACCGACAGTGAAGTGGAGGGGCTCGCAACCGATGGAGAGTATTTTTACATCAGCACTGCAGAAACTGTGACCAGCAACGGCGATGCTTGGCTATACAAGCTATTCCCTAACGGAACCTATATTGATGAAGTACTTGTGCGCGACGGCACGCTCAATCATTGTGGAGGGATGATCTTCTATGAGGGACTTCTTTGGATTCCTCTTTCAGAAAGAGCGTTTGTTCCTAATAATCCCTCCAAGATTGTGCGATATGATACTAACCTTTTGTTCGTTGATGAGTGGATTAACAGCAGTTCCATTGGTAATGTACATTGGGGCGGAATATGCGTCCTTCCTGTGCTAGAGAGAGTGTATATTGCAAACTACGGAACCAGTAATCTCTATGTGTATGACCTTGACAGGAATCGCTTGAATGATATTAGACCTCCACCATCTGAAAACACTCAGGATTTCGTTGAAGTGGATGGAGTCATTTATTGCTCAAAACCTGGAGCATCCTTGGATGCAATTCATGTGTGGGAAGCAGCTGATTCCTATGGGAACTCTCTACAATCAATTGGTGTCATGGAAACCGATGGAGCTAGTAGCGGTCTAACTTGGTTTGATGGAGCATTTTGGACCTGCGAAGGTTTGGGTTCGGCAACTTTGCATAAGCTCGGTGGTTCAGTATCAACATTTCCAAGTTCTAATGGAAATGACCTAATACTCGTGACTACTCTAGTTTCCATAATCTGCCTAGTATTGGGAATTGCGATTTATCTCAAGATTCGCAAATGACTCATCAAAAAATGCTGCTTCGGTTACATTCGTCTACACGGTATGTCACAAAGCAATCATGTTAGAAATAGACCCTTACTAGCTATGGACGATTTCATTGTCCACTACTTCTTCCCTGGGTGCATAAATCCAGATATTAGGCAAGTGCTTTGAACACTCGAGAGGCTAGGAACCAGCTGATGTTCCCAAGCATTTCGTGGGGCTGGTAGTAGATTGAATTCTTGTCATACAGCAATCGAACGCTAGCCGGAAACTCCTCGTCTGCCTCGTCGAATATGAGTAGGACCTTTACTTTCGGCAAGAACTCCAACTCAAATCCTGCATCTCCGTGGTCCACTCTCTTTGCACCAAGGCGTTTCAAGATTTCGAAGAGCTGCTCCTTTTTCTCTGTAAATACTGAAGTCAGCGCCTTGACATCTTCTTCGTCAAAGGAGTATCTGCAAGCCCACGATCCCTGGAGTGCATTGTATTTTGACCAATCGCCAGCAACCCCCACATCCTTTGCCTTCGTGTAGTAGTAGAGGTGGGGAATTATACGACTGGTGTAAAACTCCTTGCCGGTCACTAAATCCTCTGTTTTGCCTGTTTCGAAGTCGACTCGCAGGCCGAGAATGTCGAGATGCCCTTCTTCCAGATTCAATGCTTCCCTAAGCTTAGCAATCTCCTCCCCGAAGTTATCCCAGTTCCAAAACGCAGAGCTCTTGTCAAAATCATCAACATTGAACCTAGCAGCGAGTTCGCGCGCTTCAGCCATCCAGTACTCAAGAATATCGTCCGCCATTGCAGGTCATCAGACCTATGATGCCATCATCTTTGTATCTTTGGTTATATCAGCTTTGGGCAAATCATTCAATCGGCATAGACTCAAATAGCACAAACGTAAAATACCGCCTAAGTTCCCGATATGTGCGCGGAGAGGTCTATAGATGGTATCAGCACTCTTCAAAGTGATCTTGATGGGCGACGGATCTGTCGGAAAGACAAGTCTTAGACGCCAGTACATGGGTGAGGGCTTTAGAGCCAATTACATGATCACCATTGGCGCTGACTTCGCAGTCAAGAAGATGAGTCTTGAGGGAGGACATGACGTCAGCATTCAGATCTGGGATCTCGCTGGGCAAGAGCACTTCAAGAATGTACGTTCTACATTCTATAGGGGTGCACAGGGTGCATTGGCTGTCTATTCCACTGTGGAACGTACATCATTTGACAACATCGAAAACTGGCTTGATGAGTGCTGGAACAACGCAGGCAAAAAGATTCCAATCGTTCTGATAGGCAATAAGATCGACCTCAGGGACCAGTTCAAGGATAATCCAGTGATGCAGCAGACCATTGTGACAACAGCGGAGGGTGAAGCTCTGGCAGGGCGGATTAGAGACCGCGGTGTTCATACGAGCTTTCTTGAAACTTCAGCAAAGACTGGCCATAATGTTGAGGCATCTTTCCTCGAACTAGCTATTAAAATCCTAGAAGCGGGTGGTCTGACCTAACCGATTTACACTCTAGGCGAAGCAGACATGGCATTAGGTGATTTTCTCTTTCCACATCTTGACTTGAAATTGGTGATAGCTCACTCATTTGAGGTTGACATTGAGGCTAAGAAGGACAAGAGTTCTAAAGAATATCAAGACCTCGCCGCAAGAGCGTCTTTCAGTAAGAGCGATTTTCAAAAGCTAGGTATCAAGGAAGGAGGTTCGGTCAGCATTAAGTCGAAAGCAGGTCAGGTCGTTGTAAGTGGTTTTATTGATGAACGGCTTGAGAATGGTATTGCATCTGTGCCTCGAGGGCCTTGGGCTCTTTCTCTTGTAGCAGTACCTACCGATGGGTCGCCCCCAAAAATGCATGGAATTGAGGTCACAGCTACAAAGACAGACGGCAAAGTCACTTCTCTTGACTCTCTATTGGAGGGCCCTTAATTTTCTCAACGACCTTCTCCATTTGACCCCGTTCTACTTGCAGCGTTAATCTGGGACTTGATTTGAGCATGTCGCGTGCACGCTGAGCGACCTTCATGGCTTTCTCGCGGACGCCATCCTCTAATTCCCATCCCAGTCCCTCTCGTATGTTGACTCGTGCTCGCTGAGCAGCCAGCACAGTTATTTCTCTTTCAAAGAGCCCACTCTTGGGTGGGTCCTTTCCAATTACTGCTTCAAAGAATAGTCTCCTAGCCTTCTCCCATTCACGAACCTTCTCAAGCTCCTCAACATTGTAGCCCTCACGCTTTGTTTCAAGAACATCATAGGGGCAAGAGTGTTCACAAGCACCACAGTACACGCAGTTGTCTGTAATTCTGATCTTCTCTTCAGTCCCTGTGGGATAGATTGCTTTGACTGGGCAAATGTTGAAACAGTTGTGACATCCAACTGGATCGCACTTGTCACGTCTTACTACGATGACCTCTCCTGAGAACGGCTTTGTTACCTCCAGTGCATCATATGGGCACACTTCTGCACAGAGACCACACTTTACACAGGTATCATCATTATGCCGCAATTCGCCTGATATCGTTGGATCCTTAATGGTTCTGGGGCTTGACTTGGTGCATTCGACAATAATTGCCTCATCAGGACATATTTTCGCGCATAATCCACAGTAATCGCATTCTTCGTCGATAGCTCTGATACTCACTGCTGGCCTGAAGTCTGGCGGCTCAGCTGACTCTGACCAGTAGATCTTGATTGCTTCAGGGCAAAGGAGCTCACACAGTCCACAGAGTGAACACTTGTCCTCGTCTATCTTTATTGTGCCCTCTGCTGACTCTTCCCCCTCATACTTGACTAGGTCCTTCTTCCAATCGATTTTGACTTCCGCGTCCAGTGAACCAGTTGGACAGACTTTCTCGCACAGCAGACAAGGTGCACATTTCTCCTCGTCAATTGTGTGGACTCCGTCGATGTTGACGAAATCATTAATCGCACCTTCTCCCTCATATTTGGCTTCAAAAGCATTGAAAATACATGAAGAGTCACAGAGCCCACAAAAGGTGCAGAGCTCAGGGTCGACATTCACAAGTGGGGCTCCCTCAATCCTGCCAGCTGCTGTTTCTTGAACTGGTCCTAGGGTGATTGCTTCCCAGGGGCAAGGCAGGCATAGACTGCAGCCCACGCATTTGTCAATCACATGGTCAAGCGTCTTTCTGAGCAGAGATGTCTTCCAGCCAAGTTTCACCCTGCCTTCTTCAATATCCATGGAAACGACAGGCTTTTCACCGACAGTGACTTTTCGGCGTTCCATGGGCCTAACCTCCAACTGCCTCTTTCACGTCTGGGACTGGCGTCACAACAGGTTTGTCCATCATCTCTCTTCCCAATGGCCCCATGCGGGTCACTCTGTTTACAAACCTCGTTACTTGCTCGGCAAAACTATCAGCTTCAGAGGCTGAAGCACTACCGAAATACAGTCGTCCTCCATCGATTCCTGCTGCTCTTAATAGCTCTCTTATCTTGCTCATCCTGTTTTGGGCATATCTTGCTCCAGACCTATAGTGACAATCTTGAATGTGGCATCCCATAACTGCCACACCATCAGCACCCTCTGCAAATGCAGTCATTACAGTTTCAACGTTTAGACGTCCGGTACATGGGACTTGTATCGCAATCATGTTGGGTGGATATGTAATGCGAGCAATCCCTGCTCTATCAGCAGCCCCATAAGCACACCAGCGGCACAAATATCCAACAATTGCAGGCTTTAGAGGATTGCTCTCAACTGCGGCTTTTGTGGCGCTCAGAAGCTGTTCATTTGTAAGGCAAGGAAGATTCAAGGCTCCAGATGGGCATGCGGCCGCACATGATCCGCAGCCTCTGCAGGCAGCCATGTTGATTGAAGGATGCTTGTCATCATTGAATGTTATTGCATCAGGAGTGCAATTCTGTTCACACAGGCGACAACTAATACAGAGGGAGGGGTCAAAGGATGGAACACAAGCCTCAGTAATCACCGTTCCACTATTGAGCAATGTCTTGACCTTTGAAGCTGCAAGCCCAGCGTGAGCCACGGTATCTGAGATGTCCTTTGGACCTTGAGCCACACCCGACAGAAATACTCCCTTAGTCACTGTTGTGCTGGGTCCTAGCTTGGGATGTTGTTCCAAGAAGAATCCATTCTCATCCAGAGGAACCTTGAGCAATCTTGAAAGAGCAACATTACTTGGCTCAGCATCCATTCCAACCATGAGGACAACAAGATCCACGTCCAATTCCAATTGTCGTCGGAGCATGGTGTCCTCTGCCCTGATGCTTGTCTGTCCGGTCACTGGGTCTAGAACAACCTCACCAACTGTACCTCGTATGAAATTCACCCTATACTCCCCAGCTGCACGGACCTGAAGTTCCTCATGTCCCTTTCCGAAAGTCCGCATGTCGGAATGAAACACATAAGCCTCAGCATCAGGAATCTGCTGCCTTATCTGTACTACCTCCTTGACTGAAGCTGTGCAACAGACACGACTGCAATAAGGCCGACCAAAGCGCTCAGAACGACTGCCTACGCAAGGCACGAATACAATTCTCTTAGGCACCTCGCCATTCGATGGCTTGACAAGCTTTCCACCACTCGGGCCACTTGGGTTCAATAGCCTTTCAAGTTCCAATGACGTGATGACATCGGGGTTCTCTCCATATCCAAACTCCTCGACTATCCTCGGGTCGAATGGCATGAACCCTGTTGCAGCAACAATGGCACCAACAGTGATCGTTTCAGTAGACGCCTCTTCCTCATATCGAAGGGACTTCGGCTCACATACTCCTGCACAAGACTGGCACATAACACAATTCTGCATGTCGATATATGGTGCAAGCGGCACTAGGTCAAGTAATGGTCTTACCATGGCTTTTCTTTTGCCAAGACCATAGTTGTACTCGTCAGCGACCTCGACAGGACATACCTCAATACATTTGTTACATCCTGTACAGGATTCCAAATCAACATAACGCGGTCGCTTTCTAAGAGTCACTTTGTAATGACCAACCGCTCCTCTTACATCAATGATGTCAGTCAGGAGTAATGTTTGGATATTCGGATGTCTTGCGACTCTCGCCATCAGAGGACCTAGAATACAGATTCCGCAGTCAAATGTAGGGAAAAGCTTGTCCCACTTTGCCATATGGCCTCCTAAGAATCCCTCTCTCTCCACAACAACAGTGCTTATACCGGAATCAGCGAGTTCCAATGCGGTGGTTAGACCTGCTACACCACCACCAATCACTAATGCATTCTGAGTCACTGGTATATCATGCGTGGTAATAGGATAGGATTCACCTACTTCGGCGAGTCCAGTATCTATAATAGCAGCGGCCTTGGCAGTTGCCGCCTCTGGGTCGTCATAATGAACCCAACTGCATTGCTCTCTAATGTTTGCCATGTGGAGGTTTCCTGGATTTAATCCCGCATCTCTCACCGCGTCTGAGAACAGCTCCCTATGTAGCAGGGGAGAACATGCAGCAATGACTGCTTTGTCCACCTTGCCTTTCTTGATGGAATCGATTAGGTCAAAGACTCCCTGCTCAGAACAGAGGTGTTCATTCACCTCCACCACAGAAATTCCCTTGGACTCATATCTGGCTCTCAACGAGTCAATATCTATAGTGTCAGCGATATTTGAGCCGCATCGGCAGAGATAGACTGCAGTCCTGTCAGTCCTTTTCTCTTTCGTTTGCTTGCCTTTCTTCTTGCGACTCACAATGTTCACCCAGGTATATCATGTGTTTCTAAGTAGGGTATTATCTGACTGTTTGTGTTACCAAGTTTCGTCAACCTGGTGAGATTTTTCTGTTTGGGTATAAGTCTGAGCATAGGGATACAAAAAGATGAATCCTCTCTACCAGGTCTAACAAATAAGAAAAAGGCTAGGTCTCTTCGTTTGCTAGGGCTTCTTTCTTGATCCTCATCTGGGTTCGTAGAATGCGTTCTACAATCATCTTCAGAGTCTTTACCATTCCTTCAACATCACTATCAAGGGCTCTGTGTGATAGTATTCTCTCTATATGCAACAGCGCTTCTTCAACTTCATTCAACGAGTCATAAACTGTGTGCGGATATCTAGCTGAGTCTTCCTCTTGTAGCACATGCTCAATGAGCTCAAGCAGCTCATCTGTTCCATAAACTCTCATATCGATAGCCCTTTTTGGGCAAGCAGAAACGCAGACGCCACACCCACGGCATCTATCCTGTCTCACAATGAGCTCTCTCTCCATAATAATGGGTGCTTCCCAAGGGCAAAGTTCTGTGCATAACCCACAAAGGATGCACCCTTGGGTTCCTTGCATTCTTACCTCAATCGTTGATAACAGCGCAATTTCTGTTGAACTCAAATCATTTGCATTTCGTGCATCTGCAACCAAGTCTAGTCCCCTCTCTCAAATATGAAGTCCGTTTCATCTAAGGAACGTTTCTGCAGAGATCTCTCCACTTTGTTGGTATAAATGGAGCACACTGAAATTGCATTTCTAAGGGAAACAAGCATTAATTCCAAATCACTGATTGAGTGATGTGTGCCCCTTCTTGGCACAATCACCTTGATGGTTATTGCCCGGAATGAGGGCGTTTTTTGTGTGGGTCCTCTTCCTGGGTTCTCCCTTGTTTCATCGAGAATGCTTCCATTATTTATTGGCAGAGTATCAATCGACACTATTCTACGCACCTCCTAGTGATTTCGTCTATTATTGGCTCAGGGTCTGCTTGATGTAGAATGATTGATGCTCTCCATCCTGAGGGAATTTCCAATGAGTCGTAACTTGAACCAGCGCATAATGCATCTTTGAGGATCCTCAGATTTTGAAATTCTAATCGGGAGCATTTCATGGCAAGAAGTTCATCACATTTTCTGGGTCCACATTCAGTACCACAAAGAATGCACCAGGAGGATTTACCGAGGCTAATTGCGATTACGATAGCTGGACATGTTGGAGTATTCTCCTTGAAAACAACATAGTCCCCTGTGTCAAAGCTCTGATTTTCTAAAGGGGTTCCTGTTTTCGAGAACCTTGATGTCGTAAAATCGAAGAGGACGTGTTGTACTGCAGTTCGAATCTGATACAAATTCGCCTGCACCATGAATGCATCGTATTGCTTGTCAAATCGCAATATCGACTTGGCATGGTTCGCAGGAGGCTCCCTCTCAATCGCTTCTGAAATCGAGATACTCGCAACTTCATTCCTGATCATTCTTTATCACCCGGCATTCACCATTGAGGATTAGTCGTAGAAGCGAGGCATCGTTCTCAAATTGGTCGCCGGGCAATAAAACCGAAGAGATTGACAGGCTTTAGTGAGGCAGCCAATCCGATTCGGAATCTATGTACTACGCAACCGATCCTCACGTATATTATGCACTAATTTTCTAATAACTTCAATCAGTGTTGAAACAAACGACCAATCGCAAATATGTTCCCTTTTTGACCATATTCTACATGATTTTGTCCGTTATCAATCATTTCCGATATCGAACACGAAATCGGGATTTAGTGACGAAAAAGAAGACTGCTTCTTTAGTTTCGTCAGGGGTCGCTGACAATGCCTATGGCGATTGACACATTATCTGCACCCACCACATCATTCTTTTGCAAAAGGCTGAAATCTGCCTCAATTGATTTGCGGACTTGTTACTGAGCAAGCCGATTGGAGATATGATGAATTGAAACTCAATCCCATGGAACTCTATAATCTCTTGCCAAAGACAAACTGCCGACTATGTGAGGCCAAGACTTGCATGGCGTTTGCCACAAAAATGGCACTTGGAGATGTCTTGCCAGAAGATTGTCCGCCTCTGTTGGAGAAGGGCTTTGAGAAGAACCTCGAGAAACTTAGAGACTTAGTTGCTCCAATGCAGTCTGCAGAGGAAACAGGAATTAAACTAGATGAATCAAAATGCACCGGTTGTGGAAATTGCGTAGTCGTCTGTCCTGTTGATGTAGCAGTCGAGCCTCCCACGGGTCGAGGCAAGGCTGGAAGGAGCAGAGACACCGTATTCATTGTTGAGAATGGGGTTTCCAAAATTATCAATCTGGAGAAATGCAGAAGATTTCCACCAGACCGACTCAACTGCAGAGTCTGTGAACAATACTGTTGCACTGATGCCATAGAGATTTGGTAGGTGAGAATATGGAGGACGTTGTCTGCAATGGATGCTCGCTGCTATGTGATGATGTAGTCGTCGAAGTGACCGATGGCGAAGTCCATTCCCTGGGACTATGTAGATTGGGCCATCAACATCTTTTATCCTCAATAGAAAGCAATTCTCCCCAAGCATCTACCAGAGAGAGCGGTAAAGCGACCGAGGTCTCGATAGATGAAGCATTGGAGAGAGCGGCGGAGCTTTTGCTGTCTTCAGAGAGACCCATACTCTATGGTTGGTCTGGATCAACCAATGAAACTATTACATTAGGCTTGGAGCTGGCTAAGACCCTTGGAGGAATCATTGCCACACCGGCCAATCTAGGTATGACCCAAGCTCTGAGTCATACGCTTCATTCCATGGATTTAGGCATAGACTTGGAATATGTCCGAAATAACGGGGAACTCATTATCTACTGGGGCTCAGATCCTACAGAGAGCAGCCATCGTCATCCAAGCAAGTTCGCTGTTTTGCCAAGGGGTGAGAATATCCCAGAGGGAATTGAGAGCAGGACAATTGGGGTAGTTGACGTTCGAAATACTGAAACCATGAAGATGGCGAATCATAGGCTCATCATACCCCCCGGTATGGATTCAGCAATCCTAGAGGCATTGGTTTCAGAGATTTCAGGCACCTCCTCAATTGCCAGTGATGTCGCTGGCATTGGTCCCCAAGAACTAATTGGACTGGCACGAAATATCCGGAAAGCAGATTGCACCGTAATCTTCTATGGCAGTGGGATTATCAATTCCGGAAATGCTGATGCAAACCTATCAGGTCTTCAGGCATTTATTGAAGCCGTGAGAGGGATTGGGAAGCAAGCATTTGCCTTGCCTATGGCACCTGAGTCCAATATTATGGGTGCCATTAAGTCCTTGAGCACAGATGCGAGCACTTCTTCTATTACTGACATTGTAGCAGGGGATTTTGATGCAGCTCTGGTTGTTGGAGACGATGCCTTGGTAGAATTACCTGGCTCTGCAGCCAAAGCTCTGGCGCAGCTCCCGCTTGTTTACATTGGCCCTCCTGGAATTACTAGTGGAAAGGCAAGAGTGTCAATCTGCATCACAGATGACGTGATCACAGGCATTGGAACAATGAATCGACTTGATCTCGTAGAGATAGAATTTAAGCAGTGGAACTCCCAAAAGGAGGAGCGCCTTGCTGAGCATGATGTTATGGCAAGATTACTGGAATTAATTAGAAAGGAGAAGAGCTGAAGAATGAAGATTGCAGTGGCTGGAAAAGGTGGAGTGGGAAAAACAACAGTTGCAGGAACACTTGCTCGACTTTTGGGTCAGGATGGCCTTAGCATCCTAGCTGTTGACGCTGATCCAAGCTCCACACTATGGTCTGCTCTTGGAATCTCTTCTGAGGTAGCAAAGAACATAGTCCCACTTACAGAGAACGACGAGCTACTTAAGGAAAGGATGGAGATATCTGGCGCAGGGTCCTATAAAGAGGTCTTCAAATTAAATCCCCAAGTGGATGATTTGAGCCAGAAATTCGCTGTCGAAGGTCCTGACAATATCAGTCTACTAGTCGCTGGCACCGTAGAAATGGGTGGGTCAGGATGCATGTGCCCGTCTGCAACACTTCTAAAGGCATTGATGCGCTTTCTTGTTTTGGGGAGTGATGAGGCCTTTGTAATGGATATGGATGCTGGAGTGGAAAACTTGGGTAGGGGCACAACTACTGGAATGGACGCTCTCATTGTTGTTGCTGAGCCTGGCCGGAGATCCTTGAATATTCTTTCCAAGATAAGACAGCTAGCCCAGGACATCAATGTAGGTCGCATCTTGGCTGTTGGGAATAAGGTTGATGGTCCGGAGGATGAGGCCATGATTAGAGAAAGGGTTGAAGCTGAGGGTATCCCCATGCTAGGCATGGTTCCACTTGACGAATCGATAAAAGCAGCAGATCGAAAAGGCATGGCTCCAATTGACCTTGATCCTAATTCACCTGGAATCGTAGCAATTCGGAAAATAAAAACGCGTCTTCTTGAGGAGTTTCGAGAGTGAACACATCTTCATTTAAGTTACACTCTGAACGTTCAAACCAGCATCATATGATTTACTGAAACACACACCGTTGCTATGGTTAACGATTGATTCTTAGACTCTGAACCAAAATCCGTTGCTGATTCATAAGCTTATTATGCTCCTTTCTTTCAGGACAGCATATTAGCCACAGGGTTTGTTTGAACCATGAAGAAGAAAGCACACTTCAAAGCGGATGAAGCTACGACCGGTCTTGGGGTCTTCAAAGGTCTTGAAGTCCGCATTGGTCAGATTATAGATGACGAATGGGACGAGCCAATGGGTCCAACCCCAATGCCTAGTCCAACAGGACTGCGATCGTGGGATCACAAGCTTTTGACGAAGTATCAACCATCCTACATGCCCTATTGCCAAGTATGCTGTTTATGTACCTTCGGCAAATGTGACTTATCTGGTGACAAACGTGGGGCTTGTGGGATTGACATGAAGGGGCAACAGGCAAGGATTGTGCTTGCAGCCGCCAATATAGGCAATGCAGCACACTTGGCTCACGCAAGACACTTGGTTGACCACTTGATTGATGAGTTTGGTCCTCGGACCGATCTTATTCAAGGACCTGGCACCGAGATACATGCACCTGTCTCTCGTTTAGTGACGGGAATGAGACCAAGAACTCTTGAGGATGCTAGCATAATTCTCGACTACTGTGAGAGTCAACTAGCTCACACACTCTCAGCCACACACACGGGCCAAGAGGGAAGCTGGTTGGACTTCGAAAGTAAAGTTCTCCATGTTGGAATGATAGATCAGGTAAGCATGGAGATTGCAGACCTCGTTCAGATTTCAACTCTCGGCTTTCCAAAAGCCGACCCAGATGCACCGCTTGTTGACTCAGGTATTGGTATGATGGACACCAACAAAGCAATCATTTTGACCATTGGTCATAACATTGTGCCAGCTGCCTCGATAACTGATTACATAACTGAGAAGAAGCTCGGAGCCAAGGTTGAGGTAGGTGGCATGTGTTGCACTGCATGGGATATCACACGCCGTGACCCAAGTGCCAAGGTGATTGGTCCAATCTCTTGGCAGCTTAGATATATACGAAGCGGCAAGGCTGATGTCGTAGTAGTGGACGAGCAGTGTGTTCGAACCGATGTTGTCACTGAGGCTCAGAAAGTAAAGGCTCCAGTCATTTCGACTAGCGACAAAGCAGTAATGGGACTGCCAGACAGATCTGATGACTCAATTGACTCGATTGTAGAGGAGCTTATATCAGGGAAGATACCTGGCGCATATATCTCAGATCACCATAAGGTTGGAGCGGTTGCAACTAAAGTAGCCCTTGCTGTCATGCCAAAAAGGAGAAAGATGAAATTCTTTCCAACAAAGAAGCAGATTCAGAAGATGGCTCAGGAATGTAAGCAATGTAGCGAGTGCATTCGGTCGTGTCCAAATAACCAACCAGTTATGGAGGCTGTCCTAGCAGCTCAGACAGGGAATTTCGAGCCTCTACGTGATGTCTATCGCAACTGCATTGGATGCGCGCGATGCGAATCTGCATGTCCCAACGATTATGACTTACATAGTTGGATGGTCGT
>Ga0209427_10005114_pt1 | contig 15054 bp, 12 predicted proteins | sample DeeMarSWOR136_30_FD_187465 | JGI IMG/M metagenome (GOLD analysis project Ga0209427, IMG submission 187465) | Marine sediment microbial communities from White Oak River estuary, North Carolina - WOR-1-36_30 (SPAdes) (version 2) | ecosystem: Environmental > Aquatic > Marine > Intertidal zone >...
AATCGAAGGCCTTACCCCGGCCTTCGCTGCCAGATGAATGACATTATCGAAGGTGTATTTAGTGAAGAGGCCGTGTAACAGGGTACGGTCCCTGATGTCGCCCTCAATAAGAGTATAGTGCTCGTTGGAAGTGAGGTGCTGGATGTTGTCCCGTTTAATTTGTGGTTCATAGGAGTCGTCGAAGTTATCTAGTCCCACGACCTGATAGCCGAGGTCGAGCAAGCGTTCCCCGACGTGTGAACCTATGAAGCCAGCAGCCCCGGTGACCAGCACGGTTTGGCTCATGCCGTCTCCTCTTCTTCCCCTTCCTCGCGTTTGGCAACATTAGAGGAAGGCATTCCTTTGGCCAGCCACTTGAAGTTCAGGGTAACCCAGGCAACACCTACACCAAGTATGCTGCCAAGCAAGATAGCGTCTCTTCCCCGAATTCTATCTATCGACGGAACGGGTGAGGACGGTTTGCCGACAACGATATATTCTAATGCAGTTGGTTCGTCACCGTTTCCAGTCAGGAGTGAAGTTATCCTATCGGTTAGCTCGGCGAGTTCACTAATAAGGTTATCGACCCTAGCTTCGGCGATCTGATAATCCAGGTTTTGGCCTGTATAATCGATATCACTCTGTGCTCTCAGGATGGCTAGCTCACTCTTAGCTTCAGCGAGGGCCTCACTGGTTCTCTCGACTGATTTGACGGCGTCCACGTAATTCTCACTGCTGTCACCTGTCGCAATCAGCGTGGCCAGATTTTCTGCCTGGCGGCTGAGTTGTGTTTCTAAGGCCGTTACCTTAGCAGCCAAAGCAATGTATGTCGGGTCATTGTCTATACTGCTGGTGGCACTTTCTAGTGAGAGGTCTGCCAGCTCTTGTTCGGCTTCCAGGAGGATTTGCATAACGTTATCTATGTCCTCTACAAGAAATTCGTACTCCTCGAGTCGCAATTTATCTTCTTCAGCAGCTAGGAAGCCTTTAAAGACGCTCGGAACAAAACCAGTTAAATAAAGGGTTTCCTCCATGGTGGCGCCGATTGTCGTTATCTCTACTAATGGCACCTCGCTATTTGAGTTGTATCGTACCGATACCATCTGGTCCAGTTCTTCAGCGGTGTGGGAATATTCGGGAGCGCTCTCCTCAAGCTCTTCGGCCAGAAAGTCTAAAAATGTGAAGGTATTTGCCTTGGCAGCATAATACTCCGCTGTTCTCCGCAGGTCTGTCAGAGATGCGTAGGAAGAGCCGGGATTGACGATCTGGATTTGGACTGTACTCTCGAATGGCCCTTTATAATCTCCCCACATCATGGGCGTAGTATCTTCCAACACTGTAGGTTCTGCAGAGTTGAGGGAAGGACTTATGAGATAGTAAACTAGTCCCCCAATGATTCCGATAGCAAGCCCGATACATAGTACTATAACAGAGCGCCGACTAAAGAGCGGTACCATTCTTGGTGCAGATTCGCGACCCTTGTTCGCACTACCTATAGTTACCTCAGCTTTCTTGGGCCCACGTCCCGAGATTCCTCCTTGCCCATCCTTTTCAACCACCATTTCAATCACCCCCACACTTTATTACTTTCATTTGCTTTTTTAAGAAGACTTAATCATCCACTGCCAGCTGTACTTTTGCCCCGGTGAATTCTTTGACACTATCACATATATAGTCCACTTCCTCGGTACTCAGTTCGGGATACATCGGAAGGGAGAGTATCTCACCGACCACTCTTTCCGTGACCGGTAGAGAATAATTCGCTCCACCGTAGTTATGCCAGGCTTCCTGCAGATGGATTGGGATAGGGTAGTGCATACCTGTGCCTATACCTTTGGTCTCCAGCCAGGCTCGCAGTTCGTTCCGGTAAGGTGTCCTAATCACGTAAAGATGGTAAACATGTTTAGCCCACGCCTTCTCCTGGGGTTTCGCTATCGATTCAGGCAGACCAGCATTGTAAGCCTGGGCTATGTTACGTCTGTTTTCTATCCACCCGTCAAGATGGGGTAGTTTTACTTTCAGTATTGCAGCCTGAATCTCATCCAGGCGGTCGTTGACACCGAATGTGGAGTGATAGTACTTGGGTTCTTGACCGTGGTCTCGCAGTAAGCGACATTGCCTGGTAATCTCGGGGTCGGATGTCGTAATCATACCGGCCTCACCGTAGGCTCCTAGGTTCTTTGTGAAGTAGAAACTGAAGCAGCCGACATCACCGAGAGAGCCGGTTCGGCGTCCTTTGTACTCGGCACCGTGTGCTTGACAGGCGTCTTCGATAACCTTAATCTTGTACGCCCGGGCCAGTTCCAGAATCGGATCCATGTCTGCCGGCTGCCCGTAAAGGTGCACCGGGATAATGGCCCTGGTTCTGCTGGTGAACGCCTCCTCTAGCTGCGAAGGGTCCATGTTATAGGTGTCCGGGTCTATATCGATAAAGATGGGTCGGGCACCTACAAGAGCTATAGCCTCTACTGTAGCAAAGAAGGTGTTGGAGACTGTGATGACCTCGTCGCCTGGTCCAATTCCGCAGGCGAGAAGCGCCAGATGCAGGGCGTCGGTTCCTGAGCCGACACCGATAGCGGACTCGGTGCCGCAGTACTTAGCAAATCCCGCCTCAAAAGCCTGGACATTCTTACCGAGGAACAACTGCATTCCCTCGAGAGCTTCGCCTATCTCGGCCAGTATCTCATCCTTGAGACCCTGATACTGTTTCTTGAGGTCAACTAGTGGTATACGCATCTTCTACTCCGTCTATAATATGTCTGTATGGTTTATCAATGAGACCGGTGGTACAGACAATGTCTCCTATACTGCACACGACTTGAGCCGGATTACCGTAGGCAACGGCCCCTGGTGGGATGTCCTTGGTAACCACACTTCCAGCCCCAATTACCGCATTTTCACCAATGACTACGCGGGGGAGTACGGAGGTGTTAACGCCAATCTGGGCTCCCTTCTTAATACGTGGGCCCTCCATGCACTCTACTGCGTTAGGACAGCCGGGATGTATGTCATTGGCCAGGGTAACACCGGGCGCGAGGAAGACATCGTCTTCGATGAGGGTAAACTGGGCCACATAGACCTTGTTGTGGATTTTAACGTTGTTCCCTATGCAGCACCCGTAGTCAATAACCGAGTTTCCCCATATACGAACACCATCTCCAATAATGTTCTGCTCCCTAATAATGACGTAGTGACCGGTCTCTAGGTTCCGTCCGATGGAGCTACCACTATAGATAATAGTGCCGCTGCGAATGCGGGCTTCCGGGCCGATGGTTAGGAGGTGGTCACCACCGCGGGCCGCTGGATAACCAAGGGTTACGCCATCGTCGATAATCGCCTTTTCTCCCAGGCGTACTGTGTTGCTGGTTTCTTCCTGTAGCATAGGTAGAAGGTTTTTGTCTCTCATTAACACCTCATTTTCAGCTAAGGTCAGCCGTGCTAGCCTTGGCAATTGTTGCGGTCCGGCTAAGCTTTATTCGCCCGCCCCCGTTTAATAGGGAGTTGTTGGCCGCTTCCAAGATGTTGGTGACCCTAAGTCCGGACCAACCATCGCTCCTTGGCGCCGTTCCATTTGCTATACACTGAATGAAGTGGCTGCATTCAAGTTTTAGTGGTTCGGCATTGGAGATAAAGGGGATAATGACGTCGCCATAGCGATAATTGGGTGGCCAGGCAGCGAAGCCATTATTGTTGCTGGCAGCAAGAGCAAGGCCTTTATCGTAGATGTGTATCTTCTCCGATTCAGACATGTCGTCATAGACGGCCATCTTTTTACTGCCGACAATCGTGAGTTCACGTATCTTCCGGGGATGGAGCCAGCTTACATGCACATTGCACATGGTTCCACTAGGGAACAATAACTCAATGTAGGCCATATCGCAGAGTTTGGAATTAACATGGTGTGTACCCCGGGCACTTACTTCAATAGGCTCTTCTCGCAGCAAAGCGAGGACGATACATATATCGTGTGGAGCTAAATCCCAGAGAACATTCGCATCGGGTCGGTATTGGCCTAAGTTAAGTCTGGCGGCATCAATGTTGTAGACTTCCCCCAGTTCTCCGTCCTGTACCAGTTGTCTCAGGAAGTCCACGGCGGGGTGATACTCGTAGGTATGCCCTACCATCATTACTAGATTTCTTTTCTCGGCCAGTTCAATAAGCTCTAGGACTTCGCTGCTGCTGGTGCTGACTGGCTTCTCTATCAGGACGTGCTTGTCATGGAGTAATGCCTGCCTGGCTAGCTGATAGTGCGTGTCTACTGGTGTCGCTATCACCACCGCATCCATGCTGTCTTTGAGAAAGTCTTCGAAGTCGGCGACTGTCTTCACGTAGGGATACTGAGTCTGCACACGACGGAGCCTTTCTCCATCAAGGTCACACACTGTGGCTAACGTGGCATCTTCCAACTCGTGGAAATTTCTGATGTGCTTCGGACCCCAATAGCCACAGCCAACTACACCAATGCTTACCATTTTAACCTCCCGTTCACTGCTAGCTACCGTCCCCCTTGAGGATGGTACGAACAGTTAGCAACATAATCTTGATATCGAGTAGGAGTGATTGCTTCTTGATATATTCCAGGTCGAGGTGAACCATTTCCTCGAATGTGACCTTCTTACGTTCAGTTACCTGCCATAATCCGGTTAAGCCGGGTGTTGCCTGAAACCTTTTCCAATGGCGGTCTTGGTACATCGATACTGCAAAAGGGATGTCAGGACGAGGACCCACTAAAGACATGTCCCCTTTAAGGATATTAATGAACTGGGGAAGCTCATCGAGGTTGGTTTTCCGTAGGAGACCACCAAATCTTGTGACACGCGGGTCTTTGATAAGCTCATAGATGTCCTCACCGTTTTCACTTAATTGGCCGGAGGCATTCCGTTGTATATAGTCCTGCAAGTATAATTTATATTTAGTATCGTCATGATTGATGTACATACTGCGGAATTTGTAAAGGACAAATTTGCGTCCGTCTTTGCCTATTCGCTCCTGACGGAGTAAAGGGCTCCCTGGCGAATCAAGCCTGATGCCAAACGCGATGAGTACCATGACAGGGGATAAGACCATCAGTACCAGAAATGCCAGCAGGCGGTCGATGCCCCCTTTCCATAACTGGTATGTGGTCAGACGACTAATTCGCTTTCTATTTTGCGAGGATTTCAGGTGCATAAGGTCCTTCTCGTTTGGGGCAGTAGCTGTGGTATATGCCCTGTGTTCTTGTTGTATTTCGCTCTGTTTTTGCATTACCCTTACTCAGCTTCTACCGCCACTTCTCAATCCTAGCCTCTACTGGTTAGGAACAGGTGTAACGCAGGTTAGTACTAGGTTAGAATCCTCTTTCATTCTAAAACTCATCAAAATTACTCTTAGCCTACAGCAGGTTACATCGCCTGAGTGCCATCGAGTGCAATACCCTCCAGTTGTTTAGCCTTTGTAGCACGATGCCCCATGCCATCGTAGATGAATCCGGCCTGAGCCATCTCCTCCGGGTCGTATAAATTTCGCCCATCGATAATGATAGGCTTGTTCATCAGAGAAGCTATCTTTTTCATGTCAAGCTCTTTGAACTCATCCCACTCTGTGACCAGTATCAGGGCGTCACTTCCCGCGGCCACTTCATACGCGTCGGCGCAATAGGTCACGTTAGGAAAAACCTCAGCTGTTGTTCGCATGGCGAGTGGGTCGTAGGCCTTGACTTGGCAACCGTGCTTTTTAAGCAGGTCGATGACCAGCAGTGAACGCGCCTCACGCATATCGTCTGAATTCGGTTTGAAAGACAGCCCGAGAATACCGATGGTCATGCCTTCTAGTGAGCCGAGTAGTTGATGAAGCTTCTGCATCACCACGTATGGCTGGCTCTCATTTGTCTGCTGGGCAGCTCGAATCAGTGGCATAGGAACTCCACGGCTTTTACCCATGTGTATAAGCCCCTTCACGTCCTTGGGCAGGCAGCTGCCGCCCCAACCCAGACCGGCATTAAGGTAACTGCTGCCGAACCGGGGGTCCATCCCCATTATTCTGGAAACTTGGACGACATCAACATCGTATTCATCGCATAGCAGGGCAATCTCATTTATGAAACTTATCCTGGTGGCGAGAAAGGCATTCGAGGCGTACTTTGACATCTCGGCGGTTCTGTTGTCGCACTTTATTATCGGAGCGTCCAGCGGTTCATATAACGCCGCTACCGCATCGGCAGCGTTCTGGTCAGACGCACCCACAACAACACGGTCGGGATGCATAAAATCGAAAATGGCCATGCCTTCTCGCAGGAATTCGGGATTGGATACTACCGGGAAGCGGTGGCCGTTGTGACCGCTGCGAGCAAGTATCCCCGCCACGATATCGGCAGTGCCCACCGGTACCGTACTCTTAAGAACGATAACCATCGGCCGGTTAGCAGCTTCAGCGATACTCTTCGTTGCTGAGCGTACCCATTTCAGGTCGGGTTTACCGTTGCCAGTAGCCGGTGTCCATACAGTGATAAAAATGAATTCGCTATCCGCCAGTCCTTGAGCATAATCGCTGGTAACACTCAATCTGCCGGCTTCCCAGTTACGCTGCCAGAGCTCTGGCAGGTCTTTCTCAGAAAGGGGAATGATGCCTTGCTTCAGGCAATTGACTTTCTCCGGATTCATCTCTATCAGATTCACTCTGTGGCTGAGCTCGGCGAAGCATACGGCTGTCACCAAGCCGACGTATCCCGCTCCAATAATGCTGATGTTACTCATGATGTCGTCTCCTCTTTATCTAGTCCAGGTCGGGACGACCTGGAATTCATTCTTTTTCCATACACGCAGAAAAGCGTTTACTACATCAGGGTCAAAGCATCGTCCAGACTCGGCGACGAGCTTCTGTGCAGCAACCTCGGGCGCTGTTGCTTCTTGGGATGCCCGACCCGCTGTCATTACGTCAAAACTATCCGCGACCGCTAGGATTCTAGCTCCCAGCGGGATGCTAGTGCCTTTTACTCCGAAGGGGTGACCGGTACCGTCGAATTTCTCACACTTGTGCCAGACCACATCAAGGGCCGTTGACAGGAAGTTGAGTCGTGATAATACCTTCCACATAATATTGAAACGCTTGCTCAGGTCGACGGCTTCCTCAAGAGTAGGCGCTATGGCCTGTTCCAACACGTCTTCGGGGCATGACACGAATCCCAGGTCTTTAAGCAGGGCAGCACAGTGTAATGTCTGCCGTTCACTTCGTGACAGCTTGAATTCGTTGGCGATAAGCGAGGCGTTCTTGGCTACACGTCGGGCACTCTCTAGGTCGAAGAGATGACCAGCCTGTGCTGATGACGCAATCTCCCGGCAGATGATTTGCATAGCTTCCAGTATGGCCAACTGTTCAACCTCATGCTGCAATAGCCGGTCCTGCTCGCTTTCTAATCGACTGCTGAGTTCGTCGGCGAGGAAAAGCGAGCGATTACAGAGCACCACGAGTTCCTGTACCTTATAACTGAGCTTTTCGAGATTTTCTTTGGCAGCTGGTGGTATTTTCGCCTCGGCTTCCGTCAGAAGATTTTGCAGTCCTTCCAGCTGGGCTCGTGCCTCCTTACGGCTCGTTTCCGCAGCTGAAAGCAGGGCATCTACCCTTTCTATCGAACTCTGCCAACGGCGGGGTATGGCAATCGTAAATGTCGTGCCTTCTGTTTCGTCGCTCTTAATGCTAAACTTTCCGCCAATACCCTGTAGCAATACCTTTGCGAGATAGAGGTCGTTGTCCAGTCCATTCTGGAGCATGCCGTGAAGCTGACCCTGGAAGAGCATGGCCAATTCCTTGTGGGGGATGTGATGATTCCGGTTGGCGAGCTCTATCGTGATAAATGGGTCATTTATATCGGTTGTATTTAGCTGCAATCGGTCACCGGATGCACTGGAGTTTATCTCACCTCTGATTAGGTAGTACAGGCCTTTAGCTAGGCTCGCAGTGTCAACTATCAGAGAGCCGATACTATCAACCCCTTCGATATCAATCTCAATTCTCCGTTGTGCCGCCAGACCCTTGACCTGACTCATAATCCAGTCCAGGGTGTTCCTCAGGTCTACCTCCTCCATGAATGTCTCTGCGGTAATCCAGTCCCCACTTGTCAAGTAGGAGAATTCCCGCAATACTTCGTTAAGACGCTCAGTGTGCTCCCGGATGGTATTCAGCTTGTGCCGTTGCCGGTGTCCTACATCGTCCATCGGCGCCGATTCCAGTGTTTCCAGGCTTTCCTGTATCGCTGAAATAGGTGTTTCCAACTCTTCGGTATGGAAGGCGACCCAGTTAAGTATACGCCGTAACATTCTCAGTTCTTCACGGTAGGTATGCGGTATACCCCTGTTATACAGATTGAGTTCTGCTTCGGCGCCGTCTTCGCGGCGGTCCAGATAATGGTTACTGCCGGGCATGCGTTTCAGGTAATCGAGCAGTTCTGTAGCGGTCTCACTGACCTGTAGAGGGTGGTGGAACGTTCGTCTCTCGTTGGTAATGGCGGCGGCGGATATGGTCATAATCGGGTGTTGCTCTATCTCTCCCAATCGGCCTTCATACTCAATATAGCCCCTCTCCAGGTCTCTCTGCGTGTACAGTGTCCTGATGCGACTATCGAAATCGGCAATAATCCTCTGGCATAGGACCCTAGCCTTCGGGACGGAGGTAACGATGACGAAATTGTCGCTGCCGAGATGGGCTGTTAGGTCGCCGGGGTTACCAAACAGTCCCACGGCCTCGCATAGTATTTCCGCCACAATCCCGATAGCGTGATCACCGTGATCAAAGCTATATGCCCTGTTAAACGTCTTGAGATTATCTATGTCTATATAAATAGCAGCGAAGGTCTTATTCTGCTCGATGAGAGAGGTGATTTCGCTGTGCGCCTGGATGTGGTTCGGCAGTCCTGTTAGCAGGTCTGTGTTTGCATCCCTTTCCATCTTTCGGAAATAGGCCTCGACCATTATCACAATCTCGTTGGGGTCAAAGGGTTTGGTGATATACTGGTCAGCCCCGTTTACGACGTCGGTCTTCCCACCGTCACCCTCTCCATCGGAGCCGATGATTATCACTGGGATGTGGCTGGTCTGCTGTGATTCCTTCAGCTGGCGGCAGACTTCCAAACTTTCGTTATCGGGAAGGACGGCGTCAAGGAGGATAATATCGGGGTTCTCGCTGACAGCCTTGGTCAATGCCTGGGCCCCGCTTCGGGCAGAGATGACCTCGAGGTTAGCGTGGGCCAGGTTTACTTCCAGAATTCGGACTACTTCAAGGTCATGGTCAACTACCATGACCTTGCGGCGTTTCTGTCGTGACATCCGATTCGCGCTTATAGCCACTTTTGCTCAATAAGTCTGGGACTAGTTACCTACAAGAGCATCATAATAGAGCCCTGTTAGAACAGTGTCAGAGGCAAGTTAGAAAAAGGTTAGAATCCGGATTATCTCTGATATTTACAACCATTTACATTATCATGGGTAAGGGTCGGGCCGGTCGTTAGTGATGACGATATGCGAAGAAAAGAATAAGATATGTGAACTTGACATTTAAGGCTATACATTGTATTCTGTGATGTGAATTTTCCTATCTCCTCTATTCTTATCCTGTCTAAAGTTGAGTTATAGGTAGAGCACCGCAATCGGGCAGTCCACCTTTTGAATATTCAGGGTGTACTTGTCTCAAATGTGGTATTGGGTTTAACTAAATAGCGTACTCAGCCTGGAGCATCAGGTGAATCTGTTAATCGGTGTCCTTGAAGACGAGTCCATCTGATGAGCGTAGGTGGAGAATAACGGGGGGAAGGAAGCGGGGGATAGTTCTGGCTGACTTTACCGTGGTGTAGGGCGGGCAGTGTGAGAGAGAAGATACTACTGGTTGACGATGATTCCGAATTCTTAGGCCTGGCCCAGACTTGGCTGCAAAATGCCGGTTATAGGGTGATGACGGCCGAGAATGGTAAAGTCGGGCTACGCCGCGTTTTTAGCGGACGTCCCCATCTGGTCGTCCTGGATGGTAATATGCCCAGGATGAACGGATGGGAGGTCTGTCATCGTATCAGGGATATGAGTGATATCCCTGTTATCATGGTTACTGTCAACGGCGAAACATCAGACCGACTGAGGGGATTTGACCTTGGTGCTGATGACTACATGACCAAGCCGATTGATTTCCCTGAACTCGTGGCACGGATTGGGGCTATCCTGCGGCGGTGTTCAATCGAAATCCATGAAGAAGAGCCTGAGAGCTTTCGTGATGGTGAGGTAGAGATTGACTGGAGGGGTCATCAGGTCTATGTAAGAGGGGAACTGGTAAAGCTATCACCAACGGAGTTTAAGTTGCTGGCTTGCTTGGTAAAAAACCGGGGGTGGATAGTTACCCACGAACAACTCCTGCAGAAGGTCTGGGGTTCGAACTATGTCGGCGACAAGTCGTTTGTCAAGCTGTATGTCAGGTACCTGCGCCAGAAAATAGAAGAAGACCCGCAGAATCCGCGTTTAATCCTGACCGAGCGGGGTGTAGGCTACCGTTTTGTGTCGCGCGACAGGCAAGACGTCGCCAATGAGAGCGAGGACATTGATGAGCCAAGGGCCATCTCCTGGTGAAGAGCGAGATGAAGGGGTACCCTATCCTTTCACCATCATCGGGAAAGATGCTGAGAGCAGCACAACCCGGATGAAGCGGGATGAACATGGTATCCCTGTTATTTATGATGCTGCTATGCAGGATGCATCTCCTGTACAGAAGCCGATAGAGCACACTGAGCCAGACGCCATTTCTGTACTCTCCCATGAATTGCTTTCGCCACTTACTCTAATCAAGGGGTATGCCGCCACTCTCCTCCAGCTTTCTGACTCCATTACCGAGGAGCAAAGCAGGCAGTACCTCCAGGGAATTCAGGCGGCTACCGACCGCGTAATTCGACTGCTGGAGAACTTGCGGGATATCTCGCGATTTGAAATAGCCGCTCCAAATCTCGTCTTGCAGCCAACGTCACTATCGGACATGCTGCGGAAGACGGCGTTCGAAATACAGAGCCAGACAACGGAGCATGTAATCAGGCTACGTTTGTCTAACCAATTGCCTAAGGTGAACGTCGACCGGCTGAAAATGGAGCAGGTGCTGACGAATCTACTGGCAAATGCGGTCAAGTACTCACCGAAGGGTGGCGACATCGAGGTGAACTTGCGGCAGGCAACCAGTGAGCATGATGTGCTAGGGTCACTAGGTGAAGTACCCCCTTTGCGCTATCCATGCCAGATTGTGTCCGTGGTTGATTCGGGCATTGGAATTCCAGAGGCGGAGTTGGAGCGTATATTCGAGCGGTTTTATCGAGTAGACAACCGGCTGACCCGCGCTACCTCGGGTGCCGGTCTCGGCCTGCACATCTGCAAGATAATCGTGGAAGCTCACGGCGGTCGTATCTGGGCCAGTAATAGGAATCCGGAAGGCTGTATCTTCAGCTTCTCAATACCGGTGAGCTAGTTTCCGCTCTTCATGGTGAGGGCACGCTTTCTAGCCGTTACACGGTATCTGATACCTTCGATTACTCTCCTGGTGAATATGCTCTGGTAGAAAAACTTTTCGACGTAACGGTTGATAATAAGATAGCTGACCAGTTTGCCTACTACCCGATTCTTTAAAAGTATTCCCAGCACTTTGTTCCGGCGCAGTATGCGCAGAATGAACTCCCTGTGCACCTGTCGTCTTACCTTGGTGAGGTACTTAAACAGCTCAAGTCGCGCTTTACCAGGTAGCTCCGGGGTCTCAAAAACAGGCGTCAGTGCCTCGGGTTGCCAGCTCGTTGGCCAGAAGGAAGCGTGGTTCAGGTATTCCTCGGGTTCCTCCAGAAACAGATTGTTTTCTTTTACCCAGTTGAAAAGCTCTGTTCCGGGAGTGGGGATGGTGTTGTAAAAATGCACCTCCTGGATGGGGTACTTCCGGGAAAGCCTGACTTTATCCTCGACGTCATCCCTGGTCTCGTAAGGCGTCCCTACCACGAACAGTAACTTAACATCGTAGCCAAGGTCACAGGCATCGCTGACGGCCTGCTCTATCTGCTCGATGGTCTCGCCCTTCTTGACAATCTCAAGCATCCGGTTGTTACCGGCGTCAACGCCGAAGGCGATATAGCGGAACCCCACCTCACGCATCCTTTCCATCATCTCCCGGTCCACCCGGTCGGCCCGGATGCCATTGGAGCAACGCAAGAACAGGTCTTTGAGGCCACGCCGCTCGATTTCGTCGCATATCTCGAAGACACGCTCCCTTATCAGGTTAAAATTGTCGTCATCGAAGTTAAACTGCCGGTGGCCTTTTCGGTACCAGTGTTCCACCTCGTCCACCACGTGTTTTGGACTTCGGGGTCGGTAGTACGGCGAAATGATTCTGTTGGGGCAGAAAATGCATTGGTGGGGACAGCCCCGGCTGGAGTATATTGTTATTTCGCCCATGTACTTGTCGAGTTCAAACTTTTCGTACCTCGGCCAGGGGATTGTATCCAGGTCCTTCACGAATTCTCTGTCTCCGGCATAGGTGATGTCCCCGTTTTGCCTGGAGATTAGGCCTTTGATATCTGCTTCGGCAAGCTCACCCTGGCAGAGTTCGGTTAGAGTCCCTTCTCCCTCGTAGACCACGCCGTAGTCGATGGCGGCACATTCCTTCAATACCTGCTCCCTCATAATTGTTACATGAGGCCCGCCGACGATTATTCTTATGTCCGGGTATTGGTCCTTAATCGCCGACAGTATCTCGTAGAACCTCTTGTATTCAAAGGAGATTAAACTCATACCTATGATGTCAGGACGGAAAACTTCTATCTTGTGGATTATGTCCTTCAGGTCATAGCCCAGGTTCATATCCAGGATATCGTATTCAATCCCGTTCTCGAGCAGCGTCTGGGCCAAATACGCCTGCCCGATGTGTGGTGTCAGTCCGCGCCACTCGGCACGAGGGCTGGGCGTAACCAGAAGTACTCTTTCAAACCTCATTTGCTGTTTTTCCTTCTCCTGAGCCATCTTCTCGCCTTCAGGTAGTGTGTTAGTCCCGGTGAGAGGTAGTTTTTACTGGGGCAATCGTTCTTGTGGTATGCTCCCGATGCCATCTCCTCAAACTGCGTGAGGCACTTAATCAGTAAGTCGCCTCCGACCTTATGCTGTTTGTATGTTATTGTTTTTAGGGTATCAGTGGGGTGATAATCCACCTGTTGTTGAATCAGTATGGCACCGGTGTCAACACCCTCGTCGAGGTAATGTATGGTTGCCCCGACCAGTTCCGGTTCGTGGTTATATATCGGCCAGAACGAACCGTATCTTCCCCTGTATTGCGGCGCAAACCCTGGGTGCAGGTTGATGATTTGCCCCTCAAACGCTCTGACAAGTCGCTTCTTCAGGAGCGGTGTCCCACTCACCACTATCAGTTGGGGCGATTTTGACAATACGAAATTTCTCACCTCTTTGGTGTTTATATCGTTTACCTCAAGCGTGTCTATGTCTTTATTTTCGATGTACTGGTGGGGTTTATCGGCAAAGATAGTTTTTATAGCTTGCTTGTTCCTTCGCCTTTCAAAGATGAGTACGTAGAGAAACAATAATGCCTGGTTTATCATGCCAATAAAACCGGCCTGTTGGGTCCTCTTCTTGAGCACCTGGAATATGCCAAATTCACCGTACCGGGACTTCACCGGAAGCACGATGCCCTCAATCTGGCTGACTTCAGCAAGCTTATTCACGAGCCAGATGTCCTCCGGTAGTTTACTGGTCAGGATGACTATACTCAGTGGTTTATTCATTTCCACTCTTCAGTTCCGATTCTATTCGTCTCTATTATTTTAAGCAGCCTGCTTGCGTATTCTCAAACGGATAGCGTTAAAAATTCGAGATATGATTGATAGATATGCCTCCGGGCTTTTTTCACTCGCAGCCTCGAACTCTTCACGCGACATATCAACGATTTCCAGAAAATAGTCAAGAGAGGCGGGGGGGATGCTATAGTCCTCCTCGCTTAACTTCTCCAGGGCTTCTTCTCGACTCATCCTCCCTGTACGGATAAGAAGGCTGTATTTGACAGCTCTGGTGCTGGTACCACCACACTTCCGGGCATATAAGTAATCTTTTAAGTCGTCTACTAGGCAGTCGGAATGCTCATGCCCGAAATGGATGCCGTATTTTTCTTCAAACATCCGGGCAATTTGTTTCTCATCCCAATCCAGGTAATCCGGTAAAAGGATCATTCGCCGGTGGCCCAGTAGGCGTGTTAGTCCTTCCTTGATAATGTAATTTGCGTAGAAGGAGCAGTTCAATCGTTCTTTGAAGCTCTCACCTTTCAATACGTTTCTGAAATACCACGGGTCCCATGGATTGAGCTTTTTCGGCGGAGCACCATCAGTACGGCTCGAACTGCCCATGACTATTAACGGTATATCATACTCGCGAGCAAGCATCGCATGAATGTTGAATGAAAATAATTCGCACGGGGCACAGAAATTTCCTGTTTTACGCATGAATATTCCTGCCAGTTCCTGGCTGAATGGGTCTGCGTAGTACAGATGCGGTACATCGAATATTTGTATAAGCTTGTTGACGCGTTCCTTTCCTTCTTCGGACATGAAGCCGTTGTCACGGGTGCAGGTAAGTACATTGAGACCATATACTTCTTTGCAAATATAGAGGCAGTATGAGCTGTCTTTACCACCACTTATGCCAAGTAGTGCATCATAGCGCTTGCCTTTGCGTTTTGCATTCTCGAAAATGCGTTCAAGCTTTGCCTTGGACTTAGCCTGCTCCTCGGTGTTATCGCTCCATGACCTCCATCGCCCTTCAAAGTATCGACAGAAGTTACAGACCCCTTCAGGGTTCAGAGTGATCCCGGGGTAGTTTTCTGGCATGACACAGCGGACACAGCGCTTTACATCACTACTTTTTTCCTTGTTAATCATCTGGGCATCTCTTTTCATGTGTACCATACACCTTATTACGGTTCTGTTATAAATCGTATCTGGCTACAATGGAAATCCCTGCCTTTACCTCGTCACCCGGCTTTACCTCTATGCTGAGATTTTCCAGTTCGGGAATGGCGACGTCAACCTGAGAGCCGAATACA
>Ga0209427_10005115_pt1 | contig 15051 bp, 9 predicted proteins | sample DeeMarSWOR136_30_FD_187465 | JGI IMG/M metagenome (GOLD analysis project Ga0209427, IMG submission 187465) | Marine sediment microbial communities from White Oak River estuary, North Carolina - WOR-1-36_30 (SPAdes) (version 2) | ecosystem: Environmental > Aquatic > Marine > Intertidal zone >...
ATTTGTTCTTTTCTGCTCACATGGTGGTGGTGGTAAAGTTAAGGATGTTATGCCACGGATTTTTACTCGTATAGGCACACTAGTTGGTGAACCGGTCGGCTCTATGGGCAGACCAGATCAAAACGTTCTAGATAGGTGTAAGGCATTAGGAAGAGAGTTAGCGAGGGCCGTCCTCTAACGGTCAGCAAACGTTGTATTATATAGTAATGATCGTTATTGAGCTTTTCATCAGATTGCTGAACCCAACTACGAATGAATCCAAGCAACTTGGATAAAGGAAAATTCTGCCCTGAAAGTTGCATATATTGAATTACTTGGGCTGGTGTATGAGTTCGGAACAGAACTAATTTTTCAGGGAGGCATTACCAGGAAAGCCCTCGTTTATTGAGGATAGGCAATCGACAGCAAGCAGGAGCGTGTACAACCACTGCTGAGGTAAAGTAGCTAGATTCACCACCTGGTTCCACCGGATATTCCATATAGCCATTACTATGAGTATCTCGAGAAGAAACGGAAACTAATTGGTAAATATTAAAAGGGAGGTCTTTATAAAAGGATTTCGTAGAGAGAATAACACCCTTATATGGGAAAGGAATCATGAGACGATGTTGATCGAACCATGGGGAAAGGATAGTCTCAGGGTGCGTTCGACGAAGTCCCCGAAACTAATGGACTCACAATGGGCTTTACTTAGTCCGGTTGATATAGAACCTGCCATTGAAATTGGTGAAAGAAGTGCCATCATACAGAATGGCAAGATAAAGGCCGAAATCTCCGCATACGGAAGGATTTGCTTTCTCAAGAGTGTTGACAACACCGTACTACTGGAAGAGCCCGGTATCAATTACGTAACAGGTCGTCATCTTGCCCGCTATCATAAGCCCGTGAGCAGTGACTTGTTCATGCTTGAGCAAACATTCAGCGCCTGTGAAGGAGAACGATTCTACGGACTGGGGCAGCACCAGCATGGCTTCCTTGACCAAAAGGGCTGTGTGATTGATTTATCTCAGCGAAATACTGAGGTTAGTATACCATTCCTCATCTCAAGCCGCGGCTATGGGTTTCTCTGGAACAATCCAGCTATCGGGCGTGTTGAACTGGGAATGAACCGGACAATGTGGGTTGCCCGGGCTTCCCGCCAGATTGATTATTTCATAACTACTGGTGATTCCTTCTTTGATATTATGGAGCGGTATGCAGATGCTACCGGTCATGCACCCATGTTACCCGAATGGGCTTCGGGTTTCTGGCAGTCAAAACTCCGCTATAAAGCACAGGAAGAGCTGATGTCGGTGGCACGTGAATATAAACGCCTTGGTCTACCAATATCTGTTATCGTAGCTGATTTCTTTCACTGGACCTTGCAAGGTGAATGGCGATTTGACCCGGCCTGCTGGCCCGATCCGGCTGCCATGGTACGAGAATTGGAAGAACTGAATATCAAGTTGATGGTATCTATCTGGCCCACTGTAAACCAGAACTCCGCCAATTTCAGAGAAATGCGGGATCGTGGCCTGCTGGTTCGAACGGAAAGCGGGACTCTGGCTGCCGGTTCCTTCTTCGACAATAGACCAGAAGGACCAGTCCATCTACATTTATATGACCCGACTAACCCGGAAGCCCGAAAATTCATCTGGGAACAGGTGCGTGAAAATTACTACCGGAGTGGCATCCGGATCTGGTGGCTTGATGCCTGTGAACCTGAACTGGGTGATGTCGTGGATCATGATAACCTTCGCTACCATACTGGAAATGGTCTGGAGGTGGGGTGTATCTACCCTCTGGTTAACCAACAGGCTTTCTATGAAGGTATGAAATCAGAAGGAGAAGATGAAATTGTGCTACTCTCTCGCTCAGCCTGGGCTGGCAGCCAGGGATATGGTGCTGCTGTCTGGTCGGGGGATATAGCCTCCACTTTTGAAGTACTTCGGGCTCAGGTAAAGGCGGGCTTGAATATCGGTTTGAGCGGTATCCCCTGGTGGACCACAGACATCGGTGGCTTCTTTGGCGGTGATATCACCAGTCCGTATTTCCGGGAGCTAATTATACGCTGGTTTCAGTACGGCGTCTTCTGCCCGCTCTTCAGGCTACACGGCTCCCGGGAGCCACGAGCGTCCGGCATAAAGTCAATTGCTGATCTTACGGGAGCAGCTAATGAAGTGTGGGCTTTTGGTGATGAAGCTTATGAAACCATCAGGGAAATACTCCTCCTCCGTGAGAGACTACGCCCCTATGTTATGGAGCAGATGCGTCTGGCGCACGAAAAGGGTATTCCACCAATGCGTCCCCTATTCTTCGATTTTCCCCAAGACAAAGGCTGCCTGTCTATCGATGACCAGTTCCTGTTTGGTCCCGATATTCTTGTTGCCCCGGTGATGCAATATGAGGTAAGAAAACGTGATATCTACCTGCCGGCTGGTACAGATTGGACTGACGTCTGGACAGACGAGAAAATTAAAGGTGGACAATGGATCGAGGAAGAAGCGCCTCTGGACAAGATACCCCTCTATCTACGTGAAGGAAAGCGCCTGCCAATAAGAAGCAACCATTGAAATAGGGAAAACTACTATTTGAAGAATCGCTCATCTTATTGTTGAATCAAAGGCATTACCCACTCAATACCCAACTCCGCCAGCTTACCCAGAGAAGGCGATCCCTGGGGCCAGCCCATCATATCGTAGTAAAGCTCCTTAGCTTTGCCGAAGGCTTCCCGGTCGAGAGCTACTCCCTGAAGAGGTCCGGATACGTGAGGGGTAAAAAAGCGCCCTGGCATATCATCATCGTCACTGGTGAAGCCCTCCCTTCGGTTAAAGGCTCGTGCCATGGTGACGGCTCTTTCTCCTACCTTCACCAATTCAAAGACACTGGTATTCCAGTCAGTCACAGCGCTAACTAACTGTGCCATCCTCTCAAATCCCACCAGACCACGATCCATGACAAAATAACAACAGACGGCACAGTTTAAGAAGTGTATCCATAACGAATTATAAATGAGCAACCTTATCTTTGCCGGAGAGAGGTCACCGACGGGCAAGGGCTCCAATATGCCGACAGCTTTGAATTGCTCCAATACTGGGGTAGGTCTTGTATAGGCTGAGTCGTGCATATTGTGACAATGGTCGGCGCCTGTTGGTGACATGCTGAGTCCAACACCCATGCCCTGCTTCCAACGAGGCTCATGCATCGGCAACTCTTGGCCCTTTATATGGAGGGCAAATTCTTCGGTCGCTGGGCCTATTTTCTTCGATGCCCGGGCTATTCCCTCCGACAGTAAAGCTCCTAGGCCCTGACGCATAGCAATCTGCTCAATCATTTGTAGCATTGCCGGTCCATTGCCGAAGCGGAGATCCAGTCCCCCTGTGTCCCGCGGCGTCAGTAGGCCATGTTCAAAACACTCCATAGCAAAGGCGATAACACCGCCACAGGATATGCTATCCAGGCCATAGGCAGCGGTCAGTTCATTGCCTTTAGCGATAACTTTCAAGTCATCTATGCCACAGTTGGAGCCCAGAGCGGCTATCGTTTCATACTCGGGACCTCCGTAGCTAGGGTCAACCGTATAAGGCTCATCCACCTTTACCTCTCGTTTGCACTGAACGGGGCACGCAAAGCAACTTTTCCTCCTCACCAAGATAGTGTCCCTCATAGTTTCACCACTTATTCTGTCGGCTGCGTCAAAGGAGCCCTTCTGAAAGTTACAGGTTGGGAGGCCACCTTGAAGATTCAAAGGTGTAATAAGCGAGGCTGTACCCAGTTCCCGGTATGCCTTAATGTTTATGGGGGTGTTGTTTCTGATCCACCGGGCGATAGTGGCCACGGCCTGTGAGTCGGCCAAGGAAAGGCGCTGGTGACCTCGGCAGGCTACCGCTTTCAGTTTCTTGGAACCCATAACCGCCCCCATACCGGTTCGGCCAGCAAAAGCGTCTAAATCGTTCACCACGCAGGCGAAACGAACCAGGTTCTCCCCGGCGGGTCCAATTTGAGCTACCTTTACTCGCGGGTCACCCAGTTCTTCATGGATGGCATTCTGACACTCTAATGTCTTCAACCCCCAGAGGTGACGAGCGTCCTTAATCTGGGCTTCCCCGTCTCGGATGAAGAGATAGACAGGCCTTTCTGCCTTGCCCTCGACGATTATGGCATCGAAGCCAGCCATTTTGAGTTCGGCTCCCCAGTGGCCTCCAGCCTCAGCTTCGCCAAATGCCCCCGTAAGGGGTGACTTGCCGCCCACGCTATGGCGGCCACAGCCCCCCACTGGCACTCCCGTCAGAGGACCAGCGGCAAATATGAGCTTATTGTCGGGACCAAGGGGTTCGACACCCCGCTGGAGTTCGTTGAGCAAAAAGTATCCTATAAAGCCCTCGCCGCCAAAATACTGGCGGTAGAAATTCTCGGGAGGATTCTCGATGGTCCAGCTCTCCTTGGAGAGATTAACTCGCAGAATCTTGCCGATATAGCCATATGGCATGCTTGATCTCCTCGTAACTCCTACTTAGGCAACCGGCTCAAATGCAACGCATCGTGTTATGAGCCGTCGGGAACATTCCTCCTAAAAGTGTAGCACAATTAAAAAGCAATCTACATGATTGAACGAAAAGCCAAATTGTGGCTTCAAGATTTACTTCATAGTTCCGCTTCAGTTTCCATTAATATCCAGTTTGGTATCCACTCGAGTTAGTTCCAAGTTTTAGGCTCTGTGCTCTATTGCTCTATCGTTCCATTGTGCGTTGGAGAAACAATGGAGCAAAAGCGATAGAGCAACAGAGCAAGAGAACGATGGAAGATGATGATGATGTAGGATGAGATCAATCTCTAGTGACATATTTCGCAGGCAACAAAACGATGGAATGTTGCCCAGGAAGACGGCTTCTCTCTAGTGCAACAGTTTTGCGTTGCACTACAGGCCACAGCTAAGAAAACTAGCCCCGAGCAGAAGCAGTATGAGAACGACAAGCACGACGCCGGCTAGAACTGACGCCAAAAGCGTTATGAGAAGACCTTTGCCGTAGCTGGTCGCGAAAATCGCCTTCATCACAAGTGAGTCGATAAGCCACGCTCCGATTGTGCTGAGAATAGCACCTATCACAAGAAGGGGACTCAAAATGAGGCCAAGCACGAATGAAACGGCTGCAGCAGCGAGTGAGCCTAGGAAGGTAGCTGCCAAAGCCCTCCCAAACGTGGCGTTCTCAACCTTAACTATCTTCGCCGCCAATAGCGTGAACGCAGACAGAACAAAGAACGTTATAATTATTATTACGATAACGATACCGCCTGCTACGGCTACGGCACCCAATAACCAATCTATCATTAGGTCACTACCTCCTTATAATAATCATTTTACCTTTATCTTCTCACTATAGGGGTTTCATTGTTTCGTTAGGATGACATATTTGCATGCTGACTGCCTCTCTAACATTGTATTTCATAGTTCGTGTAGATTTGTCGGCACTTTTTCAAATAACCGTAACATAGCTATCAAGGTAGAAACAAGAGCAGTCGCGGCAACTAAGGTACCAATCCTGTGTTCTTAGAGAGAGAGCTCGGCACTGTCCCTCAATGTCTAGCTGTCAGGTCGAGGCATACGAGGCTCTAGACAAGGTCTCACATATCCTCATGTGCAAGGACTGCGGACAAGTCTCAGGAGCGTGTATTGCTACCCAACAATTCTGACTTTTGTGCAATTGGCCGAACTGCACAATAACTCAGATTGTATAATCTAAAAAAGTTTGAATAGAGTCATATCGCCAACAAATGATGAGATGTTTTTGGAGCAGTTGAACCAAGTTCGTAATTCAGCATTTTAAAACGATGCACTTTCATTACCCCTCGTGCTGTTTGGGATTTCACAAAATAGTACTTCTTTTCCCTCAGCTTGTTTATGATCTGCTCCGGAGTGTAGTTCCTTCTGACCTTTTATCCCAATTTACTAACATTTTAACTGGACTCCTTTTTGGAGGACAGGTCAGGGGCAGAGAATAAGCAATAGTTTTTGACTGACCTTATAGAATATAATGCCTGAGAATTAATATTGGGTATTGGTTAAAGGAGAGGAGCACTGTGGGCAAACTAACCGGGTGGGTCAAGAAGCATCAGGTATTTGCTTTCTTTATATTCGCCTTTGCCATTAGCTGGTGTCTCTGGATTCCCGACATAATTATTACAGGCGGAAAGATGTCCGTGTTCACATATGCGGGGGGATTTGGACCATTTCTCTCTGCGGTCCTTGTAGTATGGATTGTCGAAAAAAGGGTGGGATTGCGACAATGGTTTCGTAGGACCTTTAGGTTACGTATCAACATTTTGTGGTATCTACTTGGGGCATTGTTCTTACCAATTGGGGTTGTACTCTTACAGTTTAGTTTATACTTATTGTTTGGCGGACAACCAGATTTCTCAAATGCGCTCCCATGGTGGCTATATCTGCTGAACTTACCGATAGCGATGCTCTTCGCGGGTGGTAATGAGGAGCCAGGTTGGCGTGGATTTGCCCTGCCGAAATTGTTAACAAAACGAAACCCTCTTATTGCAAGCCTCATTTTGGGCATATTATGGGCCATCTGGCACGTCCCCGTATTCTTCAACGCAGAATGGGTTGGTGCTGGGACACCTTTTGTCTGGTTCATAGCTAACGTTGTTGGCCTATCGTTCATTATGACATGGCTGTATCAAAGGTCAAGCAGGAGCGTGCTACCCGTGATGCTATTTCACCAAGCGACAAATATTATTTGGAATTACTTCCCGATGCCGGATGATGTTCTTTCCGGGATAGATGACTTCATAGTCCTAAAGACTATCGTCTACTGGACCTTAGCGATCTTTCTTATTATTGCTACCAAAGGTCGCCTTGGCTGCCACTTAGATCTTTCTTTCCTCTCAAGGTTCGATAACCATTAAGACTGAAGATTTAATTTTCCTCAAAGAGCTTATTGAGGCGGGAAAGATAAAACCGGTCATAGATAGAAGCTACCTGTTGGAACAAATTGTCGAGGCTCACATGTATATCGACAAAGGACACAAAAAGGGAAACGTAGTCATAACTTTGTAGAGTCTAATAGAATTTTCAACTTCTCTCCCACGGTTCCTGCCGGGACAAAATGCTTACATACTCTTTTTCCACGGAAAAATTATAAGCCAAGACGATCAAACATCCCAATGTTTGTCATACAAGCATTTACCTAGGTATAATACAAACAGCCTCTTCCTCACTCGGCCAATCTTACATGCAAGAACATAAACATCCTCGCGTTTGTTCGCAGGTAATAAAATAGTAGAAAGTTATCCAACAAGATAGCGGAATGTTCAATATTCGGATATTACTATATAATCACTATACTTTTTTTCTTTATCTTTCCTTTCCAAAATTGTAGGGATATTTATATATAGCCTAAGTGGTACATAGTGCTGAAATCGGAGTTTGTCAGGCTCCTATTTTTCTCTCAGAATAGGGCTAATCTTCTTACGCCCGCAATTTTTTATGCCAAATATGTGGATATCTTTTTAACTCGATTGAGAGCAAATATCTTTCAATGACTCATAGAAAGCCGCCTTGTGACACAAGCGCATTCTAACATTCTGCAGTTATATCACATGTACTCTTAGCTACGTTTGTCGGTTACTACCGCTTTCGACTTCCATCGTTTCGTTCAAGCTTGGTCAGATGCTAAGCTCGGTTCAGAGTTCCAAGTTTATTCTACTTTCCTGATCGGAAAGTCTCTTCATGGTGAAGCCAAGTTTTTTTGCTAAACTAATCATTTTGGAATTATCATTTAGCACGATTCCGTAGATACTCCCTAGCCCTTTATCCCGGGCAATGCCTATTAAATTATCTAGTAATTTTAAGCCCAATCCGTTCCCCTGGAAATCATCAGCTACGACAATAGCAAATTCCCCAGCTTCCATACCTGGTTCAATAATCAAACGACCAACGCCAACGTTTCTCCGCTTACCATTTGAATTATATTCAGCAATAATCGCCATCTCCCGGTCATAGTCAATGTTACAAAATCGGCTCAGCATCTCGTGAGTTATCTCTTTAATGATATAAAAGAATCTGAACCTGGAAGATTCCTTGGACAAGCCAGCTATAAGTTCTCTTTCCAATGGTTCATCTTCAGGCCGGATGGGTCTTAAAAGTACCGATTTCCCATCCTTACATCTCCAGGGCTGAATGTATTTCGTCGGATAAGGGGATATTACCAAATGGGAGTATTCCCCGGTACTATTTTGCCCTGCCTCCTCATCCAGAATTATCCTAGCATCCAAGGCAATAGCGGTTCCATCGCTGATAACTAGAGGATTAATATCAAGCTCTTTTATCTCAGAGAAGTTGATAATCAAGTTTGAGATCCTGACTAAGGTCTCTTCCAATAAGCGTATGTTGACCGGCAGTTTATGTCTGAATCCCTGAGATAATATCCTATAAGTCCTGGTTCGTTCCAGAACCCTGCGGGCTAATGCCTGATTTAGGGGAGGTAAGCCTACCGCTATATCTTTGAAGAACTCTGCCTCTGTCCCGCCGAGACCAAACATTATTACTGGTCCCAGAATCGGGTCTTTCTTACTACCAATAATCAGTTCATAATCAAAACTGGTGACCATTTTCTGAATGTTTATACCCTCAATTCTGGCATTATGTTTGTTCTTTTTTATAGTCTCCATTATCTCAGTAAACGCCTTCTCAACTCCGTCGGCTGAAGAGATATTTAATCTCACCCCGCCGATATCTGACTTGTGACTGATATCAGGAGAACTTATTTTCATTGCCACCGGGTATCCAATATTTGAGGCTCTGCTAACCGCATCTGCAGTACTTTTAGCGAGATACGGCGTTGCCACCGAAACCCCGTATGTTGCCAAGAACTGTTTTGAATCCGCTTCACTTAGGAGTGTTTTTCCTTCTTTTATCCGTTGGTGGGCGAGTACCTTGAGATAGTTGGCGGGTGGAGCCGCGCCCAAGGATAAATCTTCTGGAGTCTCATATAGCTCTTCTAGGTTACGGGAATACTGATACATGTAGAGGTAGGTTTTGATGGCTTCTTCGGGGAATTCATATGTAGGCACATTATTCTCGTATAGTAGCTGCCTTGCTTCAGCTACATCTTCACTGCCCATAATGGCAGCCAGAATTGGTTTACCGGCGCTTTTAACACATTCTACAATTGCTCTAGCGGTGTCTATGGGTCTAGCTGTACCTTGCGGCGTATATATAATCACAGCACCATTGACGCCGGGTTCTTCAAGAGCCACCTTGATAGTTTTAACAAATCTCTGCGGGTCGGCATCTCCCAGAATATCAATGGGATTGGATTTGCTCCAGTAAGCTGGTAAGAATTCATTCAACGCAGTAATGGTCTCTTTAGGGAGTTGAGCCAATTCACCCCCTCGACTTATAAGAACGTCAGTAGCTAGCACGGCCGGCCCACCAGCATTGGTTATGATAGCTAAATTTCGCTCTCTGGGTAGATGAACAGTATTTAATATGGAGGCACAGTTGAATAAATCTTCAATTTCCTCTACCCTTACTGCACCAGACCGATCAAAAACAGCGTGGTAGTATAAGTCTTCCCCGACCATAGCTCCGGTATGTGACCTGGCAGCCTTGATGCTTTCCTGGAACTTCCCTGGTTTGATGACGATTATCGGTTTAGTTTTGGCGAACCCTCTAGCCGCGCTCATAAATTTTCTGGTATTTTTCAAGGAGTTACCCAAAGACTCGAGGTAGATAATGATGCTATTGGTTTCAGGATCTTCACCAAAATAGTCAATCAAGTCGCCAAAATCGACGTCGAGCATGGAACCTAAGGAGACAAAGGCACTAAAGCCAATATCCCTGCTTACTGCCCAATCCAGCACTGCCGAGCCTAAAGCTCCGCTCTGCGACAGAAAGGCAATACGCCCTGGTTTAGGCATCTTAGTAGTGAAAGTGGCATTCAGATTGGCACTAGGTCTAATAACTCCCAGACAATTAGGGCCGATTATCCTAGTACCATATTTGCTGGAGAGAGCAAGGATTTTATCCTCGCGTGCTTTTCCCTCCTCTCCTACCTCCTTGAAACCGGCCGAAATAATAATATCGTTTTTAATTCCGGTTTTGCCACATTCTGTAACTACATCGGGAACGGTTTTCGCAGCTGTAGCGATAATAACTAGGTCAGGTATTTCTGGTAAAGAAGCTAGGCTAGGATAGCATTTTATATCATATATTAGCTCCCTATTAGGATTTACCGGGTAGATTTTGCGCCTGTCCTTAGCTAGCAATAAGTTGTCCAACACTATCCGCCCCACTGCATCTTTCCTGTCGGTAGCTCCAACCAAAGCCACACTCTTAGGTTCAAAGAACAATCTCATCTTTTCCATACTCATGCCATATTACCCGTCTATATCATAATCCTTTTCTGCCTAACCTCTCAAGCAAAGGGACTTCTCTAATAATTCCTTAAATCCCAATCGACTGTCCAACAATAAGCTAGTTTGTGACCGATGATTTGAGGTCACCCCTCTCCACGATGGTACAATAACAATGGAAACAATTACTTTAATTATGTCAGTCAGGCCCTATATTAAGGGTTGCCCACTTAATTTTCAGGCTTCTTTAACTTGAATCAGGGTGTTTATTAAGTAAGTCCCTTTTATAGAATCAGAGAGGCTGTGCCGATGGCTGTTCGTTGTTTATGCTGATTCTCCACCCAGACTTCGCATTCAACTTGCCTCTCACTGCCTTTCCGGGACACCCTGGTTACCTTCCCACCGGTAGTTAAGGTATTGCCAGCTATATCCATGCCCCGGTGCTGAACTGTAATTCGCTTGATAGCTGTACCGTCTCCAACCCAGTCCTTAAGCATTTGGGCAATCATTGCCGTTTTATACCAACCCTGGATGATGACATCAGGTAACCCACGTGATTTTGCAAAGTCTCTATCATAGTGAATATCAACAAATTCAGCCGTAGCCGCAGCGAACATCGCTAGATGCCGCACCATTATCGGTCCTCTGGTTAGCGCTGGTATCTCCATTCCCGCCTTTAGGTCTTGAGATTGTAATCTGCTATTGATGATGCCCCTCCTTTGGTGTTGTAGCTCGAAAGACTGAGGTGACCCGCCGTACCAAAGTTACCTGGCCATGTTGATTGGTGAGTGTCTTCTCAATAACGACAAAGATAAGGTGACCAGAGCGTCCTTCTCTTTCGTAAGCATCGATCAATTTCTCGTGTGAGGTGAGAGTGTCTCCGGGTCTAATCGGAGCTAAGAAATGGAAATCGTCTCCAGCATTCATGCCGACCCATCCAGAAGGCATTGGTATATTTATTGATGAGACTGTTCGAGCATCGCCGGCTTTCACGTAGCGTAAGGAGGTAGCCCCGCCATAGAAGGTCGGTGGGGCGATAATTCCCTCGTGGTTAGTCGTTCTGGCATATTCGTCGTCACAATAAAGTGGGTCAGGATCCATAAGGGAATCAGCGAAGAACTTAATCCCCCCTTTATCAATGGAGTACACAATCGGTTCCGACTCAGTGCCGATATACTTGCTCAGGTGTTCCAGTAACTCACTCATTTGAAAAGTCTCCACGAGTGTTGATAGTGGAGGCAGCGGGATTCGAAACTACAATTCTGCCCAGAAGGATGACCATTCTCAGGACCGTCGCCATGGGCTACTCGATCACGCCTGACGCGATTAAATTCTATCTCAAAACAGCTCTTGACACAACCATCCAGCGTGCTATAACCAGAATTGAACAATCTATCGGAATGTTCACTTTGCCATTCATAACACCTGAGGAATATGTAGACCAAGAATAAAGCCACGGCGGGATGTAAGAACCTGATAAGCTACCCGGCAATCTTAGCTCTTCGCTCTTCATCTTCTGAACCAGATTACCGAAGGCGGAATTGAATTTATCCCTTAACGCTTAAAAGCGACTAGAAAACTGCACAATGTTGTCATCCAAGCTCACTACATCGTAATTACAACATACGCAGACTGTATCTGCCTTGACCGCTAGGTTAGGAATCCATATACTTAGTCATTGTGCACCGAAACCGATGATCAATCCCTGCAGGAGGTGAAAATCTTCTCCTTGTAAGAGCCCACAAGCCATATAGTCTAGCTGGCATAGTCAGGGAGACAGGATCTATGAAGCCCACCGATAAAGTCTGCTTTCCACTTTAAGATAAAGAGAAGGAGGCATACACCTGTGGAACCCATTAACGTATTAGTCACCACACCAATAGGTGACGAATTACTACAGCAAATTACTAATGTTAGCCCCAGGATAAGACTCAGTAATGTCTCTGAATTGACCCGTGCTGAACAAAGAGGAGATTTCGCTCGCAAAAATGAGCTTGATGCGCTGTTAGCTGAGGCTGAGGTAATCTACGGGCTTAGACTTCCTAAAAGTGTGATTGACCGAGCTCCTAAGTTGAAATGGATTCAGGTGATGTCTGCTGGGGTAGATAGATTCTTAGATGATGAATTTCGAAAAAGCTCCGTGATAATAACCAACGTGAGCGGCATACACGCCACCCCGATCGGTGAAATCGTTCTTGGCCTGATGCTGATGTTTACCAAACAGGCACCGTTATGCTTTCAGTTAAAGCAAGAGAAGCGATGGAGACGGTTTATGCCGAAAGTTCTACGCTCTAAGACAGTAGGGATAGTGGGGCTTGGTAATATCGGACGAGAGGTAGCGCGACTGGCCAAGGCCTTTGGCATGAGGGTAGTAGCTACCCGCAGGTCAGTTAAACGAGTGGCGCGGGCTAAATATGTCGATATCCTTTTGCCTCGAGAGCAGCTACTACGATTACTCTCAGAGAGCGATTTCGTGGTTCTTTCTCTACCCTTTACTTCTGAAACAAATAAATTGATTGGAGAAAAAGAAATTCGGACTATGAAGCCTACCGCTTATCTCATTAACATTGCCAGGGGCAATATAGTGGATGAGGAGGTACTAATCCGTGCTCTCGATGAGCACTGGATTGCTGGGGCAGGCTTGGACGTCTTCGCAACTGAGCCTTTGCCCCCTGATAGTCGCCTCTGGGAGTTTCCCAATGTAATCTTTAGCCCCCATATTGCTGGGGGCATGGAAGACTACAATATACGAACAATCGAGCTGTTCTGTGAAAACCTGAGACGCTACCTGAGTGGAAAGAATTTATTCAACGTGATAGACAAGAAGAAGGGATATTAGATACTAAGGATTTTTAGGATTGCGGCTGGGAGGTATTCAGCGGTGACTTTTATAAAAGTAGAAGTGGAACAAGTTCGGCTGCTCCGGGAACGAGCCGCCAGCCCTCGAGAAATTGAGGATTAGATAGATTTACAGATGTTGCGCCGTGGGAGTATACTTCACGCCAGAAGGATGAGACCGGGAAACCTTCATCGTGAATTGAGATTGGAAATCACGGATTAGAAAGATAAGGAGGCGTTATGGCTCGTGTGAGCTTACTGGAGAAAGAACAGGTTGCCCCGTCATTCCGGGAGGTGTACCAGAGTAGCGAGGAGCGAAGCCAGGAAGTGCTCAACATTGTGAAGCTGCTGGCGAACTGTCCGCAGATGGGGCTGGATTACATGCGCTTTGCGGGTGCGGTGCTGCGTGGGGAAGGTGTGCCGATGAAGCTGCGGGAGCTGGCCACCCTCAGGGTGGGTAGTGTGGCCGGGGCAGACTATGAGTTCCTCCACCATATTCCCCTCGGGTTGATTGCCGGGCTGACACGGAAGCAAATTGACGACATTAGCACCTGGGAGGAGTCGTCTGAGTTTGACGAGCAGGAGCGTGCTGTGCTCCTCTACACTGACCAGGTTGCCAGGGATAACAACGTCACCAACGAGACCTTCACCAAGCTTAAGGCCTTCTTCAGTGAGCATGATATCGTCGAGCTCACGCTGGTGATTGGATACTTTGTCATGCTCTGCCGGATACTGGTCGCACTTCAATTGGAGCTGGAACCCGGATTCAGACCAGAGTGAAGTCTCTTCACCTCGCAGTGAAGAGGGTGTCTTACGACGAAGACCCAATATCCTGTAAGAGCAATCGCTCCCGATACTCCGGCCCTTGTGTCTAAGGTAGTGGGAACGATGTAGCTCTTGATGTCTTACAGCTTTGATGAGTTCAAAACAAAGATAGATAGCTTTTATAGGCTTAAAAAAACTGAAGCCTCATGTCATAAATCGCTAAGCGTCATCTTGTTGGCACACAATCAGCCACATCGTTTAATTTCTAGTTGTTTTCATTCCTCCCGCCCAATTGTTATCCTGCCAACTCCTCCCGCGTACTGCGATACTCCAGGTCTATTCGCTCAGCTTCGCTCGTCATGGCCTCCCATTCGGTCGTTAACATCGCCACCTTTTCTCGTAGCGTCATATATTCACGATTCACAACAACTACGTTCCGCGAATCCTCGTAATGGGCAGGGTCAGTCATCATAGCTTCGATTTCCTCAATTCGCTTTCTGCTCGCTGCCACATCCTGCTCTATTTCTGTGATGCGTCCCCTTATCGGTGATATGGCGCGGTAGTATTCATTCCGCAGCTGGCCTTCGAGTGCTTTGCGCTGGCGCTTTCTCACGGCCGTTGATGGCTGACGTAGCTGCCCTGTATCAGAGTGGGTTTCCATCATTTCCGCTTGACCCTCCGGTGACCTGCTCTGCCATAGATAATCGTCGTAACTACCGGGGAAAACCATTACTTGGCCATCCCGCACCTGGATGATTCTATTGGCGATCTCCCGGATGAGGGTACGGTCGTGAGTGATGAAACACAGGGTCCCTTTGTAAGCATCCAGGGCATCGGTCAAAATCTCGCGGGACGCAATGTCCAGGTGGTTGGTTGGCTCGTCCATAAGAAGGAGATTGGCTGGCTTTACGAGCATTCTGGCAATGGCGACGCGGGTCTTTTCCCCACCCGAGAGTACCGATATCCTCTTCGTCGCATCGTCACCGCTGAAGAGGAATGCCCCAGCCAGCCCACGCAAGCGCTGGTCCGGCTCGTCCGGTGCTACGCTCCGTAATTCCTCAATGATAATGTTGTAGGGATTGAGAGATTCTATATAATACTGGG
>Ga0209427_10005118_pt1 | contig 15047 bp, 20 predicted proteins | sample DeeMarSWOR136_30_FD_187465 | JGI IMG/M metagenome (GOLD analysis project Ga0209427, IMG submission 187465) | Marine sediment microbial communities from White Oak River estuary, North Carolina - WOR-1-36_30 (SPAdes) (version 2) | ecosystem: Environmental > Aquatic > Marine > Intertidal zone >...
ACCGGACCGCTATGAGATACTTATTGTCCTGGCTCTCGGCAAGCCCAGGGAAACGGTGGTAATAGAGACGGTCAATCCTGCTGGAGATATCAAGTACTGGCGTGACAGCGAAGGTATACACCACGTTCCGAAACGACCGCTGGATGACATCATAGTTGGCTAGACTTTGCTGGGTTCATGGCTAAGGGGTTAAGGATGCCTAAAAGGGAAGACGAGTATTATGCTGGCGTTGAGGAGTCTAAACGGCGACCCCTATGCCCTTTTTGTGGCAGTCCCAATGTTTACCCCATCAAAGGCAAGAGATGGTTATTCTTTACCGGGACAGTTGGCTGGTCTTGTGCAAATGAAAGGTGCCGAATGTATAGGAAACCCTTCCCGGCACCAAGCCGTGGCTCAGGTAGAAGGAGACGTCATCGATAGCTGACGGAGCATGTTGAATTGTGTGCAGCGTGAAGAGCACAGGGCTGCTTGAGTTTTCAATATCAGCTCTTCTTCTTGAATGATACTTCTTCTCTTTTCCTAACTTTTTGGATCTCTGGCCTCTCCTCACAATTGGCACAGATAGATTGCATAGCCTCCTCGGCAGTGCAGCGAAGGAGCGCTCTGATCATTGGTGCCATCTTGATCCTGGAGCATTCATACAGCTTGGGGCAGGATTCAGGATAGTTGTTTAACATTGCTGCCACCCCTCGAATCTTACAGCAAACATTCTGCCTTTACTCAAGAAGGTATTACAATCACCTATAGGTACTAAAATGGGGAGTATTTTATTCCCCCTTTTCGCTGTAGTGGTCCATTTTGTTCTTTTGGCATTGCCTCTCTAGCCACCACCGGATGGGCTTACCTTGATTGACAAAATGGGCTTTGCCTAGAATCGTAGAGGGGCATGATTCTCGAATACCTTATGAACCGGTAAATTCCAAATGGTGTAGTGGCCAAATAAAACCCCGCCGAGGTAATGAGAGAAATATCACAAAGGGGCAGGGATTTCTGGCCCTTTGGCAAAGAGTACTACGTCTCAGTGGCAAGCGAAATAGTCCATGTAAGCTTTGAAGTTGTCAAGAGCTTCTTGGCTGGAAGCCGTGGTGGTGGTGGTCTGCATCGTTACCAAACCAAACGCTCTTTGAGTATCATCGCAATAGAAGGCTCCTACTATTCCATACACGATCTCCCCTTGGGTCTTAGTCGTAGCAGTGTAGTATTGATAAAGCATGCGGTGTCCTTCTTGATAAAGCATGCGGTTTCCCAATTCCACTGTCTCCACGAGTCCACCTTTGTAAACGCTTTCAATTCCTTCGAAATTATCAATTCCTGCGAAACCGGCTTCCAATCCGCCTTCCAAACCCCAATGCCAGGTCTTTACCCAACTTACTGCGAAAAGCGGAAATCCATCTTCTTCCGGCGCAACCTGAACCATGCCTGAGTTCTCATTAGCATTGTCTTCCAACAGCCCACCCTCCCAAACAAGGAGGTCGTTGGGGTATTCGAAGGAGAAGCCATACTTTGAAAAGGTGCTCATCTCCGGTCTGACGGCCATGTTTGAGGCTGTTGATGTTTCTGTATCACCACTGCACCCGATCAGAGACAAGGGTGCTATGCTCACAAGGATCAGCATTGCCATGATACTCATCTTTTTAATTGGCATGTTCACCTCTTTCCCAAGTGGTTTATCAACTATTTTCATATTTCACCTCGTGCGCTATTTATGCATCGCATGTCAGTCCGCATGGACTAACGGACTGCCAATGCTCTAAAAATCAACTTGCGTAACTGGATAAGTCCCTCTTATCCGTGTTCATTAACGGACTGTAAGACTTGTAACACTTTTTGTCAAGTTTGTCAAGCTTCTTGGAAAGGCTGGGGGTAGACACCATGACCGTCACGGGCCTGGACAGATTAGGAATCGTTGGAGTCAGACTTGCTAAAAACTGCTAAAATGTGTATAGCCAACAGAGGGAGGGAAGGAAGCATGATAGACGATAAGACTAGAGATTTGATTGCCGCCCTGTTGACAATCCCTATAGGGACCAAAATCCTTGAGGGCTTAGAGGACACAAAACGCATGGGGCGGGAAATGGAAGAATTGGTGGACAGGTATTTTGTCTTGAGGAGGATGCTAAAGGGACGATACGACGAGGGCGCTTAGGATGTAGAACTGCCCAAAGCTGGGTATGAGAAGGGACATTACGTGGTTCCCACTACTGCTGGGCGTATTAGTGCGGGAGGAAAAATGCAGAAAACGTAGCCTGCCAAGGCATGGAGTCAAAAATGGATTCTGGGGCCACAAAGATACACAATACCGACTCTGTGCCTCTTGAGCAAGGTCTGAGGTGAGGTGTGTCAGGCACCGCAGGATCAGTGCGCCACAGCTAGCATACGGGTGGTCGTTCTATCTTGGCTCTCTTAACATGGCCCAAAGGCTGATCCCTGATTTGGGTACTTTGTACTCCTCGACTACCCTGAAGCCGTAGTGCTGGTACATGGGCAGGTTCTTCTCATTGGTGTTATCAAGATAGCAGACCAAACCCTCGCGGTCCGTTCGATTTAGTACAACCTTAACCAAGTTGCTGGCATAGCCCTTTCCCATGAGCTCTGGTTCCACCCCGAGTAGATATAGATACCAGTGGGGAGAAAGGATATGGCATTTGTGTGTAGAGCACATTAAGTCATAAACGGATAACTGTCTTAAGGTCGACCTCAACCCTAGCTTAAGAATTATGGATAACCCTCCACTTCTGATACCTTGCCATGAGGTCATCTCCACTCTGTCGGATGGCAGCCATACCGCTATACCTTCCAAGTTTGGAGAAGTTGCGTAAACTTCGCCGTACGAAACACTATAGCGAACCATCGTTTCAAACAGATGATGCTGCTTATCCCTCCTTTGCGATGCATCAGGGATGAGGTAGGAGAATAGAGGATCATCATAAAACGCGCGGCTCAGTACCTGAGCTGCTGCTCTAGCCTGTGGCTTATCCAAGCGAATGGGACTGTTTGTTGAGATCATAGTCCATCTCCTATGCCCAGACTCCAGGCTGATTATTAATCTGCTCGAGGTGGGCATCGTGATTGTGGTTTCCCAATGCCTGTGAGTCAAGGCTGGAATAGGGAAATCACTTCATCTGCCTTGACCTGAAGCGGTTTCGGACAACAAGACCGAGAAATGTTAGCCAGGGTTGCCTATTTCAACCCGATTTCGCTATTCCTATCCATCTTGGAGTTCTATTCATATATTCACGATAGGCATCGCCAAATCTCTCACAACACATACGTTCTTCCGGTATCGCAAAAACGTTTCCATACGTTGCCAGCAATATAAAAGCTATTAAGAGGTAAACCCAAGAAGCACTGGCTATGCCAGTGCCTATGTATATGAAAAACATGCCTATGTACCAAGGATGTCTAGAAATACGATAAATACCTGTTGTATTCGGTTTATCCGCAGGAGTAGTGATGAAGGTCTGCATGGCCAAGAGGAGGAAAGCCCACCCTAGGAGATAGATAGGAATACCAACATATAACCAGACTGTGCCAAGATTTAATGGTAAGAAGATGCTGTATATCCACAAGCACGCCATGAGTAGCATCGCAGCGCGTAAATACATTTTCTCCAATCTCGTATATGACGGCCAGGCCCAGAAGGTAGATTTTTTGTCAATAAGTAAGAAAGTCAATCCGAAGTTCACCAATAGATAGGGAACAATGAGAATCCAGGCATTCCATACACCGATTTCAAAAGCTGGTGTGAGCGTCATGATTGCCTCCCATATTCCGACTTCCCGCTGAAGTGGCCGTTGGCTACCCTTTGACCCCGCGGGCGATCATCATCTTGGGCATCATGAATCCCTTTCCGTAGGTTATGGATATGTCTGAGAATCCAGCTTCGCTCAGCATGGTTCGCACGTCATCCGCAGTCCAGAGCCACATCCCATACTTCTTCATCTCCTTTGAATGGTCTTTCCCGTCTTCGGCATTCCACTCGATAACGACAACCGCTCTTCCGCGGGGGCTCAGCACTCGGTGCATTTCCTTTAGCGCCTCCAAAGGCTTGGGCAACATTGGGAAACCGCCCATTGATGTAGCAGCGCTGTACTTGTCATCTTCCCAAGGGAGTTGTGTTGCTTCACCTTGCACAAATTGCGCTGTTCCAGCGGCAACACGGTCTTTGTTCCTCTTGGCGGCCAGTTTAACCGAGAGCTCGGAGAGATCTAAGCCAGCAACACTGCGGACATGCGAAGCGTATTTCTTTAGGAAGTAGCCGTTTCCGCAGGCAACCTCAACTAGATCATCGTCCGGCTGAAGTTCCAGAACCCTGGCCACATTTTCATATATAGACTTGTGTCCCCTGTTCATGAATATGAACGCGATCCTTCCAGTAAATCCTCTGGGTAATGCGACCTGTGGGACTCTCTTCCTTTCGTCCTTCATCTTTTCATCTCCTTAATTCCCCCACCGTGGAAGCGTGGGGCAGGCGTTCTCCATGCGATTCCGCGCTATAATAATTCAATAGAAGCATCCAAGTCATCAAGTGTATCTCCTATATTTTCCCGAAGAAGTATCTCGGTACTCTCCTCATGTATTCTACATACTCTTTCCCAAATCTTCTAACGTTCAGCTTTTCTTCACTCAATACCCAAAAATGCGAGAGTGTAGCGTATAGAACAAAGTAGACCCATAGAATGAGATAGATTACTGAATCTGGATTCCAACCTATGACAACTGTACCAAGAAGGCAAATCATGCTTGATAAAACATGAGAGTGTCTACTGACCCTATAGATACCCCAATCAACGACAGCCTGCTTCCTTTCAGTGTGCTCTCTCATGGCAGCGAAGCTTAGAGAGGAGATTATTAGTCCTAATATAATAATACCAAGCCCGATCCAGAAAGCCATATTGATGCTGTATGGGATGAACCACGTTAATACCCATCCTGCAATAATACTTATGTAAGAAACTATCTCAAGTGGCTTACTCCCTCCGGGGCTGCTCATCCTTTTCGGCTTTATGATTACTAAAAGTAGCAAATCGAAAACAAACCAACCAATCCATGGTATTAAAAGTCGAAAATACCAAGCCGTTTCCACTTTGCCTTCTACTTTTTTAATATCTAATTAAGATTTCGGTATTCCTATCCATCTCGGAGTTCTAATCATGTATTCACGATAAGCATCGCCATACTTCTCAAGGCAGTGGCGCTCTTCGGAAGTTGCGAAGGCGAATGAAAGAATCGTATATACAACTGTGAACAGAAGAAAGACCCACGAAGCGCAAGCTATACCTACCCCTATGAACATCACTAGCTGGGTAATATACATAGGGTGCCTTGAATAACGATACAGTCCCCTGGTAAGCGGTTCTTTACCAATCGGGGTGGTAATGAATCTCACTATAACCGCAGTATAGGCAATTGTTCCTATCAAGGATATGGGTAAACCCACGTAGAACCACATCGTGCCCAGACGCATAGGTAGGAAAATAGAGTACACGCAGACAGCGAACCAGAGTATCCATGCGGGTCCGTAGAGCTTCCTCTCGATATCACTACTCGGCTTCATCTCCTCCTGCATTACCTCTCTATGAACTAGCATAAGTATGGGCATAGGTAAAGCGTGATAAAGCATGAAAATCCAGGCATTCCACACACCTATTTCAAAAGCTGGTATGAGCGTCATGATTACCTCCTTACCGATTGTATTTTACATCAATAGTCCTGTTGGAATAAAGCAGAAGGGGGCGGAATCGGTGGCGGCGTTGGCCGTGTCAGACTCTTAACCGTTTGCCTAGGACGCGTTAACAAGTAGCAGAAAGTTCTACTATAGCTTCGGTTTTATGAACAGAAACTCAGATTGTCTAGCGTCCCAAAATTAGATGGATTGTGCAAGGGTTCGAAGAGAGTTGAGCCTGAGTCCGCATATGGCGATCTAACGTATTGCTCTCACGCTTCAACGGCTACAACGGCTGGTCAAAGAGTGCTTGAGCGAGCCCTTCGCTCTTTGAATGGAGGTCGGAAGCACTCTTCACCAAGCTTTCAGTATAGGGATGCGCCGGATCAGTGACAACTTCATTCGAGGCGCCTTCTTCAATAATCCTTCCCTGAAGCATTATTGCCATTCTATCGCTAATTTTTCTGGACAGAGCGATATCATGGGTGATGAACAACATGCTCAAACCCCGCTGCTCCTGTAAGTTCAGTAGCAATTTCAGGACCTTGGCCTGTAAGCTCGAATCCAGAAAGGAAGTGGGTTCATCTGCGATCAATACCTTTGGGTCCAGTACCAAAGCCCTGGCGATAGACAGCCGCTGAAGTTCGCCCCCGCTTAAATGATGTGGGTATCTTTCCAAGAACTCGCCCTTATTGGGCAACTCTACTTCCTCCAGGACTCGCATCACCTTATGCTCACGCTCCTCTTTGGTGCCTATCCCTTGAATGTCCAGGGGCTCCCTTACTAGCTCCAGTACAGATAGACGGTGACTAAGCGATTCCCCAGGGTTCTGGAATATCATCTGTACTTTCCTATAGAAGTCTTTCCCTCTGTTGTCAACTTTTGTGCCCTCGAGGTACACTTCCCCATCGTCCGATTCCCACAGGCCCATAAGCGTCTTGGCCAGGGTGGTCTTTCCCGAGCCGCTCTGTCCCACCAAGGCCAGCGTCTCCCCGCCCTCAATGCTCAGGCTTACTGAGTCGACTGCCTTGAGGGGGCCAAAGGACTTGCTAAGGTTTCTTGCCGCCAGCAGGGTTATGATCCCACCTCTGTGGCACGCCACGTAGCGTCCTTGGGTCGGCGCCAGCGAGGGTGTCTCCTGAGCGCAAACCTCTATTGCCTGGGTGCAACGGGGATGGAACGGACAGCCAGTTACCGGCCGTGTCATCCTGCCCTTAATCCCCTGCAGATCCTTCACAGTTGTCATGTTGGGATAGGACCTAAGCAATGCCCTGGTATAGGGGTGTCTCGGTCGAGAAAGCACTTCTGATACCGGGCCCAGTTCCATGATCCGTCCCCCATACATCGTCGCTATTTTATCGGCTAGCTTGGCAGCGGAAGAGATATCATGGCTGATCACGATAAAGGTATGGTCCCTGCCGATACTCTTCAGCAATCCTATTATCTCAGCTCGGGATGCGGCATCCAGGGAGGATACCGGCTCATCAAGGATAACAAGCTCTGGGTCATTGGCCAGAGCCATGGCGATCAAGACCCTCTGCTGCTCCCCGCCGCTGAGTTGGTGGGGGTAGGCGGAAAATCTATCTCGGGGAAGGCCGGCACGGGTCAGTAGCTGCCAGGCCCGTTCCTTTGCCTCCGACCTATCGCTAAGGTGATGCTCAATCATAGGCTCCATCACTTGCTCAATCACAGTGTGGACCGGGTTCAGCACATTATTTGCATTTTGAAAGACCATTGACACCCGATCCCACCGTATCTCTTCCATCGACTTCTCCGGCAGCGACAGCAGGTCCAAACCATCAAGGAAGATCTCGCCCTGTACCCTGCCCTCTAGCAACTGCATTATGCTCAGGCCCAAGGTGGTCTTGCCCGCTCCAGACTCGCCGACTATGGCCAGGCATTCACCGTCCCTCACCTCCAGGTCTATCCCCTTCAGAATCTGCTCTTGGCCGTAATTAACTCTCAGGTCTTTGATTCTAAGCACTGGCCTCACCTCTCAACCGGGGGTCCATTACAGGTTCAAGCGCATGGCCGACGAAAGTGATTGAGACTATGGTCAGGGATAGTGCGATTCCAGCGGGAAGTAACCACCACAGCCAGACATCGAGGTAGCTAAATTCCAGCGACTCGCGCATCATCATGCCCCAGCTAACCATATTAGGGTCTGAAATCCCGATAAAGGCCAGCCCAGCCTCCATGAAGACGGCCCTTCTCATACTGTAAATCAATTCGACCAGCAGGATTGGGCTGAGGTCTGGCAATATATGGCGGAATATCAGGTATAGTCTGCTTGCGCCAAAAGATCGGGCTGCAGATACATGCATTCCTTCCTTTAGAGAGAGGGCTTGCGCCCTCACAATTCTGGCCCCCCCCTGCCAGCCCAGCAGCGATAACAGGATGATTAGGATCCACAGGCTGGGCTGCAGATAGGCAGCTACCAGAATCAAGACAATGATAACCGGGATAACAATAAGAGCGTCTACCACCCTCATGACGATGCTGTCGTACAGGCCGCCGATTAAAGCTGCCGACGCGCCGATTATGGCGCTCAGCAGCGTTGACAGGAAAGCCACGGAGAGCCCCACCAAGAGGGAGGTTCTGGCTCCATAGAGAAGCTGACTCCAGATATCTTGTCCCACATGATTGGTGCCCAACAGATGGCTTAGTGATGGAGATTCAAGATCAACTGGACTTTGAGCAGTGGGGTCGTAGCCTGCTAGCAGGGGAGCGAAGATGGCCAAGATCACTATTAGCAGAAACAGGGCTATTCCAAACCTGCCGCTGCCACTGTGAGCCACTTCCTTTTTGAGATCAATGTGCATGGCGGATCCTCGGGTCCAGCCTAGGGTAGCATAGGTCTACCAGGAAATTGGCCGCCAGAACTAAGGTGGCCCCCAGGAGGAACACCCCCTGAATTACGGGGTAGTCCCGGGCAAGCAGGGCTTCATACGTGAGGTACCCCAGCCCGGGATAAGAGAAGATTATCTCGATGAAAAGTTCTCCCATTACCACTCTGCCGAGCCATATCCCGGTCATGGTGATCACAGGCAGCATCGAATTCCTTCCCGCATGTCGGTATTTCAGCACTCGTGAGGGCAGGCCCTTGGCCCTGGCCGTCAGCATGTAAGGCTCCTTGAGAACGGTGATCATGGTGTTTCTGGTCAGGAGATAGCCGCCAGCTAGATGAGCCAGCGTCAATGCTGCCAATGGCAGCAATAAGTGCTTCAACACGTCCAGCACCAGAGCTCCCCCGGACAGCCCTGAATACGGGGTCATGGCCCCAGCCAAGGGGAGTATCCCAAGGCTCACCCCGAAGACCAGCAGGAGAACCATTCCCAGGAAGAAGTCGGGGAAGCCGTTCAAAGCCATGATCCCGCCAAGCATGGTCTTATCTGTTTTGCTGCCCCGCCTCCACCCTGACTCAATACCGAGCACTATGCCCAGAATGGTGGAAAGGATCAGGGATAGGCCCACCAGCAGCAGGGTCCAGGGGAGTCTTCCCAGTATCACATCGAAGACCGGTTCGTTGAAATGGTAAGAATAACCCAGATCACCCTTGAACAGCGCCACGAAGTAAGCGCCGAATTGCTGCCACATGGACTCGTCCAGGGAGAAGCGCTCCACCAGGTCGGCCTGGAGGTCGGGCGTCATCTGCACCAGGGCGTCCTTCCCATAGATGGCCATGAGAGGGTCTCCAGGCATCATCCTGGGCAACAGGAAATTGAGCCCCAGGATCAGCAACAAGGCTATGGCATAGATTGTAAGATTTCGCTTACTGAACATCCTGACCACTGCCTCTCCTGAATTTACCGCATCCCCTCGGGAGAGTCCTGAGCAAACTCCCTCTCAATTTGCATCATCCAGTCAGCCCGCTTGGCGTCAGCGACGGCGTAGTAGCTAGGGACATAGGGCTTGATGTCTATTAGGGGGCTGCCATCGATAGCATCCAGCCCTTCGACTTTCAGCACGTTATCTTTGCGTCCCAGCAGCCGAACTGCTGTCAAGCAGATGGGGTTGGGGCGAGCCGGGCTGCAGGTAGCAAAGATGCCGGTCAGGGGCAAGTCCCTTCTCCCCATGGGATGAGCTTTGATGATAGAGCGTCCCTGGGGAGGAAGGCGATGGGCCCAGTAAAGCACCATGATGTGGGAGAAATCCTCTATGCCGTCGAGGATACCGTCGAGGTCACTGTCGATCACAAGCTCCGATACCGCGTTTTGTTCTTCCCTTCCCTGCGCCACCATTGCCCGCCACTCCAGATCGCCGGAATCGGCGACCAGGCTTGGCTTCTCCACCTTGTTTCTGACCACCCCCACAGGCCTCAGCAGCATGTCGGGGAAGTCTTCACTTTCTGCGCCTTTACCTGACGGCTTTGTTTCTGCCCTTGCCCCCTTTCCTAAGAGGGTATCCACGTCCTGCCTGATAGCTCTGTAGACTCTGTCTTCTAGGTCCTTCGAAGGTAGTCGCTTTACTTTTCTAATGCCCATCATAGAGGTAAGCTCGACGTAATTGTCCACCGGCATTCCCTCTCTCTCTGCTAGCTTGGCACCGCATTGAACACCACAGGCATCGATTAGAATTCGCTTCTCTGAGTTTTTCACAATCTCATCAAGCTTCCAACGTACTATCACTGCAGGAAGGCATCCGATCTTGACATCGTCAGGGTTTTCCTCCCATATCCTGATACAAGCTCTGGACGCAGCCACGCCCGTTGCGCACCCCCCGTAGCAGGTGAAAATTAAGAGTTTATAAGGCACCGGTTTTGCAATTTCTACTGCCACCTGTTCATCACCTCTTTCCACTTCGCAATTCACTCCTTGTCTCACTCTGACTGTCGCAAAAAGGCCATCTTGTTCGTTGCCACAGGTATGCCCGTAGCAACACCACCCTGGGTGTAGTACATATCGACGCTGCCATCGTGAGCCCAGTACCAATCTGGATAATACAGGCTCAAAGCAGGGAGCTCCTCGGCATATATCTCCTGAATCTGATGAACCAACTCAAGCCTTGATTCATGGTCCATCTCATGGAGTTGATCCTCCAGAAGTTGGTTCAGAGTCTCGTTCTCACTGTACCGGGCGCTGTTGAAATCCCCCGCGGTAATCACCTTGGGCAGTATCGAGGGCTCATACAGGCCTCCATGCCCGTATATGGACAGATCAAACTGCCAGTTCAATACCCTGGCATCGACAGTTGTGCCTTCGATGGTTGAGAAGTCCACCTTTATCCCAAAATCCTCCAGCTGCTGCTCGACGAATTGGCCAGCCTCCTTGAACGTGACCTCAGTTATCAACTCCAGCTCCAGCTTTTTGCCGTCCTTAGTGAAATAACCATCCTCCAGTTGATATCCCAGGCTTTCCAGTAGCTGCTGCGCCTTCGCCTGGTCGTGCTCATACATCTCGATGTCCGGGTTATACCACTCGCTGTCGGGGGGTATCATCCCCGGGCTTCCCGCCAGGGCGTAACCTCTCTGGGAGACATCCACCAGGGCCTCACGATCTATGGCATAGGCCAGGGCCTGCCTGAACTCCTTGGAGGAAAGGGGCTCCTTGGTATGGTTCATCATCAATTTGGCATTCCAGCCATAGGGGCAGCGGAGCACGGTGAAGCCGCTATCCTCCATTTCCTCCACCACTTCAGGTGGAATCGAGCCTGCATTTACGCTCCCTTGCTCCAGGGCGGCCGGGATCATCTGTTCGCTCATCTTCACGAAGATAATCCTGTCTGCGGCAGGCTTGCCCAGGTAGTAATCGTCATAGGCTTCATAGAGATAGCTGCCTTGCTCCCTATCGTAGTCAGCGAGCCTGTATGGCCCGGTGCCGATCACCGCTTCCGGGTTGGTGAACTCCTCAGGGCTCTCGACACCTTCCCATATGTGCTTGGGAAGTATGGCCAGCGTCCCCGCAACGTCATTCAAGAATGGGGCGTAAGGCTGTTCCAGATAGAGCTTGATAGTGTGGTCATCGATGACCTCTGTAGTTGTTATGCCGGTGGGGCCTATCAATGTAACAAAGGGCAGGGGGTGCTCCTTTACGTAGTCAACGGTGAAAGCAACGTCCTCCGCGGTGAAATCCGTGCCATCGTGCCAGGTAACATTACCTCGCAGGTTGAAGACGTATGCGTTCTCAGCAGCGACGTATTCCCAGCTTTCTGCCAGCGCCGGTATGAATCCCGCCTCATCCTTCCAAACAAGGGTATCAAATATAAAGCTCATCCTAATGTATCCCGGCCCCCTGGGATAATGGGCGTAGGGAGTGGGATAGCCCCAGTCGCCACCCGTGTCGGCAATGGTGTAGGTAATCTCCCCCGATGAGCCTCCGCCACAGGCAGAGAATAGCGGCAGTGGAACCGCCAACGCCAGCACAAGCATAGAGAGCATCAAAATTCGCTTGATCCTGCTTTTCATTATCGGCGCCTCCCTCACATGGTTTTTGCATCCAGAACAAGCAGCTGTTAGCCAGCGCGTTTCTCTTCAGCCGAGTCCATGTTTTTGATCACAGACATTCCATCGCCGGTAAGCTGATAGTATTCCCGCCCCGAGCATGGGATACACACCGGCTTACCATCCCTTATCCTGGCGCGGGGTTCCATGACTGACTCTCCACATAGTGAGCATTTTACATTGGCGAAGATTCGAGAGTAGGCGGGAACCTTCGCTGTAACGCGATTGACATCGAAAAGCTCATCGTCAGGGAGGGCCAGCATTTTGAAAGCCGCCTGCCTCCACAGTTCGCCTAAGCTTCTCCACTCGGCCTCGGTGCCCCGGCGTTCAACCACCACTTTGCGGAACAGCTCAGCAGCCTGGGGCTCATGCTCCGCTAAGAAGCGGCTATCGGCTTTGACTGTTACCCTCAGCGCGTCTCCATTCCTCTTGGCTAATGTAAATGCCGTTTTACCAAAATCTCTATAGATAAGCGCATTGTTCCCAAAGCTACAGCCAGTGACGAATTGGACACCGTCGCTGAAGCAGCTATTGGTTTCTACAATAGCGATCACTTCCTCCATGCCGGCGGAGCTGACGCCCAGCTCCTTCAGCGCTCGAGCAGATGCCTTGACTCCGATAGCCAGAAAGGGGCAAAAATGGCCGTGCAGTAGCCCGCTCATCGTCAATAGCTTTGGTAAATCCCCCGCGGCTATGGCTTCTTCGATTTCATGCCTGGGATTGTTAGTATTGTTCAGCGCTTGATTCTCCGGAATCACTTTTCCCCCTCTCTTCTGATGCGTGCAAAGGGTTGACCATTTACAGATGCTTCGGCTTGGCAGTCTTCGCAAGCTTTGCCGTGAGCATGCCCTTGTGGCGTACTCCCTTTCCCATTACACCTATTCTCATTTCTTATCCCAAAGCTCGGTCGCGGTTGGCTGCAATTGCAACTATTTGCATATATAATCAAAAAAAATTAACCCCGACAGTCCTTGCAGAGCCCGAAGACCGCCATATGCTCAAGGCTGGCATCGAAACCATAGCTGGCCATTAATTCATGCTGCAGACGTTGAAACATGGAGGAACTAACATCCTGAACCTTGCCGCATTTTTGGCACACCAGATGGTGGTGACGTGCTTTGCTTGCCGGATGGTAGAGCAAGCGACCACTACCCAGATCAGTCTCAGTCACCAATCCCAGTTCTTTGAGGAGTTCCACAGTTCGATACACGGTGGAGATGTTCATATAAGGGTATTTGGCGCGGGCCTGGCTGTAGATTTCTTCGGCGCTGATATGGTCATTGCTGGCTTCGATGGCTTCGAGAACCAGCATACGCTGCGGGGTAAGGCGGTAACCCTTCTCTCGTAAAATATCGGAAAGGCCTTTACTATCTTTCATTTTCGCAGACTATTTTACCAGATGCTGAAACTAATTGCAACATGTTGCATTAGCCATAAGCCGCAGTTATATCCCGCGTTTAGTAAATACTCTAACCTATCCTCACAGTTTTTCTGTCGCAGACACACAAAAAGGGAGCCTCAATAAAGCAATACTGAAGCTCCCTATTTTTGGTTACCTAAATATAAATCGCTCAAACGGCAACTGTGGCAAGGTTGAGGGGATTATGGGGAGTATCCCATTTGATAAGTGGTACAATTACTGATTGCAGGGTGAAGGAGGCAATATGTCAATAAGGGAAATTGGATGTTGTGGTGCATATTGCAGGACTTGTCGTGCATTAGCAGACGGGAGTTGTCGTGGTTGTAAGCTTGGATATGACAGTGGGGAGAGAGATATCAATAAGGCAAGATGTAAGATTAAAGTATGCTGCTTCAAAGAAAGAGAATTTGAAACCTGCGCCGATTGTTCTGATTATCCCAGTTGTGTGGTAATTCAAAGTCTCCATAACAGAGAAGGATACAAATACAGGAAATACAAGCAGGCAATTGAATACATCAGGGAAAATGGATATGACAACTTTTTAACGGTAGCTAACAACTGGAAAAGTCTTTACGGGAAATTCCTAAGGTATCATTAACCGAAAAATCGCTCATATGGCAATCCTGGCAAGGGTGAGGGTATTGTGGGGTGGCATTGTGGTTGCTAGAGTATGTTACAATTCACGAAACTCGTATCTTGGGAGGTTAGAGATGTCAACTGGTATGTCCGATGAAGAACTTCATGAGATAGCGAAGAAAAGGGTTGAGAAGAAGAGGGATTTCTACAAACACCTTGGTTTATACGTTTTTGTTAATATCGTGCTTATAATTATTTGGGCAGCTACTGGAGCTCAGTCAGTCCCAGTTCCTTGGTTTGTATATCCACTGGGAGGTTGGGGGATTGCTGTTGTGTGGAACTTCTTTGAGGTTTTTATTTTCACCAGAGATATTGGATGGGAGAAGCGACAAATTGATAAAGAAGTAGAGAAACTCAAGAGAGGTGGTAGCTGACTGCACAAATCGGCAATCGTGGCAAGGGAGATAGGATTGTGGGGAGGGGGTTGTGATTGTCTATCTTGTCAGCAAACTAGTTTTCAGTTTCTCATTGACTACGATTTCATACCCCAATGAGCATATGCCAGAGTAGCAAGACCAACACCATTAAATGCAGCGAATATCTTAGTTAGTAGAGAGGCAGTACATCCTGATTCAATAGAAAACTCGGTAACGAGTAGACCTACGGTTCCAATGATGATAAGACTGAAGCCAATAATCTTGATAGCTTCTTTCATATCTCAACTAAGCCATGCCACCAATGCCCCTGCAATCACTCCGAGCAACAAGATAGTAACCCCAGCTAAGACTATCTTCTTTCGCCTTCTTTCCTCCTCTGGGGTCATTGGTCTTTGTTCCCTTCTCCCGATGGCTATTCCAATGCTGATTCCAATAGCCATTCCTCCTCCCACACCTACTGCTAATCCAATTGGAAAACCTTCCATATAAGTACTCCTTTCGCTATCCTAT
>Ga0209427_10005119_pt1 | contig 15046 bp, 14 predicted proteins | sample DeeMarSWOR136_30_FD_187465 | JGI IMG/M metagenome (GOLD analysis project Ga0209427, IMG submission 187465) | Marine sediment microbial communities from White Oak River estuary, North Carolina - WOR-1-36_30 (SPAdes) (version 2) | ecosystem: Environmental > Aquatic > Marine > Intertidal zone >...
AAAAGCTTCTCAGCTATAAGTCCTATGACCAAGGCTTTTATCCTGTTACTTCCAGCCATGGTTGCATAACAACTCACATCAAGAACAGTTACCTGGCCTGGTCTTGCAAGCTCACTAAGAGGAGTTCCTTCTATACTAAACAAGCCCCAAGTATTTGCATTTCCAAACAAGTTAAGAGTAGCGTTCTTAACATTAGCATCTGCTTTACTGTCTTTAAGTGCTTCTATGATTTCCTCAAGAGAATACTCTTTCTTAGTTTTTCTTAAATCATGAATTACTTTCTCTATTAACACTCCTATTGGCTCATTAGGATTAATATCAAAAGTGATGCACCAGTCAACTCCGTCAAGCTCACTAGGCTTAATACTAAAAGAAGCATCTGTTGGTATGCCTTTATCCTTGTAATCCTGGAAATAACCTATTGGTGTGTAGATGTTCACATTAAGTCCTTTTGGCTCAATACCCCACTCCTCTAGCAAGAGCTCGTCTTTTTTGTTAGGGTACTTCATAGTCCAATAAACCCCCATGGTGTCAAGCATAATAACAGCAATATTGTTCCTGATATTCAGAGGCAAATCAGATATGCCTTCTGCTATCACTCCCATTGTATAAGACTTTCCTCCTCCTCTTTTTCCACACACAAAAACAACATGACTCCTGATAACATCAAGCAATATTTTGTTAGACAAACTAGTGGTTCTGCCCATCTTAACATAGTGCTTTCCTAAGAAGACAGTTCCTTTTTCACCAAACTTTTCCTTGTCCTCAGGTTGTCGCCCGATTATAATATCATACATACTTATCTCTATAATCTTACTTGTTGATATTTAAATTTAACCTTTAAGAGCTGTTTAACCAAAAAACATATAAAAAACAGAACTTTTACTATTTTAAAAGAGTTACGTGAATCAATTTTAAAGCTTATGAGGTGGTATGCTTGGCCAAGAAAAAGAAAAAGAATTCTAATAAGAAGCCTGTTGATGATGTAAAGAAGTTAAAGATTTACAAGGTTGAGGATTCTTCAAAAAAAGAACAGGATAGAGTCAGAAGAGAGAAGGGTATTCAAATCTTTCTTGTGGTACTTATAATTATTTTAGCAGTAGCAGCTATTTTCTCAGCCATACAAACCTTTTTTCCAGACTTGTTCGGAAGGTTTAGTCTTAGTGGAGAATTAGCAGCAAAGGTTAACGGTGTGCCTATCACTATGAAGCAGCTCACCACAGAGTATGATAGGTTGCCTTTAGAGTACAAGTACTTTATAACCAAAGAAGCATTTCTGAACCAGTTAATTGATGAGACTTTACTCACTCAAGAAGCAACAAGACAAGGCTTGAAGGTGAGTGAAGAAGAGATTGATGAGAGTATTCAAGCTTTTTTAAACCAGAGCAACATCTCTGAGGAGAGGCTTGATGATATTCTAGCAGAGAAGCAACTCACCCGTTCAGAGTTTAGAACCTTGATAAGGAATCAGTTGGTCATAGATAAACTGCTTGACCAGGAGATTAGAACCAAGTTGAATATTACTTCAGAGCAAGCCTTGCAATACTATAATGAGAATCCAACCACTTTTAAGATTCCAGAACTAGTAACAGCCAGACACATCCTTATAAACACCCTTAATAGAACTGAGGAAGAGGCAGAGGAAAGAGCAAACATGGTGTTTGAGTTCGTGAAGAATGATACTAAAAGGTTCTGCTCCTATGTATGGCTCTATACTGATGATGCTGGAAGCGCAGAGACTTGTGGGGAGTACACCTTTCCAAGAGGCCAGATGGTAGAAGAGTTTGAGAACAAGGCTTTTGAGCAAGACGTAGGAGATTTAAGTGTTGTGCAGACCAGTTTTGGCTTTCACATCTTGATGACTGTTAACAAGACTCCTGAGCAGTTCATACCTTTCAGGGATGTGCAGGAGCAGATAACTCTTATTCTACAAAACCAGCAGGAAAAAGCGCTCTATTCTGATTTCATAGTGGGTTTAAGAGAGCAGGCAACTATTATCACTTATTACGAGGAAGTTGTTGAAGAAGCAGAGGAGCCTGAGGTGTCTTTTGAACTGCCTGAGGAGGTTACTGGGGAAGTTGTGGCTGAAGAGGAAGAGGTAGCTGAGGAAGAAGCCGCAGAAGAAGGAGCCATAGAGGAAATGGAAGAGATTACTGAGGAGCAGGAAGCATTGGAAGAAGAAGTTGAGGAGGCTCTTGAAGAAGTGACAGAGGAGCCTGTGGAAGAGCCTGAGGAAGTTGTAGAAGAACCTGTTGAGGAGCCTGTTGAAGAAGTGCCAACCGACTTTGCAGAATGCCTGACCAGCAAAGGAGCTGTTCTGTACGGCGCCTTCTGGGATTCAAGCACCAAGAAGCAGAGATCCTACTTTGGAACAGATATTGATAAAATCAATTATGTTGAATGCGGTGTAGAAGGTGATTTCAGAGCCCAAGAAACCGTATGCTCAGATGCAGGCATCCTTGCATATCCAACTTGGATTATAGATAACCAGAAACACATGGGCATATTAAGCCTTGACCAGCTAGCAGCTTTGACAGGGTGTGAGAAATAGATTTTTTTATTATTTCTTTATTTTATGTTTCATTTGTTTTTATTTACTCACATAAATTTTCAACATAGAGAAGAGGTTTTTAATAGGTTTTGTAAGACTCTTTGGGATCCATCTTGGAGTTTTTTCCATGTAGTTTATATATTGTTCTCCAAATTTTAACAAACAGGTTTTTTCTTCTCTTCTTGCTAGGTATTCAGTGATTCCAAAAAACGCTGTATAGGCGAACGCTGTGTACCATGTGGGCCACATGACCAAGAATCCTGCTCCCATGATTCTCATTGAGGCATAACAGGGGTGCCTGATGATTGTATAGGCTTCTGTGTTCATCATCTTTTTTTCATTGGTTTCTGCTATTTCTCTTATTTTGAAATCATTTGCTGCTTTTAGATATGTTCCCAGAGCTGCTATTCCTAATCCAATTAATGCTCTTGGAGTTAAAGGCATCATGTCATTTTCACTAAAAAATGATTTTGCAACAGCACTATTCTGATATTTAGTTAGCATTTCACCTAGTGGAAGAAGTATCTGTGCAGCTAGAGGTATATGCATTGCTGTGTTTATCCACCTATCTGTTTTCATTTGTTTTTCAAGGTTCTGGTTTATAGAAGCTTTTGTTGTATCAGGCATTTGAAGTGTTACAATTTTTTCCTTTATAAATCTTTTGCTTTTTTCACCACCTAAAAGTAGTTATTAAATCGAAAACTTTATAAATAGGTCTTTCTTCAATAAGTCATCATGCCAAATAAAAAAAAGAAAGACGAGCCTGTCCAGATGCAGCTGGAACACATTCTACAAGGAATCCCTTGGTCAGCTAATATTAAGTTTAATATGTTTGAAAAGATTAAGGACTCTGAAATGCTTGAGAAAGTAAGAAAAAGCCCTTATTTACTTCCAGTTGAGACTTTACTGGGGAACCAGGTGCACGCAGACCTTCTGCTCGATAAAAAGCTTGTAAAAAAAGAAATAGGTTTTGTGTTTGAAGATAAATACTATCATATCACACCTGATTTTCAAATCGCTGAAGGAGCACTCCAAAGCGACAATGTTGTTTACATCCCTCTTGTAGAAACTCCTTTTGTTCAGAAAACATATTCTGAAAAAGAAGCAACAACCTCTGCATCTCCTAAGGAAAGAACCTTTACTTTCTTAGGAATAGGAGATTCTGGTGTGTATCATCCTTTTATGATAACTTATGAACAAGACAAAAAGACCTTTGCCAGAGCACTAACAAAAAGTGATGACGGGAGTTTCACCGTAGTTGATTTCCGTCTGACAAAAGAAGGAGCTCAAGATATAAGTTTGGTGACAGATACAGTAAGGTCATTTACCCAGGCAGAGATAAAGATAAAAGATAGTTATCTTCAAGTTCCAGAAGGCTTAGGAATAGAGATTATAACCAAGGAAAAAATATTCGACTGGCTCGTACCAGAATCCATAGTTGATTATCTTGATGAATATGTGATTGGTCAGCACGAAGCCAAGAAAGCAGTGGCAGTTGGATTCTCAAACTACATGTTAAGGGTTATGACCCAAGATGACAGCCTGCCCAAGGATAACATACTGCTCCTAGGACCATCAGGTGTTGGAAAGACATATATGCTGTCATTACTTGCAAAAAAAGCTCACCTTCCATTTATTCAAAGCAAACTTACAGGAAAATCAACAACAGGAATCAAAGGCGAGAATTTGGCATCAATTTTCCAATATGTTCGGCAGAAAACCATGGATCCAGCCCCGTATGCAGTTGTATTCCTTGATGAGCTTGACAAATTATGCACTGATGTTTTTATGGGTGGTGGTTCTGACATGGATGTTGGGTTACAGACCGAACTCATTGGCTGGCTCGAAGAAGCAGAGGTTGGAGTCACTGATATTACTGAGGCAAGCATGAAAATCCAGACAACCTTGAACACAAAAAACATACTATTTGCATTTGCAGGAGCATTCCAAGGATTAGGAGATTACCAGGAACCACTAGCTGAAGTAATTAAAGAGAGGCTGGAGAAGGGAAAAAAGAAACCAAATCATGCTCAATCATCTGAGGGAAAGAAAAAGCAAAGACCAGACGAGTACCAATATTTGGTAAAAGCAGAGCCTGATGATTTGGTTAAATATGGGTTAATGCCTGAATTAGTAGGAAGAATACCTGTACTTGCACCCTTCCATAACCTCAATGTGAAAGAATTGATTCAGATAATTAAAACTGCAAAGAACAACACCTTTGAGAAATATATGAATGTTTTGCGAAAGAGAGGATATGGTGTGGTTGTTGCAAATGATGTTCCTTATGCTATTGCCAAGAGATGTCCTGTTAAAACAGGCGCCAGAGCTCTCAACACTCTAGCTGGCAAGGTTTTCTCACATATTATTTACAGCCCAAAAGCATTTACCAAAAGAGCAGGGGATAATACTATTAATATTAATGGTAAATTAGTAAGAGAAATTCTTGATGAGTACAAGTGAATGATTTTTTCTTATTTATCTAGAAAATTGAAAAGTACCATGAAGTATATTGTCATAAATTTGAGGACCGCGTTTAGCTTCATATATAGAGAAAAAAGTATTGCCTAGTGCGTGTTTGGAAGGTTTACTAATCCTTTTACTACCATCTCTTGAACTTTTTGTTTTAAGCAGACTTTCTCTTTTTTGCACTCCTAGTTTTTTACATATCCATTTATAGGTTCTTTTTAATTCTCCAACCTTAGTATCCAAAGTATCATATAAAAATGCTGGATTGTCTTCTTTTTCAGCATAGGTTCTGGCTAAATATTCTTGCACTCCCCTGGCATGTCCCTCATCAAACATGGAAAATGTTCTTTTAATATTGTCTAAGATTTCTCTTTTTATATGATTTTTTTGTACATGATGAGTATATTCATGTCCTGCTGAAGGGATTAGGTTGCATCTCTTGTTTTTTGCCAAGCTAACCAGACCCCCAAATAATGGGATATATGTGTCTTTTCTAAACATATCATGGAAAATAACTGTCAGACTAAGCGTTACACCTGCTTCCAGTGCACTTGTGGATGATTCAACATTCATAAATGGAACATCAATGAGACCCATTGAGGAAGAGATGCTAGCAATATACCTGGCTGATGAAAATATATAACTAAGTAATACAGGGGTTGTGGTAATCCCTGGTCTAAATAAGCTATAATAACTGCATTTAGGCGGTTCTATATCACTTACTCCTAGAAATGCATCAACTTTATTTCTAACTTGTGTAAATGTCTCTTTTAATTCTTCTTTACTTAGTTTTTTGCCAAAGTCTAGTTTTTTACTTTCCTTTAGGGCTTTAATTGGCTCATATTCTTGGTTTGCTTGTTCTAATAGAGTTTCCAGTACAGGAATATTTTCTTTATCTAAGAGCAATTTTCTCATATTTGGGTTCTTTAGTTTTGAAAGATATTGCTTATTCATTTTTTCTTATTTTATCCTATAAGAAGGTTTTTGCCTCTTATAGTCAATTCTGCTTTTATTCCATCTTTTTTCTTTTAAATCAGTCCAGAATGAGAAAACATCTCTGATCATTCTTTGTTTGTGATTGTGATTAGTAAATCCGTGCTGGTAATTGCCAGCTCCGTTCTTAGAAATACTGTTTCCATTGCTTTTTCCATTGCCTTTGCCATTTCCTTTCTGAGGTACTAAGCCCTTGTTATACTCAGCTGGAACATTCACCAATACCTTTATTGGCTCTGTTCTTGTTTCAATAAGCTCTGTGAGTGGGTTAGGAGCTGGTATAGGGTCAAATATGCCTTTTTGATATCTGTAATAGTTTCTTGCGATTCTTTGCTTGGCAGTTTTGCTGGTCATTATGATGCCTCTTAATTATGTATTTTGTTTGTATTGAGTCTGCCGTTTATAAATCTTTCGCTTTTTAACCACTTAAAAGTGACAAATTTAGCTGTATTAAGGGACTCTCTCGTCTAAAAACCCAAAACCCAAAGCTTTAAAAACCCTAAATCATTCCCATGTCTTAAGGCCCGGCACAGAGTTGCTCATGCGAGCCTAAGCGCACAAGCTCACGGCAATGAGCATTGTGAGTTAGTGTTGGGCTACAATGTTATATATTATGTTCAACCAACAAAATTTCAAAACGAAATTTTGAGCATCAAAAACCAAAAACGGTTTTTGACACAACGATAGAAAAGAACGGCACAAAAGCCTTATTATCATTATCATTTCATTTAATCAAAATATTTGAAAGATAAGAAGGATTTTTTTTATTTAAGGAAAGAGAAAAAAGAGAAGTGAAAAAGGTTTTAAGTGCTTGTTCTTAATTAGAGGGAGCAAATTTGTTTGCTAGTATCACATGCTTATAAATATCATAAGGGGGAACAAGAACTGGATATATAAGTTCCTTTTAGCAGATGCTAGAATAGCAAGCTCCTTCTGAAGAGAGAATAAAAAGAAGAGATAGATAAGCCTGTGCGGCGATTGAGCACCAATGAATTATTATTTTATTTTAAATTTAAAATTTATTGCTCGCTCACTACGTTCGCGAGGGAAAACGATCATAATCAAAGGTGATAAAAAATGGCAAAGATAGCACAAGTATCAGCAAAATATATTGTTCATGCTGAGATAAATATTGATGGAGTAGTAGACAGGCCTGATGTGATAGGAGCCATCTTCGGACAAACAGAAGGCTTGTTAGGAAGTGATTTAGAGCTAAGAGAACTGCAGAGAAGCGGGAGAATAGGAAGAATAGAAGTGAGTGTTGAGACCAAAGGAGGAAAATCCAATGGAACCATAATTATTCCTAGTTCTTTAGACAAAGCAGAGACAAGCATAGTGGCTGCAAGCTTGGAGATAATCCAGAGAATAGGACCTTGCAATGCAAAGATAAAAGTGAATAACATAGAAGATGTAAGAGTATCTAAGAGACAGTTTGTGATTGACAGAGCAAAAGAACTCTTAAAAAACCTGATAGAATCAGTAATGCCTGATAGCCAAGAACTAGCAGATGAAGTAGCTTATGCTGTTAGGGTAATGGAGATACAGGAGTATGGTAAGGAAAGACTGCCAGCAGGACCAGCAGTTGATGAGAGTGATGAGATCATAGTAGTAGAAGGCAGAGCAGATGTTCTGAACCTGCTTAAGCATGGGTTTAAGAATGTTATAGCCATGAACGGCACCAATGTGCCAGAAACCATTATTGAGCTCAGCAAGAAGAAGACAATGACAGCCTTTGTGGATGGTGACAGAGGAGGAGACTTAATAATCAAAGAGTTGGGTGGAGTAGCAGAGTTAGACTTTGCGACCAAGGCTCCTGATGGTAAAGAAGTAGAAGAGCTTACCAAGAAAGAAATCCATAAAGCAATCAGGAACAGGGTTGCTTTTGAACAAGCCAAGACAGAGATACAAGTAGAGGAAAAGCGTGGGAAACCTATTGAAAAGAGAGGCCCAGCAAGAGATTCAAGGAATTATAGGGACAGAAGACCTTCACCGCCTCCAAGGGCACCACCTCCTGGTAAGCCAAAAACACCCAGTGCAAGAGAAAAAGAAGCCTTTGGAGAAATGCTGGAAGACTTAATAGGAACAAGAGGAGCATACATCTTGGATCAAAAACTGAATATATTAGGCAAGGTTCCATTATCAGAATTACAAGGAACCATTAAAAGCCTGAAATCAGGCATCTATGCTGTTGTGTTTGACGGAGTAATAGACAAAGACATCTTAATGACAGCAGAAAGAGCCTATGTAAGCTTCCTAGTAGCCATGGACTCCAAGGTAAAGTCAACAGGCAGATTAGCTATATTAACGAGTGATGATTTGTAAAATTATTTATTTTTATTCTTATTCTTTTATTAAATTTAACTAAAGATTTATATACATGTTAGTTTTCCTCATTCTGAAATGAATAATCAATATGTTCCTCAATCTCATGCACTTAAAATAATTGATATGCCAGGACTTATTATATATGAACGCGGCGAAGATTGGGGTCCAGATATAAGAATAGTCTGTTTTGGTACTACCCGTAAAGAGCAGGACGTCGTTATGGATATTACTTCTGAAAAATGTTCGCCTGAAGTTATTAATAAGATATACGCTAAATTAGAAAAAGCTCACAACCAAAAAGCTTTGAAAATAGATTTTTTAACAGAAACTATAAGACAATATCTTAAACCATCAGAAAAAGAAGACTAGCTATCTCAAGCACACATTTTTTAAACTCTTAAATCCTTCTACTTTTTATGCCCAAAAAAACCAAGGAAGAATGGAAGGTTTATAAGAACGTATTTGATAGTGCTACTATCCTGAATCTTGTCAAGCTTCAAAGCCAGAGCCATTTTGATGGCTTGGAAAGCCCTATTGCTCTTGGCAAGGAAGCAAATGTGTTTACAGCGCTTAAAGGCAAGCAAAGGCTCATTGTAAAAATCTATCGGGTTGAGAACTGTAATTTTAATAAAATGTATACATATATTGCTCCTGACCCTAGGTTTGCTGGTATGAAGAAAAGGAGAAGACTAGTTATCTTCTCATGGGTGCAGAGAGAGTATAGGAATTTGTTAAAAGCAAGAGAAGTTATAAGAGTGCCTACACCTATTGCAGTCAAAGACAATGTATTGCTCATGGAGTTTATTGGCAGACAAGAACCAGCGCCTCTATTAAAAGACTCTCCTCCTACGAGTGCTGAGAAGTTCTTTGCAAAGATAATAGATAACATTAAGAAGATTTACAAAGCAGGCCTGGTACATGCTGATTTATCAGAGTTTAATATTCTTAACTTTGAACAAGAGCCAGTATTCATTGATTGGAGCCAAGCAACCATTACTCAGCACCCAGAAGCCCAGGAATTTCTGAAAAGAGATGTCAAGAATATTGTGAATTATTTTAATAAGCAAGGCTTAAAGCTTGGTGAAGAAGGGGTTTATGGCCAGATTATTAAGAATTAATACAAGTTCTGTTTTTTAAATCTACTTTTTAGTAGTAACCTAATAAAAAAATTTATATATCTTGCTGAAAATCCTTTTTTTATGAGTGACCCAATAAGAGAAACTAAGAAAAGACTACTTTTAGCAGAGCATGAATTAGAAAAATTCAGAAATATATCCTTAGGTGCAATTCTAGCAGGCTCTGTTGCTTATTCTCCTAACCTTAATGTCACAGAAAAATCAGACGTTGATTTAGTAATTATAGTAAAGAAACTTAAGCCAATTATCCCTATTTTAATAGAATATAAAGTAGAGCAGGATGCGCTTCAAAAGAGATTCTTTGAGGGTTATTGCATTAAAAAAGAAAAAGAAGGAGTTCCAATAAGCACACATGTACTTAGTGAAGACTCATTTGATATTATTAGTAAATGTTTTGTGGCTAATATAAGAGTGTATAGACAGGGAGAAAAAACAGGTGTTTATGAATTAAAAGGATTTGAGGGAAACACCTATTCTTACAAAATCAAAAACATTCCTTTAGCTGATTTACCAGGAGTCAGAACAATAGTTCCTATATCATTTATTCATCGTGACAGGTACTATATTGGGATTCATAGAGATAAACTGCTCAGTAATCCAATTATATTGTATGAGAAAGATGAGTTTGTTTCAAGAAAAATAGAGAAGTTGTGGAAGATGGTTGCTGAAAATCTTTATGATGAATCAATGAGATTATACAGTGATATAGATATTAGTAAGATGAATATTTTAAATGCTCTTAGTAAAAAAGAAAAAATGAGTCCTAAGGTTATAGAAACTATTAAAGATAAAACAAATTTCTATTTGTCCAAGATCAAATAACCTCTCTCTCAGCAGAAGCAGGATTGTAGATATTAAATTTAATCATTGCAACATTTTCTCCCATGTAATCATTGCCTACACTCATACAAATGGTTTTATTAATTGATTCTAAGAACTTCTTAGATATATCTACTGTTTCATGAATATGGCCATGAAGGGTGATATAAGGCTGTTTTTCTTGGATTATTTTTCTAACAGCAGCACTTCCTACATGCTCTCCTTTACTAGCAAGGTCTAAGCTTGTGTTATATGGAGGAGCGTGTATAACCATTACTGTTTTACTAGGAGATGAACACTGCAATAGTCTTTTTAAATCTCTTTCAATAGTGTTAGTCCTCTTTTTTAAATCAAACCTTACTTTAATATAATGGTTTCCTCTAGATTTTTTGCCTTCAACTATAAAACCCTTTCTTTTTATGTGTTCATTCTCATTTGTCAAATCCAATTTTTCCCAATCCTTATATACAAAGGGTGTAAGAGGCACATAGGAGTAACCTATAATCTTAAAATTCTCATGTAGTCTTAAACATTTATTATGAATTATTTTAAATCCTGTCTTTTCCTCGTGCTTTTCTAAGAAAGCCATATTAGCTTTAAAATCATCATTCCCCATCATGAGATAGGTTAAACAAGCATGGTTCCTTTTATTGTTTTTATTATAAAATCTTTTTATTAAAGGGATGAGATGTTTCTCTAGGAAAATTCTCTGTTGTTTTATTATTCTATGCTTTGGGTCTTTTGGAGCAATATCTCCTCCTATAATAACAGCATCAACCTTGTCCTCATAAGCCTTTATAAAGAATTTCTTGTACTGAATTATATTTCCGTGGAAATCAGAACTAAATAGAATAAGGAAACTTCTCTTTTCTTTTAATTTTAACTCTTCATTGAAAACAAGTCGTCTGAGCGCATCCCTTATAACTTCAGATTTGTTTGAGTACAGACCTTGATCTACTAGTTCTTGTGCTTTTTTAATCAACTCCTTTGTTAATCTTAACTGTAAAGTTTGCATTACTATAGTAATGTTTTTATATTATTTAAATTTTTTGGTTTGGAGAGTAAAATCTAGATTTATGATGAAATCAATACTTAGACTGCTATTTTTTTATTATTCTCTTAATAATTGATTTATAAGTAGCTATGGTGTTATCTACCTGTGAAATAGCCTCTTCAAGACTCTTAAACCCTTCCTTTCTCCAATCATCATCTTTTTCTTGCTCAATTTTTTTACGAAGGTACATCTCAAAATAATTTTTAACATCTAAAAGCTCCTTAATCTGCTTAGTATAATTCTTGTTCTCATTTCTAAAATAACGATTAAAAAGCCATCTTACAAAAGTGTTAAGCAAAGGAAAAGAAATATAGTTATCTTTAGACTTAAAAGGATTATAATACCTTTTCCTCATAAAATCATAAACTGCTTGTACATCTTCACATCTCCTAGCTAACAGATAATAAGCATGATTGTTGTTTTGCTCACAAAAATATAAAACTTGTTCTAGTTTTTGCTTGGTAATCATGTTATTAATCATTTAGAAAGCAGTGGTTTTATTTAAATTTTAACCAGGTTGCAAAGATTTATAAAACAAATAATTCTCCGATTTTTTTGTTATGGTTAAGGAGCAAGAAGAAGGACTTAAGGAGAAGAAAGGGAGAACTCAAGTAAATAGAAAAGAAACTAGTGCAACACAAGAAGAGTACTCCTACACTATTAAAATTCCTAAGGACAGGATTGCTGTACTCATAGGTGTGAAAGGAAAGGATAAGAAAGAGCTAGAGGACTATTCATCAGCCCGAATAGAGGTTGACTCTACTGAAGGAGATGTTACTATTTCTGGCAAAGATGCTGTTAAGCTCTATGCCTTAAGAGAGGTTATAAAAGCCATTGCAAGGGGCTTTAGCCCTGACATAGCAAGGCTCTTATTAAAACCTGATTACATGCTTGAGATAATTAGTCTTAAAGATTATGGGCTTGATAACAGGAACAGGCTTAAAAGAGTGAAAGCCAGGGTTATTGGTACCAAGGGCAAAGCACGTAGAACAATAGAAGGGCTTACTGGAACAAGTATTAGTGTGTATGGGAAAACTATTAGCATACTAGGGGAGTGCACTGATGTTGGGTATGCCAAGCGCGCAGTAGAGTTGTTAATAACAGGCAGCATGCACGCAACTGTGTATAAATGGTTAGAGGATCAAAAAAGAAAATACAAGGCTGATGAGAGGGGGTTTTGAAAGTGAAAATCTTGAACACTGAGCAAGAGGATTATCATGTACACTCGCTTAACTTTTCAGATGGGTTTGCCACAGTGGATGAAATAGTTGTTTTTGCTGGCAAACTAGGCATGAAGAAAATTGTTATTACAGATCATTCCCAAGTAGCAGTGGATGCCAGGTTTATAGCCAGAAACACTCCTAGAGAGATACTATTAAGATGGAAGAATGTCCATAATAATGTTGAAGTGGCTTTTGGTATTGAAGGAGATTTATTGAATGAAAAAGGAGATATATGTGATGAACTACACGGAATGAAAAGTGATTTCTTAATACTTTCATATCATCCAATCACTTATAAAGGTGATAAGAACAAGGTAACCGAGGGATTTATAAATGCTATTAAGAGGCATCATAAGATTATAAAATTCATAGGACATATTTATGCTTATTCTGAAGGTATTGATGTTGAGAAGGTAGTAGAAGTAGGTAATCAGTACAAGCTTGCTTTTGAGTTGAATGGTGCTTATCTTATGCCTTTCAAATCTCATCAAGCAGATATGAATGCTTTGAAAATCATGCTCTCCAAAGCAGACCAGATATATGTTAATAGTGATGCACACACCCTTTCAGGACTAAAGGATTTAAGAAAAAAAGGCTTTGATTTACTTAAAGAAAACGGATTTTTTGAATAATCTGTGTTCTTTGTCACACAAAGATTTATAAATAACTTATTTCTTAATTCTAGTGTAGCGAAAAACAGGAGGAGGAAAAGCAAGAATAATGGCTTCAACCATTGCTGAGGAAATGGCGAAGAAGCAGCGCGAGATAAGCGTTGCAGAGTTTTTTGAAAAGAACAGGCACTTACTAGGCTTTGATAATAAGAGAAAAGCCTTGTTAACAGCTGTGAAAGAAGCAGTTGATAATGCCTTGGATGCTTGTGAAGAAGCAGATATATTGCCAGAAATAGTTGTAGAAGTTGTTCAAATGGGAGAGGACCGCTTCAGGGTTATTGTTGAGGATAATGGCCCTGGCATTGTCAAGTCCCAGATTCCAAGGATATTTGCAAAATTATTGTATGGGAGCAAGTTTCACAGATTAAAACAAAGTAGAGGCCAACAAGGAATAGGCATTAGTGCCAGTGTTATGTATGCTCAGCTTACAACAGGCAGGGCTTCAAGGATTATTTCAAAGATTGCTCCTGATAAGCCTGCTCATTACTATGAATTAAAGGTTGACACTGCTAAGAACAAGCCATTAATTCTTAAGGATGATATAAAAGAATGGGAAAAGCCTCATGGAACAAGAATAGAGATGGACTTGGAAGGCAGTTATATAAAAGCAGGACAAAGCGTTGATGCATATCTAAAACAAACAGCTATTGTTAATCCACATGTAACCATCACATATGTTAATCCAAAAGCAGAGCAAATAATCTTTCCAAGAGTCACAGAGGAAATGCCTAAGCAAACAGCAGAGATAAAACCACATCCTTATGGTGTTGAACTAGGATTATTACTGAAAATGCTTGCTAACACCAAGTTCAGAACCTTACAAGCATTTTTTATAAAGGAATTCTCAAGAGTGGGTAGTGGTACTGCCAAAGCAATATGTGAAACAGCACTAGTACCGCCTAATACCAAGCCTAGCAAAGTATCAAGGGATGATGCTGAGAAATTAATTAATGCTATTAAGAAGACACGAATCATTAGTCCACCAACTGATTGCATCAGCCCAATAGGAGAAGAGTTGTTAGAGAAAGGGCTTAGAAAAGAGGTGAATGCAGAATACTACTGCGCTTTTACTCGAAACCCAAGTGTTTATCGAGGCAATCCTTTTCAAGTAGAAGTAGCAGTTGCTTATGGAGGAGACCAGCCACCTCAACAATCAGCAACTTTGCTAAGATTTGCTAACCGTGTACCTCTACTTTATCAGCAAGGAGGATGCAGTATATATAAGAGCGTGACCACAACCAATTGGAGGCCTTATGGTCTTAACCAGAGCAATGGAGCACTACCAGTAGGGCCTGTAACCATAATAGTGCACATAGCTAGTGTGTGGGTTCCTTTTACAAGTGAGAGTAAAGAAGCCATTGCTCATTACCCAGAAATCATTGGTGAGATAAAACTAGCATTACAAGAAGCAGGCAGAAGACTGCAAAAATATACTTTAAAAAAGAGAAGAGTAAAAGATGAACTGAAAAAAAGGAGTTATATAGAACAATATATTCCTCATGTAGCCATTGGCTTACAAGAAATCCTTGGCTTAAAGAGATTAGAAACAGAAAAAGTAGAAGAAATCCTTAAAGAAATGCTTGAGAAGCACAGAGGAAAACTAGAGGATTTGGAGTTTGACCCAAGCAAAAGTGTTGAGTATGATGAAGAGTTTGCAAGGATTGGTAAAGAAGAGAAGGAGGGAGAGGAAAGGGAACAAGGAGAAGGAAAGGAAGAAGAGAATAAAGGAGAAAAAGAAGAAGAGGAAAGGGAAGAAGTTAAAAAGGAAGGAAATAAAAAATAAAATAAAAATAATTATTTGCTCG
>Ga0209427_10005120_pt1 | contig 15045 bp, 18 predicted proteins | sample DeeMarSWOR136_30_FD_187465 | JGI IMG/M metagenome (GOLD analysis project Ga0209427, IMG submission 187465) | Marine sediment microbial communities from White Oak River estuary, North Carolina - WOR-1-36_30 (SPAdes) (version 2) | ecosystem: Environmental > Aquatic > Marine > Intertidal zone >...
ATTCCTTTCGGGGCCATTGATGGCAGCGGGGCTGTTCTGTGTGCCCGACGTGCTACTGATGCCATCAATGCTAGCAGCTGCAGTTGCCTTCACCAATCCTTGGCACAAACGGAACCAGCATTCGAGATATCGAGTGTCCTCAGAGTCCCCCATCTACACGACTGTTGGCTCCTAGCTCGCCCACAATCACATTGCAGTCGTCCGACATAGGCTTATTTCGATGCAATGTTAATTGATTAGTCGGAGTGTGAGTCGCCCTGTCTGATCGTCGATCGATCCATGGAATATGGGTTGTAGAGAAGGGCAGTGGCAGGAATCTTGTGTCCAGAGCCTACTCGGGCATTGATATTGACATGGATCTGATTGCGCCCTTCCTGTCCGCGACCCACATGTTCATCGATGAGACATCGAATGAAACACTCCGGACCATAGACACTGCCACCAATCGCTACATCTGGGAGGCTAACGACCATCTCCTCTTTGTGATGGTTGTGTCAAAGGCTGCGCGTGTCGGCCACATGCGTTTCCTTCTAGAATACGCGATGAATGAGTTCATGACGAACGAAGTGCCGGTCGGTATGAATGTCGAGACCGTGCTCAAAGAATGGCACGGAGCTCCTGCAACATTCAGAGAGTTCGGCAGCTTTGTAGACGAGCTCGTGGGCCAGTATGAGGAAACAGATGAGAGCCTTATGGCAGGGAAGTCCATGGACTGTCTTATAGTGTATAGTCATCTCTTCCGAGCAATCATGAAGGTAGATATTGACAAGAAGACCAGACGTACACTGGCATCGCGAATCAAGAAACAGATACGACCTCTCACTAAAGAGTATGAATTCCTTGCTGGTGTGACCGTTGACGGCGGCGGCATTGAGGTTCTGGGCATTGATGTCTACAGAGTGCCCTACAAGGTTCTCAGGGAGGTCCTTGAAGAACTACTTAAACGTCTGACGGAAGTTACCAGAGCAGCGGTCACAAAGGCAAGATATCGTAAGATGATTTTCGAGCATGCAATGCCATATGTGAAAGAGGACCTGGAGAGGATGCAGACCTACGCAATACTTGACGACGTTATTCGCCACCTGTTCTAGATTCTACCTAGCATCACGACCGCTCGTTGGACAATCTGCCCCCGTTTTCTCTCAGGTAGTGTTGTACGATCTGTCTTTACTGACAGCCTTTGATTTCTTGGTGAATAGTCTTTGAAGGCATCGCTGTTTAGCAGCTTGAGAATGTCGAAGCCTGTTCCTTCTATCATGGTGTTTATGTCCACAGATACCTGTCCGTTATCAGTATTGACGACAGGTACTGTCATTCCCACCCTTCCACCTGGCCGGAGGCATGACCCCAAGTCATCCAGCACCTCTCGGTAGAGAACAGTGAGGGCGTCTATGCTTCTCTTTGCGTCCTCCACGGAAGGAGTTTCTCGGTAGACTGGACCAAGGTCTGGCTCAAACGCAACTGCGTCAACCTGTTGACCAAGAAGGGCTGAGGCCTGTCGAGCATCGCCTTTGATTATTTTGAAATCAATCCAATCACCCATCTCCGACCCCAACCACTTCAAGTTGGCCCGTGCTCCCTCTGCAGCCTCGCTGTTGATGTCAATACCTCTGCATTTCATGCCAAGCATTGCTGCTTCCATCAAGAGAGTCCCTGAACCACAGAACGGATCCAGCACAGTGTCTCCCGGTCTGGCGCCAGCTAGATTGAGGAGGATTCGGCACATCTTTGGGCTCGTGCTTATCTCAGCTGAGATATATGGTCTGGCTTCATCTCTGAACTGTTGGAGCTGGGAGTCGTAGACGCCCACGGTCTTTGCCAAATAGAGTGAGCCCTCTGTCAACAAGGCAAGTATCTCTGCATTTGGGGGGCTGAGGAGCCCTCGCCGGGCAATTGTCTGTGGCCAGAGCGCAACATTGATTCTCTTCGCATCACGCCTATCAGGACCCTCATACGCATAATAGGCAGCCTTCTTCGCACCTAACTCTACCAGTCGCTTCTTGACCCACTCATCCATCGCTAGTGTGAACTTTCTAAGGTCCACACTCGTCTGCCTATTCAATAGAGGATATGTACTCACTCCGAACTTTATGCGAGCTCCCCGGGGTCTAGGCCAGACCCTCTTTACCCAAGGAATCTCCTGTATCATCTTCCTAGCAGGCTTCTGCACCTTTCCTCTCGCAGGGAATGCCTCCTCAACCAGTGCTCGATCATATACCGAAACTACTCGACCGACCTTGTAGCAGCCTCCAAGTGCACTCTGAATATCGACAAGTTGCTCGTCGCTCAGTTTCTGTTGACTCTCAACGATTGCAGCGGTTCGGGAGTAGTCCTTGACTCTATCAGCTATCCCTCTGTCTTGAAGACATACTACAAGCTCGGCAAGGCTCAGCACCCAGTTCTTACCAAGGACGAATGCATAGTCGGTCATCCCTTCACCTTCCGCAACTCTTCGTACAAAGCCTTGGTGTACAGAGCTCCTCTAATTGGACTAGGCGTCTCGGATATGAAGGTGGGCTTGTAACCCACTTCAGTCACAATCTTCACGAGAGGTAAGATGTCGGGGCCCCATTCTTCTCCCAAAGGTCGGTGCGATTTTTCACCCTTCTCCGTGTAATTGATTCCGCTTACATGAAAATGCATGTTGTCAGTGAACGGTTTACCTAGTGCGTTCTCGAATTGCTCAATGACTCTGAGGTAGCTGTTCTTGTCACCAATCTCTCCCTGACTTCGTGCATACAAGTGGGCCCAGTCTATTGTCGGAAGCGTTCCATCAACCTCACAACAGAGATGCACGAGTTCGTCAACTGAACCGAATGCACCCAGCTTGCCTGCAACCTCTGGGAAGAGTAACGCACCGCCTCCCTGATCCCCCGCTCTCGCCCAGACCTCTTGGAGGGCGTCTTTCACCACCCGATACGCCTCTTCAGGGCCAAACCCGCTGAATCCTCCCGCATGAAACACAATTCGTTTCACTCCCATCAGAGGTGCAAACTTGAGAGCGTTGACCAGTCGATTCTTCGATCTCTTGCGTACGCCTTTGTCTTTTGATATTAGGCTGATGTAGTATGCTTCGTGCATGCTCATTAGAATCCCGTGTGACTGTGCCAGCTTGCCAATCTCACGGGCCCTTGATTCACCTAGTCGAAGTCCATATACGGCCGCATACTCGAGTGCATCTAGTCCTACTTCATTTAGAATCTCAAACACACGTGCCAGCTTGCCCTTTGCCGTATCTGGGAATCCCGCAGGACCAAACCGTGCGTCTACCAAGCGAATCGTTCCTCCGGAGAGTGCAGAGCGTCAGTGACAACTACTTGACCTAGTGCAGCCTCATCCGACGAGCAGCCTCCACTCCACAATAAGAGTCATTGGGTGCTACTCAATTCAATGGAAGTCTTTAAACGAATGGGCTATCGTTGGCCTAAGGAGGTAGGAACCATGACAGACCCAGCTCCTTCAGCCACCAATCCGTCGCAGAAGATAGATCCGTCAGCCTTCTTGTCAATAATCAGACCACAGAACTGCATCATTGGAGGTCTGACTGTAATTGCCGGTACAGCAATGGCCTACAAGATGGCTCCAATAGGGCCAGACATATTCGCATATTTGCCCCAGTTCATATTCGGTTATTTCGCCTATTTCGTGATTGCGGCTGGTGGTAACGTTGTCAACGACATATTTGACATTGAGGTGGACAGGGTTAATCGTCCACACAGAGCACTTCCCAGTGGGCGGATGACGATAAGACAAGCTTGGTACTATGTTTCCTTCCTCAGTGTACTCGGTGTCATACTAGCTTGGCTCAACAAGCCGTTCGGACTGTATGGACCACTAATCGTCTTGGTCTTCATAGTCATAGGATACGCATACGCTGCAAAAGTGAAGACCTTTGGATTGGCAGGCAACTTCATGGTGGCATTCTCTTTCGCCTTTGGAGTCTTCTATGGTGCTATTGTGTACGGAGAGGTGATTGGGCACCCTTTCAACGTTCCTCTCCCAATTTGGTTGTTTTTCGTGACCGCCTTCATGATTCTTCAAGCTCGTGAAACGATAAAGGGCGCAGAGGATGTGGAAGGGGACGACCTGAGAGATGTCCGGACTATTGCCAGGGTCTATGGATATGAAACAGCAGCAGTGGTCGCAGCTCTTTTGAATCTGATTGGTGTAACATGTTATGTCCTTGTCTGGGTCTTGAACTTTGCCAGTTGGAACCTCTGGCCCCTTTTGCTCTTGGGGGCTGGAATTGTGCTCGGGGCTGCAGTTGCTCCCCTAACTGGACCTAGTGACAAGAAACGCCTGCTGATAGGTAGCACCCTTGACAAGATTGGAGCACTAGTTGGCCTTCTTGCCTTCATAGTCATTCCACTATACGAGGTCTTCTTCCTCATCTAGTGAACCTGCCAGAAAGTCCAAACAAGCACAATGATGCATGCTATGGCCACGAAGGCGGCCCATTGCGTAGAAGTATCATGCCCCTCTCGAATTCCGAATATGAGAAGGAACCCTGTCCACATGAACGCGATTACGGTCAGATAGTCAATAGTGAGCCATTGCTCTGCATCGAAAACCTGATCGATGATAAACGCGTGCTGAGATGCAAGACTCACATCATAAGTGGGCATAGTCAACAGTATGATTACTATTCCGACTAGTCTGATGAGGACTACCGGGAGCATACTATAGCCGATTATTGAGAAGGTCTTCCCTCTCCGACCAGTGCCGCCAGTTAGCTTGAATGCTAGATGCGCGAAAGCACCTCCCACTACGAGGTAGACCATACCTAGCATCATGTTCGGAATCACAGTGGCCAGGGCCGACATGTACAGTGGCACCCCCTGGGCGCTTGTAAGAATACTAACCGGAGCCCTCTGCCCCGTAGTAGTATTGACTACAACGCTCACTGTAAACTTGGAGGAGATGGCAAGGAAGAATCCGGTCAGAACCAGGGCATTGGCAAGTATGACCAATAACGGTCCCACTGCATCCGGTTTCTGCCCTATGTCTCTAAACGCGGCTGCAGGTCGACGAATGACTCCCCATAGTCTTCTCATAGTACCCAATTCACGAACGTCGGGAGCGTCTGGTCTCTTTAATACAGGGAGGATTCTCTCAAGGGTCTCCTCGGCAATTACCTCCCTACATACTGGACAAGTCGTTGCATCGGCAGGTACCGGGCTATCGCAGAACTCGCAGCGGCGCATTGTGACTCAACCTGTAGCGGCTTCTTCGAGCTAGGATACGGACTGTCACATATAGCGATTTCTAGGGTCCCCCCACCTAACCGGGATTGCCTTCTACTTTCACCACATGCCGTAGTTCTTGAACACCGGTGTACGATGGATGACAATGAACGGTAGGAACGCGTCCCAGAAACTCTGGACCGTGTTGAGAACAAGGGTGTATCCAACTATGAAGGCAAAGTCGCCTATGCCCCACAGAATAGGCACAACCGTGAGATTCACCGGAATCATCACAGCCAACCTCACCAAGTATGCAAGAAACATCAGGGCTCCATACAAGTAGCGGCCAGATAGCATGATGCCTCCTTCAGCTCCTTCTTCGATGCCATTTCCAAGTAGTGGAATCCTGGACAGTATTCCATCTTTGCCTGCTCGGCTAGCCCCACGAACAGTCAACCAAGGGAGCAAGATCATTGGAGCAGTAGCTAAGAACTTTAGAAGCGGTCCAATGATTGGATATGGATCAAAGAAGTTTAGCATGATTACGCCCGCTACCATGCTTACAGAACCTACCCAGATGCCGCCAACGAGGAACGCAATGACCCAGAAGAGCGAGATAGGATCAAATACTGCGATTCCGAACATAGGTATCCTTGGTACGAAGGAAGCAATAGGCGACACGGCTATTGAGAGGGACGCAAGGATTGCAGCTGCTGCAACCTTCTTGACTCTCTCAGCAGATTGTGAAGTGTCTGCAAGCTGCCAGTCATCATCTTCGTTCTCATCCTCAGATGGAGCCATCTTCGGCACCTCTTGTTTAGAGCGGCTCTGCATGAGCATCTGAGAATGCCGACAACTTATAAGTTTACTCAAACCACGCTATCTACTCACTGATGAGTAGTCCCCAGTTCGTGCTCACGAAGTGCCGTTTGTCTACTCTCTGTTCTCTTCTTTGTGACGGCCTTCTCGAACTTTGGTCTTCGCAACATATGCAACAGCTTTCGTGTAGGTCTGATCCAATCGGGATTTATGCGCCACTCGGCCCATTCTATTCCAGAGTCTAGAGAAGTCCGGCTGAGAATGAGCTTAGAGGATACAAGGTTGTTCAGTCCGTTCAGCATTGTTCCTATGGTCACAGCACCTACAATGGGTCTCTCCTTGCGGGCCGCCCTCAGAAGGTCCGCTGTACTGACCCACGAGCCATCTTCGATTAGAACTTTGAGAACTCTTGATCGTACGGGGTCTGATTCAATTATCCCCTTCAGTGGGGCTAGATTGATAGGACGAAGGTTTGCGGGCTCAGTCTCTGGTCTAGAGTACCGACTTGAGTGCATATCATCCTTGAGGGCCCTGAAATCCATTTTTGACTAGCACCGATACAGGTTCCACATAGTATCTTTTGAACCGAAGTATTATCGAGAGAATCGATTGTGCACGCTAATGCACAAGTCTTATGAACTGCTCATTCCGATTTTGATGTGAGTGGAAATGAGTGCGCGAAACGCCCTGACCAACCTATTTACCAAGGGATTTGAGAATCCGTCTGACTTACTTTGTTGTGCCTTTGGCCTCAGAAGCACAGAGATTGATACTTACTTTGCACTGGTATCAGGGCCGAAGACTGTGAAGCAGATTGCCACTCTCATAGGTCGGGATCGAAGCACTGTACAACGTGTGATTCAGAAACTTGTAAAGAAAGGCCTGATAGAAGGTGAGGAAAGGGCATTCGATAGGGGCGGTACCTACAACGTCTATAGCGCGATTTCTCCGGACGAAGTGAGAGAGGAGATTCTAGCTAGGCTAGAACGATGGTACGAAGAGACCAGAAGGTTCTTGTTAGACCCGTGGCCGGAGCCTCCTGGCTGAATCCCTCTAAACGGGTTGGTCTGATATGAGGTCGATTCCACTTCAGCAGAACACTGTTGCTTTGGCAACACTCTCAATGCTTGCCGCCCTTGGGATTGTGGTAAGGATGTTTGTCAGGATTCCAGTGATTCCCGGTCTGCTTGACCTCACCCCTGGGTTTCTATTCTCGGAACTCGGAGGAGTCATTGGAGGTCTACCAGGAGGTGCACTGGTTGGTGCCGTTGTGGGTCTTGGAGGCGCAATGGCCGGTGGAGAGCCGCCGCTACTTCCTATGATTGGTAACATCTGCCTAGGCGTCGGTACCGGATACGCAATTCACTTGCGGTCGAGCAGGGATAGTTTCGTCTATGCTACAATGGTTGTCCTTGGTGGTGGAATAATTGGGGGATTCATCCCAAGCGTGACGATATTTGCTGCTGTCACCGAGTCAATTGAGGTCACTCTGCTATTTGCCACAATAGACATGCTGCAGGCATTTCTGTGGGCGTTTGTCGCATTGTTGGTGGAACGGCTTCTAGTCCGGCCATTAGTCGGCCACTACCTATATCCAGAAATGGAATCTTTTGACTTACAGGAAGTGAGGGAAGACCAATGACCGAAAGAACTGTGACAATCGACATTCAGAAGGATCTGTTCGGGGCCAATGAAGAGGCTGCAGCACAGAACGCAGAGCTGTTCAGTCAGAATGATATTCAAGCTTTCGACATTATGGGTTCCGTTGGGACAGGCAAGACCCAGCTCATAGAATCATTATGTGAGAAGCTTAAGGGGAGATACAAGATTCTAATGGTGGCTGGTGACTTGGCGACCACAATCGACGCCGATAGAGTTGCCGCTCACGGCGTAGATACCGTTCAGATCAACACGGGTACCGCATGTCATCTTGATGCAAGGATGTTGAGGGTCGCACTGACAGATATCAATCTCACCGAGTATGATCTGCTGTTCATAGAGAACGTTGGAAACCTCATATGTCCGGCAGGCTATTCCCTTGGCGTTAAGAAGAAGATAGTAGTGGTCAGCGTCACAGAAGGTCCGTATATGGTGAGGAAACATCCCTTGACTATCAAGAGAGCAGACATGATAGTGATAAACAAGATTGACCTTGCGGAGGCAATCGGATTCGACGTTGATATCCTCGTTAAGGACGTTCGAGAAGTAGATACTAGCATTCCAGTGTTCACGATCAGCTCCAAAACAGGAGAAGGATTGGACGATATGATTAGCGCCTTAGAACTCTAGTCATCGCCATCGTTCTCTATCCGCTTCACAAGTGCCGATTTCACGCCATCAATGTGTCCAGCACCGAGGACGGCAACGATTCTTCCTTTGATATCTTTCAGGATCGTGTGCAAGGCCTTTGCCACGTAGAGATCTCTCTGATGAATCAGGGCATCTGCAAGACCCGGAAAATCGGACTCAAACTGAGTCATCAGGTCCTCGATGGCACCATCTTGTTTCAACATGCTGAGGAGGTCTGTTCCTGAGCCGTCCTCAATCTCCTTTGTCGCATCCGGCATTAGATTCATCAGTCTATAGATCTCGTCGAGTGGTACCTTCATTATTGCCTGCATAGTCACTTGGATTGGTCTGTCTACGAGTGCAATCTTCGCGCCTATCTCCTCTCCCTCTCTGATTGCCGCAAGCATCTCTGCTCCCACACCAGCTCCAGTCATCTCGGCCAAGCTCTTCTCAAGCAATGCCAGGTGCTCCATCAGATTCTGGACTGCATCACCTGTGGGGGGTGGTATCCAATTCTCCATTTCCTCGTCAGGGTTCAATAGTTGCTGGTATCGATTGTGATCAAGCTCGACTGCCACGACCTCCGGTTGAATCTCCCTCACTGCTTCCCTTGCCCGCTCCACGCTCTCTTGATCGGTATGAATCACTGATACGAAGACGATGCGGTCCAAATCATCGGCCAACTTGCAGACTCTCAATGTCGGACAGTGGCTACCCATCTTTTCACTGTTTTGACTAGAGTTCTGAGTTCTATGAGTGTTCAAGTCATGCAGTAAACGTGTACGTCAGAATCAGCGTCCCATGATGTCACAGACCAACTTCTAGAGGTGCAGGAAGCTTTTTCATGAACGATACGTGTACTGCAGCCAGTTGTCTCAACTACGGGGGCTAGATAGGTTGAAGGCGGAACTGAATCGAACATTTGCGAAGCTTCTGAACCCACGTATGAGTGCAGGACTCATAATGCTTCATTGTCTTCTCAATCCCCTCAAGGGAAAGCCCTTGGGGGCAGGAGAGGTACGAGAGGTAGTAGACCGTCAGATGAAAGAAAGGAAGGTCTCGAAGCAGTCGATTACGAACATTGCACGCAGGCTTGAGGAGGCCAACATCATCGATAGAGAGAAGGGATACTCCGTGAACTACGGATACCTAATCTCAATGCTACTTCAAGTCATGATGGAAATGTCCAAACGCATGGATGACCTCGAGGATGAGCTTAGCAGTCTCAAGGAGTCAATTGGTTCTCCAGCCTAGTCTGGAGGAATCGTTGTCGACGCACGATCTAGGTCGTTGAAGAAGGCGTTTAACGCTCCCGTAGATACATGCGGCATGACTACAACTCTAATCGTAGGAGGAATCGGGGATGTCGCCATACGCCACCCCTTCGTTTCCATCTCCTTCACAATCATGTCTAGCGGCACTTCTTTGCTCTCGATGCCGAGAATGTTCATGACTGGGTCTACTGCCAGACTTAGCAGAGGGTTGTCATCAACTCTCTCCTTTCCAAGCATCGTTCGATTCATACAATCTCGAACAATCTTCCTGTATCCCTCTCTTCCAAGGTGCTTCATGATTGCCCATGTGGCAAGCACCGGCGCCGCTGGCCGTGTCCCTAGAACTGTTGCTTGAGTTGCACTTGCTCCTGGCAGGTACGGGGCCTTCTTCGTGATAGACCTCAGATGTTTCTTCAACCTGAAAATCATACATCCTGCTGGAATGGGCGCGAGCCCCATCTTGTGAGGGTCAATGCTGACACTCGTCACACCGTCGACCTCAAAATCGAAGGCATCAGTTTGCCAACCCATCTCCCTGAGAAAAGGCAGCACAAATCCACCGAAGGCAGCATCCACATGAAGTGGTATCTTGTGTTCAGATGCAATCTCACCTATCTCATCAATCGGGTCAACCTGACCAAGGTATGTCGTGCCGGCTGTGGTAAAGATTCCAATGGTGTTCTTGTTTACCGCCTTCTCAATCGCCCTGGGCACCGCTCTGTATTGTTTGTCGACTCTTGTCTTGACGACCTTTACTCCAAGCAGCCATGCCGCCTTGTCGACCGACGAGTGAGTTGTTCTAGGTGTAATGATCTCCGGCTTCTTGACTCTTCTCTTCATGACCTCACGTGCCGCCAACATTGCCAACAGGTTGGATTCTGTGCCTCCAGAGGTTGTAGTCCCATATGGATAGTCTAGGTGAAGAAGGTCACCAAGCATCTCGATGACCTCATTCTCTACTTGGGCCGAGCCTTTGAAGGTATGAAGACGGCCAGCATTCTTCTCCAGAGTGTTCGTGAGGATTTCTGTGCTGAGAGGATGAGGTATCGTGGACATAGATGCTACTGGATGACCAGAGAAATACGTTGAATCTCTCTCGAGCAACAGATTGAGCCTTTGAATCACAGTTTCTCTGTTCATTCCCTGTTCTTCGAACATGATTCTCGCCTCATGGGTCTACTGTTGAGTCTGAGGAGCCTAGTAGAGAGTGTATAACCGTTACGATACTGAGAATGAATTATCATAGCCGCATGTAATTGCATGGATAAGCTAATAAGCCGAAATCCGTGAGCGTCCCTTCGCCACTCTTAGGCATGGCCCGTGTGGTGTAATGGTAACATAGAGGACTGTGGATCCTCTGCCGCGGGTTCGATTCCCGCCACGGGCCCCATCTAGTTCTGCATGTCATTGTCCTACACGCTATCGACTATCCCGGGCGCGTCAGCATGTTTCTGCTTTGAGAGCAAGGCTTATTTGGATGATGTTAGAAATATATAACGTTAGAAATAGTTAACATGAAGGTCGTGTCATGAGGATAACCAGTGTGAGCTATCTTGGTCTTCTCGGTTTCTTAGGTTTCCTTGGGTTTCCCACAGGAAACCTCGCATTCTTCGGATTCTTTGGCTTTTTTGGGTTCCTGAGTGCATTGGGCGGAAGAGGAAGCGACGAGAGAGTTGACCAGAATGTGAATCGCGCCTCCAGAAACGCCTTTCTGGTCATCAACCTAACGTTGGTCTTCTCTTTGGTGTACACTGCGATCCTACTAACTTTGGATGCACTACCTTTTGCGTTTGCACTTCTCTTCGTCAGCAGTATCGTGAGTTTCATCGTTTCATACATCTACTATGATAGAAGAGGGGACTGACACTCTTGATGAAGACCAGAATGAAAGAGCTTAGGAGCGAACAAGGTCTTACGCAAGAAGAACTCGCAAGAATGGTTGGTGTGCGCAGGGAAACCATAGTCTTCTTGGAAAAGGGCAAATACAATCCCTCTCTGAGGCTGGCCCACAATGTTGCAAAAGTCCTGAAGTCGAATATCGAGGATGTATTCATATTCGAGGACTAGTGTATTGCAATGATGTAGGTCAGTGTCGCACCATCTGCCCTTCTACTGAGCATTCAGATCTGTTTCATCCTTAGATTGGAACTGACTACGGACGCTTGGTGTCAGAAGATAGAAAATGATCACTGCTCCTGGTGCTAGGTTCACTAGGTTCCGAAAGACTTGAGGCGGATCAAACCAATTTGCTCCAAGGATGAAGCTGATTAGTCCCAGCGCGAACACCACGATAGTCCCCGCCCAAGCCCAATGAGTATGATTGCCAAGTTCCCATCCAAGGATGATGACAATGATTCCTCCACCTATAAGGAGGAATCCAAAGAGGCTCATGGACAATATGAAACTGATCAGGCCGAGGTAGGTGAATGCGATGCCCCACACGATCTGCAGAGCTACTAGGATATCCACGCCCATTCGAGACTTTGGCATCCTTCCTTTCTCCATACTTTACACAGTTTCTATTTAGTCAATGGACTTGTGGGCTTAAAACCATACTCACAACGGGTCCGATATTCTTCTGACTCACACATCGGAATGGTCTAGCTCCTTTTTTAGTCAGTTGTTCATCATAGGATAAGAGCACTGTCGAAGAGGTAAGGAGATGGACGACAGCGCAGATCCTTACGAAGTTGTACCCTTCCCAAGGAACCGAATCATACTGATTGACAACATGGAGTTGAGTGCTCACAAGCATCACGTCAAGGGTCTCTTTGAGTTGGACGTGGCCGAAGGCCGCAGAATTATCCAGTCGCAAAAGGAGAAGACAGGCAGCGACATCTCCTTTACGGCGTGGATAGCAAAATGCGTGGCTCAAGCAGTCACAGAACACAAGCATGTACATGCACTCAGAAAGGGAAAGAAGGAGCTAATCATTTTCGACGACGTAGATATCTCAATCCCAGTGGAGAAACGACATAGACGGGAAACGACCCCCTATCCTACTGTCATCAGGAAAGTGAACGAGAAGTCAGTCTTGGACATTACTGAAGAGATACGCCTCGCTCAGGGCAAGGAAAGCGATGAGCAGCTAGAGATTGAGGGCCTAGAGAAGAGATCTCTGACGATGCGGCTCAGTAAGTACTTCCCTTCATTTCCCAGGTTTCTTAGGAACATCGTCTACAGACAGCTCAAGAACCCGTTCTTCGTGAAGAAGACCTTGGGAACTGTTATGGTCACATCAGTGGGAATGTTTGGTCACTCAGGTGGTTATGCCATTCCTATAGCACCACACCCACTGATAGTAACGATTGGAGGTATCGCGAAGAAGCCGGGCATAGTTGGCGACAAGATCGAGCCACGCGAGTATCTAAGCATCACAGTTTCAGTTGATCATGATACTGTTGATGGGGCACCGGCTGCCAGATTCACTAGGAGATTCTCGGAGCTTGTGGAGTCTGCGTTTGGTCTAGAGGGTCTTGCCTAGATGGTCCTCCCTACAGGCTTTCTTCGTGAATCCGCCGTGGTGGAAGTCAATCCTACATTCCAGATTCAGTCGTTCGCAGTGGTCCAGGATTTCTTTCTCTATGCCATCCCAAACTGTGGGGTCCTTTCTTACCGAGTTGTAGTACTCTGACAGATCGGGGTAGTGTTTTGCGATCATGCTCATGATGCGATGGACATTGTGACCCCGGAAATTGAGGTTCTCGAAATGGTACTCTCTCGTGATTGGTCGCGCGGTTTCGATAATGAGTTTCCAGTCTGTTATTCGTGGGAATATCGGAGAAATAAAGACATACGTGGAGATACCGTGATCTGCGATTCTCTGCAGCGCCTTCAACCGATCTAGGGGCTTCGATGCTCGCGGTTCCATTATGCTAGCGAGTTCATCATCAAGAGTATTCAGCGACACCGCGACCTGAATATGCTCGAACTGTTGGAACAGGTCAATGTCGCGTCCTACAAGCTTGGACTTGGTTAGAATCTCTATGTTCGCCTTCGTGCCTATTAGGCGTTCCAAGACACGCCTAGTGTTCTCGTATTTGGCTTCCAATGGAGTATAGGGGTCTGTGACAGAGCTCAGAAGAATGGTCTTACCCTCATATTTCTCAGGCCTGATTTTGTCCAGGCCGAATCTCTTCACGTCCAGGAACTCTCCCCAAGTATCTCCGCCATGGCCTGTGAAACGTTTCATGAACTCAGCATAGCAGTAGAGGCATGCATGCTGGCAGCCGATATAGGGGTTGATCACGAAGTCCGCCCCCGGTATATTGCTCTTGGTGATGATACTCTTGGCTTCAACTGAGCTGACTTTCATGCTTCTATCACCCTGTTTCTAACATTGAGTCAGTTCAACTTGTCGAATCCTGCGCAACATACTACCAGGGGAGTCACTACTACAATGAGGAGCTCCCAAGAATTCAGCCCCCAGAAGAGAGGTCTTAGATTATGCAAATGCTAAATAGAGCGTGGACCATCAACACGATTTCAATTGCCCCGAAACGCGAGGACCGGGTGAATTCTAAAGGATGGCGTTTCTAATGGAAGAAGTGACAATCACAGTACTTCAAGAGGGAATGGAGTCCGGTGAGCTCACAGCCCGCGCCATTGTCGAATACTATCTCGACCGAATCAAGAGAATCGACAAGGAAGGGCCCGGACTCAACGCAGTCATCGAGCTCAACCCAGATGCACTGGTGATTGCTGACCGCCTTGATGATGAGCGCCATACTAATGGACCTCGAGGGCCCCTACATGGTATCCCAGTCCTGCTCAAAGACAATATCGACACCGCCGATAAGATGATGACTACTGCAGGATCACTTGCGCTGGTCGGATCAATTCCGTCGAAAGATGCTTTCGTTGTTCAGAGAATTCGTGCGGCAGGTGCAATCATCCTCGGCAAGACCAATCTAAGCGAATGGGCCAATTTCAGGTCAATGCAGTCTACCAGCGGGTGGAGCAGTCGTGGAGGACTCACTCGCAATCCGTATGCTCTAGACCGCAATCCATGCGGTTCAAGCTCAGGATCGGCAGTTGCTGTGTCAGCCAATCTTTGCGCGGTGGCCATTGGGACCGAAACTGATGGGTCTGTCATTTGCCCTTCGCAGGCAAATGGAATTGTTGGAATAAAGCCCACGTTGGGTCTTGTCAGCCGTTCTGGAATCGTCCCGATTGCTCATAACCAAGACACGGCAGGTCCAATGTCTAGGACCGTAACAGATGCAGCAATCCTGCTAGGTGCCATGACTGGTGTGGACCCGGAGGACCGCGTGACTGAGGAGAGTCAAGACAGGTTTCATGCAGACTATACTCAGTTCCTGGACCCGAACGGGATGGAAGGAGCCAGAATAGGTGTTGCCCGCAACTTCTTTGGCTTCAGTGAGCAAGTGGACAGGATTATTGAATCTGCAATCGAGAAGATGAAAGAGCTTGGGGCAGAGGTCTTCGACACGGCAGATATCAGTACAGCCGGGGATTTG
>Ga0209427_10005123_pt1 | contig 15040 bp, 14 predicted proteins | sample DeeMarSWOR136_30_FD_187465 | JGI IMG/M metagenome (GOLD analysis project Ga0209427, IMG submission 187465) | Marine sediment microbial communities from White Oak River estuary, North Carolina - WOR-1-36_30 (SPAdes) (version 2) | ecosystem: Environmental > Aquatic > Marine > Intertidal zone >...
AGTACATATTTTCCCGGTGGACAGGCATGATTATCTATATCACTGTAAAAAGGGGTTCCTCTTTCCTGGGCTTCTCTGACCATAGTGCAGAAGGCCAGATTCTTGTCCAGCCTGTTGATTCCCTCTGGTTTCTCGAACAGGAACTTTACGCCTACGGGTGGTTGCTCGAAATTGAATTTGTTAAATATTGACAGGTCTAATGATAGCGGATTCATATGCCCCCCTTTTTAAATGCAGTGATATGCTACATAGTGAAGCTTATTCCTTTGCCGGAACCGGAGGAATTCGAACTGCTAATCCTCTCGCGTATGGGCCGGTTTATTCACCCAGCACTTCCGCGACGTCGTTAACACTGATTTCCAGTATCGTCACGCAGGCTAGGATGCGGTCGACATTACGGTCGATAGCCTGAATCCCGCCCGATGCCTCTTTTAGCTCCGTCGCATTCCGCCGGAGAGTCCGGATTTTCTCTGCTATTCCTTTGATATCGTATTCCTTGGCCACTTTCATAACTCCTAGTGAGGTCTGAGGTCCTGGAACCGCCTTGACTTGGTTTGGGACCTGGGCAGACTCTCGTATTCATGAAATTCTATGTTGTATCCCAGATTGGTCTTCAGCCTTAGCTGGTCAACCAGTATCGCTCTGATTTCATCTACCTTGTCCTTGTATTCCGGTATTATCTCAACCTTCAGGGTGATGTCGTCGATATCGCCCTTCTTAGTCACGACCACCTGGTACTCATCGCTCAGCTGCGGTATGTCTCTGACCACTTCCTCGATGGCTGTCGGCGAAAGCAGGACGCCTTTGACCTTGGTGATATCATCGGCGCGTCCCTTGATGCCGCCGTCAAGAAGCCGGAAGGTCCTCCCGCAGTCGCACTGTTGCGTGTTCCACTCGATTAAGTCCTTCACGTCAAACCGGATGCATGGCTGGGCCATCCGATTAAAAGAAGTTACCACCATCTTGCCCCTTTTTCCGGGCCCGGTGATGGGTTCACCCGTATCAACGTCTTCGATTTCCACCAGAAAGAATGCCTCATTAACGTGTAGGCCGGCCTGGTATCGGCATTCCCAGCCCCAGTGACCAATTTCCGTGCTGCCCACCTGGTCATACACCTTGGCTCCCCAAGCCTCCTCCATCCTTTTTCTGGTGGCCGGAACGCTGCCCCCAGGCTCGCCGGCGACGGTGATTTTTCTGATATATAAGTCCGTTGGCGGATTTATACCGAGCTTGTTTCTGGCCGTCTCCGCCATGCCGAGAACATACGTTGGCGTAGCCCCCATCGCCGTGGCCTTTAGCTCCTGCATCTTCAAAATCCGTGCCTCGGTGTTAAGGACGCCGCCGGGAATCATCTCGCACCCCAGCTTCTCCCCCGCATAGTGGTATGCCCAGAAGGCGATAAAAATGTTATAACCGAAGGGCAGGAATAGCCGGTCGTTTGCCCGATATCCTTGGGCATATAGCGCGTAAACGTAGGCCTCGGTGCCGGACTCCCAGTCCTGCCACGTATCCGCCTGGTAAATGGGCTGCCCTGTCGTGCCGCTGGTCTGCCGGTATTCCGTCACCTGCTCTAGTGGTACGCATAGAATATCGCCATAGGGAAAAGGGTCTTTGCCCTGGATATCCCTCATCATTGACTTTTCTATCTTGGGCACCCGCCTGATGTCGTCGAATGTCCTGATATCACCCGGCTCTATGCCGGCGTCGCTGTATAATTTGTGGTAAAACTTGGAGTGCTCGTATGCCCAGGCGAAAATCTCCCGGAATTTCTTCAACTGTAGCTGCTGAAGCTTCTCGTGGGGAAGTGTTTCCAGAATCGGATTCCAGTATTCTCCATTACTCATTGAATATCTCTCCTGTCAATCATATTAAGAATAGTTGGACAAAAACATGACCGGTTAAATATAATATACTTAAAGTCACCATGTATTGGCAAATGAGGTATACGAGGAAAGGCGGTTGCCCTCAACATTTAGAAGGCAGAAATATTGTTCCATATGGAACAAATTTTCTACATTATAACTGTATATTCCCAGCCCGTGAATGAAAATTAGATAGAATAATATACTTGACAACCTTCTGTAACCATTATAAAATAATTCTGGGTGGAACTTATTTTAAAGCTCCACAGCTGATATTCCATAAAAAACATGACTGTTAATGAAGTAAGCAAGGTAGCCGACAAGACTCCCCTGGGTACCCTTTTATCTATACTGACGTCCTTCGAGGTGCTGGCAAGATATCTTGAAGTCGAGTTAAGGCCTTACGAAGCAAGCCTCATCAGATTCCACATCATGAGCACGCTTTTCAGGAGCGGCGGCGAGATGATGCCGTCTGAAATCGCGGAGAGCGTTTTCCGGGAAAAGAATTCGATAACCGCGGTGATAAATACACTCGAGAGACAGGGCGTGGTCCGCAGAGAGCCTTCTACCGATGACCGAAGGTCAGTAAAGGTCGTTATCACCGAGAAAGGTTGGAAAGAAGCTAATCGTTTAAGTCCCATTGCTCAGGAGCTAAGCCGTGAAGCGCTGTCCTGCCTGGATAAAGAGCATATTCAAGAGCTGGTGGATATAATGAGGGCTATCAGGGAGAGCCTGTTGCCGAGAATCGCTAAAACGTCTGGAAAATGATATATATTGATGCCTTGTTATCTGTAGAAACAAAGCTTTTACGGTGCTATTTTTATAGTTAGCGCTGAATACGAAGGAGAGGGGATTTATAACTTTGAAAGAGATAAGGATTCACGGGCGAGGTGGACAGGGTGCCGTTATGGCGGCCAGGATGCTGGCGAGTGCGTTCCTGGCCGAGGGTAAGTTTGTGGCCAGCTTCCCCATGTTCGGTTTTGAAAGGCGTGGAGCACCGGTGGTGGCATTTACCCGTATTGATGACAAACCTGTGCGTGAAAAAACCCAGATCTACAATCCCGATTGCCTGGTGGTGATAGACCCCACCCTGATGAAGCTGCCCACGCTGTTTTCCGGTTTGAAACCGGAAGGGGTTCTAATTCTGAACAGTCCTCAATCATTGAAATCCCGGCCCGACGACAACCTGAAAATAGGTGGTGTTGTCAATGCCACCCAGATAGCCGTTGAAGAAATCAAAAGGGATATTCCGAACACCTGCCTTCTCGGCGCCTTTGCCGCTGCCACCGGATGGGTGGATTTGAAGTCGGTACTGGCCTGTCTGGGGGACTATCTCAGAGGCGAAATCCTCGAGCGAAATCTAAAGAGCGCCGAGAGGGGATACCACGAAGTGGAGGTAATCAAATGGTAATAAAGCATAAATTCCTTATGAAAACCGAAGGTGCCTGGTCTGACGCCGATGAGTTGCTCCTCTGTCTGGACACCGGGAGCTGGCGTACGGAAAGGCCGGTAGCGGACAGGGAGAAGTGTAATTACTGCGGCCTTTGTGCCCTCTATTGCCCGCCGCAATGTATGAAAGATATGGGTGACTATTTTGTGCCCAATCTTGACTTCTGTAAAGGCTGCGGTGTCTGTGCCAAGGAATGTCCACGAAACGCAATCACTATGGTTCCGGAAGGAGAGTTTACTGATGGTTAGTACTCAAAAAGGTCAGGTCAGGGTAATTACCGGCAACGCTGCCGCCGCCTATGGGGCTATGCTTTGCCGACCCGATGTAGCGACTTCATATCCGATAACTCCCATGAGCGAGGTGGCGGAGCAGCTATCTACATTCCGTGCTGAGGGTCTTGTTGATACCGAGATGGTGGAAGTGGAGGGTGAGAATTCGGCCATGAACGTTGTCGCTGCAGCCACCCTTGCCGGTGGCCGTGCTTTTACCGCCACGTCTTCCTGGGGTCTCGTTTTCATGTATGACGCTGTGCAGCATGCCTCCGGCTTCAGGGCGCCGGTGGTCATGGCTATCGCCAACCGCGAGACGCCGGGCATTCTGGCTGTCTCCGGTGGCCAGCAGGACATTATCAGCACGAGAGATACAGGATGGATTCAGATAATCGTTGAGGACTGCCAGGAAATCCTTGACTCGGTGATAATGGCCTTCCGGCTGGCGGAAGACTATGATATCCAGCTCCCCGTAATGGTGAACTATGATGGTTTCTATCTTTCCTACATGGCCATGCCGGTGGAAGTCCCGGAGAGGGAAGATGTTGACCGTTTCCTGGCGCCCCTGAAGCAGCAGCCGGAGCGCACCAAACTGGTCCCGGGGAAGCCCCTTGGCTGCGGTACCCATGGTATCGAGGTGGGATTTGTTGAGCTGCGCTACAAGCACTGTATGGCTATGCAGCGGGCGCTGGAGAAAGTGGACGAAATAGACAGGAGCTTCGGAGAGTTTTTTGGGCGGAGCTACGGGGGCCAGATAGAGGAGTACCGCACCGATGACGCTGATATAATTCTGGTCACCTCCGGCGGTGCCACCGGTACGGCGCGGGTAGTAGTTGACGCCAAAAGGGAACAGGGGATAAAAGTCGGTCTGGTCAAGTTAAGACTCTTCCGTCCCTTCCCTCGCCAGCGGCTGAGCGAGGTCCTCAAGGGGAGAAAGGCGATAGGCGTCATTGACCGCAGCGTTGGTTTCGGCTGGAACTGCGGCCCTATGTTTATGGAGATAAGGGCGCTTACACCGGAAATCGGCATTATTCCCATGCTGAGCTATATTGATGGCCTAGCCAACCTGGATATCACCATACTGCATATAGAGAGAGTGGTCGACGAAGTCTATGCCGCCTCCCAGGGCAAGCCTTACCAGGAAGTGACCTGGATACCATTAGAGGAATGAGGAAGAAAAAATGGTAGAAAAAACGAAGAAATCACGGGTTTTTGATTATTTTCAGGAAAAAGAAGAGGTGTACGCAGGTGGAGTTGCCTGGTGCGCCGGTTGTCCCCTGGAACTCACCCTCAGGTTCGTGCCGAAGGTTCTGGGAAAGGACATCGTGATTGTCGGTTGTCCCTGTTGCTCGGCTCCGGTTCTTTACGGGCAGAACCTCGGGACATGGCATCGTTTGTCTTACTACAGTACCCTGATGACCGGTGTTGCTTCCAGCGCCACCGGCCTTGCCCGGTACTACAAGAAAATAGGCCAGGATGCCACGATAGTCTGCTACACCGGCGACGGTTGTGCTGCCGATGTCGGCTTCCAGCCTCTCAGCGGTGCCGCGGAAAGAAACGAAAAGATTATCTATATATGCTATGACAATGAGGGCTACATGAACACCGGTGTTCAGAGAAGCAGCACCACGCCTATACATGCTGCTACGACCACGACTCCCATCGGTAAAGAGAGCCGCGGCAAGCCGACCGTGCCGAAGAACCTGCCCGTCATCATGGCCATGCATGAATCTGCGTATGTGGCTACCGCTACCCTGAGTCATCTGGAAGACTTCGCCAAGAAACTCCTCAAGGCAAAGGAAAAGAAAAACGAGGGGTTTGTCTATCTTCATGTCTTCTGTCCCTGCCCCGTGGGCTGGCGTATTGCTTCTGATTCGTCGATTCAGGTATGCCGCATGGCGGTGAGAACCAATTACTTCCCGCTGTGGGAAGCAGAATATGGTAAGTTCCGCCTCACCCATGAAACGCCCAACCCCAGACCGGTTCAGGAGTTGACCGGGTTGATAGGTAAATTCGCCCACTTGAAAGAAGACCAGATCGAAGACCTTCAACGAATGGTTGACGAGAGGTATGCCCTGATTAAGAAACTCTGTGAAGATAATAAATAAGGGGAAAATCCATTGCAATTTTAGCAGTGTTCGCATAATATTATATCATTCAAATCACTTAAGTAAGGAGGAGGACTGACGATATGGCAATGTCAGTAAAGGGAAAACCAGAGATATGGGATGATGAGTGGGTGCGTACGACCTGTGGCGGCTGCTACGGTCAGTGTACTATTCGCGCCCACCGGGTTAATGGGGTCATCGTGAAAATTGAGGGTGAGCCTGATAATGACTTCGGCCCCCGGGGTGGTATATGCGCCAAGGGCGAAGCCATGATACAGGCCCTTTACGACCCCAATCGCTACAATTACCCCTTGAGAAGGACCAACCCGAAGAAGGGGCTCTTTGAAGACCCCAAGTGGGAGCGGATTTCCTGGGACGAGGCGCTTGATGAGATAGCCGAGAAGCTGAAGAAAATCCGCAAGGAGAACCCCCATAAGCTCCTTCACGGCGGCACACCCGGGCCGGGCAGCGGGCCGGACCTGCCCCTCGGCTTCGGGGTTTTCGGGGCTGTCTTCGGCACCAAGAACTGGTATGTCGGCGGTGCCGGTCTTCACTGCGGTAGCGGCTCTCACATGGGCGCGGGCCTCTACCATGCCTCGTGGTCTATCGTGCCCGACTTCAAGTACTGTAACTACGCCATTCAGATGGGTTCCAACAAAGGGACTGCCTCGGGACACTCCATGGGCTTTAACATGAGGCTCGCGGCAGATGCCCGTTCCCGGGGTATGAAGAATGTCGTCTTCGACCCCATTTGCAACTTCGGCGGCGGCAAGGCAACGGAGTGGATACCCATTCTGCCGGGCACGGACGGCATTGTCGCCCTGGCGATGATCAATATCATCCTGAATGAGCTTAACGTTTATGATGTCGAATTCATCAAAATGAAGACCAACGGGCCGTACCTCATCGGACCCGACGGTAAATATGTCCGGGATAAAAAGACCAACAAGCCTATGGTCTGGGATGCCAAGGATAATAAGGCGAAGACCTTTAACGACCCCACCATCGGCGATTACGCCATCCTCGGCGAGTACGAGGTCAACGGCGTCAAATGCCACCCGTCGTTCCAGCTTATCAAAGACCATGTCAAGCAATACACGCCGGAATGGGCCTCGCAGGAAAGCACCGTCCCTGCCTCAACCATCAGGCGTATCGCCAGGGAGTGGGTTGATGAGGCCATGATAGGCGCCACCATTGAAATTGAGGGGGAGAAGCTTCCCTTCCGGCCGGTCGCCGCCGTCATGTTCCGCGGCGGACAGGGACACACCAATTCGGCCCAGAGCTACTGCGCCATGTGTCTGCTCAACGCCATCGTCGGCGCCATGGATGTCCCCGGCGGAACTCTCGGCTGGCCGGCCTATGTCGAAGGGTACCCGGACACGGGCCGGTTCAGGGTTACACCTTACCCCTGCAAAGATGGTATGCTCACGGCCGGGACCTTCATGGAGCACCGGCCCTGGCCGATAGAAGATTCTCAGGTGCCTTATACATATCTCATGAAGGAGCTAACACCAACGGCTTCGTTCTCTCCCCATCCGGTGACCTCAGACTTCGACAAATACTGGGATAAGCTGGGTCGCCCCTACGAGGTAGAGATGGCGATGATTTTCGGTGCCAACATGATTCGCAGTACCCAGAGCCGTGAAATAGCCGCGGAATTCTGGGGGAAAATACCGTTCATCGTCACCTTTAATATTCTGCCCAACGAGTTTTGCGAAGGCTATGCCGATATCGTCCTCCCCGATTGCCACCCTCTGGAAACTTATTGTCTTTTTGGAACGCATGGTCCCTTCTTCAACCACCCGATAGGTATGGAGGGCTGGACCTTCCCGATACGCCAGCCTGTTATTCAGCCCCAGTACGAGCGGCGGAACAAGCTGGAGGTTCTCTGGGACCTGGCTGGTAGAATAGGCATGAGAGGAGAGATGAACAATTACTACAATGTCTATTTCACCAGCTTCGGCGGCGAGGCGCTGATTGGCGGCGACATAGACAGCATCAGGCATCTGGGTGATATAGACCCGAAGAAAGTAGTCCAGCTGATAGGACCTGATGAGGAGATTACTTATGCTGATTTAGTGGACCGCGCCTTCAAGTTCTACTTCGGCGATGATCATGGCCTGGAATATATCTCGGAGCACGGCGCCGTTAACTGGCCCAAGACGGTCAAGGAGGCTTACTGGCGCTGGTACATTGATGTCAGAATACCTATCTACATGGAGCACATCGCCGAGCTCAGGGAAGATGTCATGAAGAATGCCAAGGAGGCAGGGATAGAGCTTGATTGGGAGCAGTTTACCCCTCTGATAAGTTACTTCCCCCCGCAGGTAGGCAAGGAAATCTCGGGTGAATATGACCTGTACTGCTTCTCTTATCGTGATATCCTCCACAACGGTACCTACACCATGGAAATGCCCTGGCTTGACGAGGTCAGCCGGCAGAATCCTTACACCTACAATATCACCATGAATGTGGAAACGGCCAAGAAAAAAGGCCTGAAGGACGGTGACCTTATCTGCCTCGAATCTCCCTATGGCAGAAAAACTACCGGCACCCTCAAGACGATGCAGGGTCAGCACCCGCAGACGGTAGCCATATCCGCCTGCTCCGGTGCCTGGGCAAAGGGTGCCCCCATCGCCTACGGTAAGGGTACCAACTTCAACATCTTGCTGGAGTCGGACTTCAAGCATGCCTGCCCGGTATCTTGGAGCCAGGAGACGGCGGCTACGGTCAAGGTTTACAAGGTCGACCACCGAATAGAATATGAAGGAGTAGGAGGTAATCGGCGATGACAAGATGGGGAATGGTTATAGACACGAAGCGGTGCGTCGGCTGCTATGAATGTGTCCTTGCCTGTAAGGCGGAACACTTCCTGCCGCCGGAGATTTTCTGGAACCGCGTACTTATTGGGGAGAAAGGGAAATATCCCGCGGTCTCCAAACTCATCTATTCCGTACGATGTAATCACTGCCAGGAACCGAAATGCGTGGATGTATGTCCTACCGGCGCCACACAACAGCGTGAGGATGGCATCGTCTGGGTTGACGAGAACGAGTGTGTGGGCTGCCGCTACTGCATGATTGCCTGCCCCTATCAGGCTCGCTCATTCTACGAAGACGGGGATAGCGAGTATTTCCCCGGGCAGGGGCTGACCGAGCATGAGAAAATAGGGAAGGTATTATATCCTCACGAAGTGGGTGTCGTACAGAAGTGCGTCTTCTGCAAGGAGAGAATCGATGCCGGCCTGGAAAAGGGACTGACACCGGGGGTTGACCGCGAGGCCAGTCCCGCGTGCATGATTTCCTGCCCGACTAAAGCGATACAATTCGGTGACCTTGACGACCCCTACAGCGAGATAAACCGGCTCATCAAGGAAAGGAAGGGTGACCCGTTTCACCCTGAGTTCGGCACCGAGCCGTCAATATATTATATTGACTGATTAATCAATCAATCGAGGAGGTCCAGGGCGATGATTCAAACAAGACCTTATGAATTCATGGTGAAATATACACCGCAGCGAGACTGGATAGAGGGGCACGGGGTGTTGGTTGCCTTTGCCATCTTCTTCGGGGGTATCGCCGGCGGTCTTTATCTGGTTTCTTTATATTTCGATAGTATGTGGGGTATGTTCATAGCCTGGCTTCTCGCCATGGTTACGGGAATGACGGATATGGCGCACCTGAGCAAGAAGCAGAGGTTCTGGCGGATGCTTCTCAAGCCGAAGACTTCCTGGATATCCCGGGGCTTTATCATCATATGGATGTTTCTTGGCGCTGCGGCCATACAGCTTGCCCTGTCTCAGTGGGCGCCGGGAGCGGCCGAAACAGCGTTTAAAGTAATTGCTGGTATATTGGCCTTCGGCGTCGCCATATACAGTGGCTTTGTCGTCGGTTTTGTCGGTGCCATCAAGATATGGAATTCGGCCATCATGCCCATACTCTTCGTTATCGCCGGTCTTGCCGGCGGGCTTGCTATACTCCTGGCAACGACTCTGGGCGACGCAGCTCAAAGCCAGAATGTGGTCAACGCCATGCGCGCGGTACTCATCGGCTATGCCGTATTCCTCGCGATATATCTCTGGATTTCCACCTATGAAAGTGCGGCTGCAAAAGACTCCGCCATGATGATACTCCGGGGGAGTATTGCCCCCATCTTCTGGATAGTGGTGGTTTTGCTCGGCGTTGTTATTCCTATTATCCTGCTCTTTGCCACCTCTGCAACCGCAGCCTTCATTATCTCGTTAGTTTGTGTGATTATTGGAGGGATGGCGCTCAGATATGTCATACTAAAGGCCGGCGTGTACAGTCCTCTGGTACCGGCGGAATAGCGGTTTATAGCCCGGCAACAGTTTTCAGTGAAGGGGAACAGAATTTCCATCCTTCCTCGATACTTATACGGTAAACGCTCCGTGTTGTCTGGCTTTCCAGTCAGGAGCCTGAGACATGCGTAAACTGGCAGCTTTCCTGCGCATTATTGATGCGACCAGCGACTGGACGGGAAAGATTGTCAGCTTCGGAATCATCATAATAATAGGCTCCATAATCTACGCCATAATTCTGCGGAGCGTTTTCACTCTCGGCTCTGCCTGGGGTCTGATGACTTCAGGGAGGGTCTTCTTTGTTTATATAATGTTGGGCGCCGCCTATGTCTACCGTATCAATGGTCACGTTAATATGGATATACTCTACCGGCGCTTCTCCCCGAGGGCCAGGAGCATTGCCGACATTATTACCTTTGTCTCTTTTCTCCTGTTTGTTGTGGTGATGCTGTTCATGGCCGTAAAAGAGGCCGCCGAATTTGCTCCCATGGTACGGTTTTCTCCCTGGCTTTTCTGGCCCCCCTACTGGCCGAATTACCTGCTGGTGCCTGTGGGAATTTCTCTATTGCTCCTTCAGGGATTATCCAGGTTCGTGCGGAACTTCTATACTGCCGTCACCGGGAGGGAACTGGCATGAGTTTCGAGCTTATCAGCCTGCTACTCTTCGGTAGTCTCATCGTTCTAATTGTGCTTGGTCTACCTCTTGTCTTTGCCTTGGGCGGTGTCGCGGCTGTATTTCTCATGGTGTTCTGGGAGCCAAGCTACTATCAAGCAATCTTCTGGGATGCCAGAGGAATATTAAGCACTCCCCACTATGTAGCCATTCCCTTGTTTATCTTTATGGCATGTATGCTGGAGCGTTCTGGTATCGCCGAGGACCTCTATGCGGTGATATACCGCTGGTCAGGACGCCTGGCGGGCGGGCTGGCCATGGGGACGGTGCTTATCTGTACCCTGCTGGCGGCCATGGTCGGCCTTAGCGGGGCTGCCCTGACCACAATGGGAGTCACCGCTCTGCCTTCTATGATTAAGCGTGGCTACGACAAATATATCGTCATGGGGTGTATTGCTGCCGGGGGAACTCTGGGTATCCTGATTCCACCAAGCGTTATTATGATGGTGTACGCCGTGGTTGCCGGGGTATCCATTGCCAAGCTCTTCCTGGCTGGTATTGTGCCCGGCCTGTTGCTTGCCTTATTGTTCATACTCTACATTGGCGTCAAAGCCAACCTTCAACCTATCTTGGCCCCTCCCCTCCCCCTCGAGGAAAGAGCCAGTCTTAGAGAAAAAATCACCTCGCTCAGGCATGTCATCCTTCCCGTGCTTCTGGTCGTCCTGGTTCTGGGGGCGATATTCTTCGGGATAGCCTCCATTAACGAGGTTGCCGCTGTAGGTGCTGTCGGCACCATTGTCTGTGCTGCCGTCGTGCGCCGGCTCAACTGGAAGAATTTCAAAGAAGCAAACTACGAAACGCTGAGACTCTCGGTAATGATTATGTGGATACTCATCGCTGCCCTTTCGTTCAGTCGGGCGTACGTTATCATAGGCGTTTTACAGTATGTGCAGGAATTGTTCGCGGTGCTGCCTTTTGGTAACTGGGGTATCATCTTGGTAATGGAAATCGTATTTATCTTCCTCGGCTGCTTCTTTGACCCTTTCGGAATCCTGATGCTCTCCGCCCCCATTTTTATACCCATCGTTGAAAGCCTTGGTCTTGACCTTGTATGGTTCGGCGTCTTTTTCGTGGTCAATATGGAGATGGCCTACCTGACACCGCCGGTCGGTCTGAACCTGTTCTATATGAAGGCGGTCGCGCCCCCGGGCACGACCATGGCGGAAATCTACCGCTCGGTCATCCCCTTTGTATTGATAATGCTGCTGATAATAGTCCTGATTACGGTATTCCCCCAGATAGTCATGTGGCTCCCCAACCTGCTCAGGGGAGCTTAAAGACTGAATCCGCAAGGTGTGGCGCCTATTTTCACTTGATGCTTCTTCTTAGTTATATCAAGGTGTCTTGGTATTCAACTGGCCTGTTGGAGTATAATTATCTCAAAGCATTTGGAGGGGTGAGATGTCGCACTGGACGGAAGAACTGTTTAAGGAAAATCCGGAGCTATTTCTCGGCAGCTTTAATATGGATACCGTGCCCGGAGAGGTTGATTATCTGCTGGAATGTCTTGAAAAACATGACCTGAAATTGGATAGGTTGCTGGATTTAAACTGCGGTATTGGGCGTCACTCTGTTGAGATGGGTAAAAGGGGATATAACCTTGTCGGTACGGATATCTCTCCGCGATACATCCAGATAGCCGGGGAGAGGGCGAAGGAAGCGGGCGTATCTGACCGGCTATCATATCGTGTCGCCGATATGCGTAATATTGCCGGTGAACTGGCCGGTGAAAGTCCTTTCGATGGTATTATCTGCCTCTGGACTTCGTTCGGGTTCTATGATGACGATACGGAAGAAGATATCCTGCGCCAGTGCTACAGGTTGGTGAAATCCGGGGGATTCTTTGCCCTTGATATTGTAAGCAGGGACTGGTTACTGCCGAATCTTGGGGAGACGTCGCACCGGCCTGTGGGGGACTACTTTGTGCTGGAAGACCATAAACTGGATATTTTAAAATCGAGGATGATTAACACCTGGACATACCTCAGGAAAGACGATGATGGCAATTATCAGCAGGTGAAATCGGTTGTTGTTGACCATCGTCTCTGGAGTCCGCACGAGCTTATAAACCTGTTTGCTAAGGTCGGTTTCATGTGTGACGCTGTTTACCCCGGATTTTCGCCCTTTTCCACTCCCCGGCCAGTGGAGTCTATGAGGACTAGGGAATTCATGCTGAACTTCAGGCTCTTATATATATTCCGCAAGCCTTGAATAAATTCGGAAAGAATTCAGGTATCAATAATGGTTGCCAGTATTTACATCGGCACATCCGGCTGGTCTTACCCGAAAGGCGAGGGAACCTGGAAGGGGTATTTTTATCCCTCCGGCAAGATAAACGAGCTGGAATACTACAGCCAGTTCTTCAATACCGTGGAGATTAACAGTTCCTTCTACCGGCCGCCCAATCCCGGCTATGTTTATAACTGGGCGCGCCGAGTGCCGAAAGGCTTCCTGTTCACGGTCAAGCTGTGGCAGAAGTTCACCCACCCCAAAATGTATAAAGAAGCCACCGGTGAGGAAGCTGTAATCTCACAGGCTGATGTCGACGAGTTTAACCGCAGCTTGGAACCCTTGTCGAAGTATGGAAAACTCGGCGCGTTGCTGGCGCAGTTCCCGCCCAGCTTTAAAAATGACGACCACGGACAGCAGATACTCGGGGCGGTGATGAAAACGTTCGGGCAGTATAGACTGGCTGTAGAGTTGAGGCATCGAAGCTGGAGCGACAATGAAGACACCGCCCGGCTCCTCAGGGAGAATAATGTGGCCTGGGTACAGATTGACGAGCCGAAATTCGGCACGTCAATTGCTCAGGAAGTGCCGCTTACGGCTGATATGGCCTATTTCCGCTTTCACGGCAGGAACGCTAAGGAATGGTGGACGGGTGATAGTGAAACACGCTACAGATATCTGTATTCTCCTGAGGAAATAACCGAGCTTGTGGATAGGGTTCAGGCTGCCCGTGAAAAAGGCGCGATGCTCTTCGCCTTCTTTAACAATCACTGGCAGGGCTACGCGCCCCGTAACGCCACCGACCTGAAGAAGGCTATGCAACTGCCATTTCAGGAAATACCGGTGCATCTTGACCTTCTGGAGGATGAAACCGAACCGGACAGGTGAGGGATTTATAAAACGTGCTGTACGAACTGACGGTCAGGGGATTCGGCATCATTGAAGAAATTACCTGGAGTCCTGCTCAAGGGCTTAATGTAATAACCGGGGAGACCGGTGCCGGTAAGTCGCTGGTGGTTGATGCCGTGGAGGCCCTGCTGTCCGGTCAGGTGCAGGAAGAGGATATACGTCACGGTTCCGAAGAAGCCCGTATTGAGGGTATTTTCAATATGCCGCCAGAGGCTTCGGAGTCGCTCCGTGAGATGCTTTCGGAGAAAGGTCTGGAGTCTGATGAAGATAACCTGCTCATATCCTGTGATTTTCGCCGGCAGGGACGCTCTACGCCTAGGGTAAACAGGCAGGCGATATCCAGGTCCCTGCTTCGGGATATTGGCGCCGCTCTGGTTGATATCCACGGTCAAAGCGAGCATCTCTCGCTGCTGAATAAAGACCAGCACCTGGATTTCCTTGATGCCTACGCACATAACTGGGAACTCAGGCGAAGTTTTCACGCTATGGCATCGGAGTTAAATCAGGCGGAGCGTGAAGTCCAGGCATTATCTATGTCCGAGCAGGAGCTAATCCGTCGAATGGAGTTACTAAATTTCCAGATTGATGAAATCAGGCGGGCCGACCTACAGGCAGGGGAAGAAGAGGGATTGGAAAGGGAACTGGTCCTCCTGGCTTCTGCCGAAAAGCTTAAAGCGGCCTCCTATGAGATTTACCGTACGATTTACGGCGATGAAAGCATAATGGCTTCGTCTTCGGCGGTGGACAAACTCAACGAAGCGTTGCCGGTGCTGAAACAGATAGTTGAGACCGACCCTTCGTTACGGGCAAGGCTCGACTATCTTGAGGAGATGCTGCACGGACTTGAGGAGCTGGCGCGGGAGGTCCGTTCCTACGGCGATGGTCTTGAATATGACCCGCAGCGCCTTGAGGAAGTCCAGAACAGACTGGAACTCATCAGGAGCCTGAAGAGGAAATACGGCGGTTCTATCGGCGAGGTATTGAAATTCCTGGAAAAGGCCGAAGAAGAACTGGAAGGGCTCACCTCTTCCAGCGAGCGGCGCGAGCAACTGGAGAAAAAAATCGGGCAGCTAAAAAACGAGATGGGCACGCTGGCACATCAGCTTTCCGGGGCACGCGTTGAGGCGGCGCAGGAGCTGGCGGCGGCGGTAAAAAAAGAGTCCAGTGAACTGGATATGTCCCAGGTGGACTTCGAAGTATCGGTCACCAGAGAGCCTTCTCC
>Ga0209427_10005124_pt1 | contig 15036 bp, 12 predicted proteins | sample DeeMarSWOR136_30_FD_187465 | JGI IMG/M metagenome (GOLD analysis project Ga0209427, IMG submission 187465) | Marine sediment microbial communities from White Oak River estuary, North Carolina - WOR-1-36_30 (SPAdes) (version 2) | ecosystem: Environmental > Aquatic > Marine > Intertidal zone >...
AAGGTGAAATCATCGAAATCGCAAAGCTATGCCATCAGAAAGAAGATGATCCGTTGATAACATTATTTGACATCGAGATCTTATTAGAAAAATCAGATCCTATTCTGAAACCAGGAATGACGGTGAGTTGCGAGATTTTCACTTCACAATTGAATAATGTGTTATTTGTGGACAATGAGTGCATTTTCAAAGAGGATTCAAAATATTTTGTATTTTTAAAAAATAAATCTGATACGGAAAAACGTGAAATTCAAATAGGCCCTCGAAATACTAAATCCACTGTTATTTATGGGGATTTCAAACCAGCACAACAGGTGCTTTCGCAAAGATTATAAACGGTAGCAGTGAGATGGCAGACGTGAGATGTGAGACGTAAAAATGGACCGAGATGTACTCCACCTCAGAGGTGGAGTACATCTCGGTGATCTGAATTAATAAAACAATAATGCAGGAGTCATTTAATGCATTTTGAAGAAAACCTGAATGTCGCTTTTGATGGATTATTGTTACACAAAGCGAGATCATTTTTAACCATGTTAGGAATTATATTCGGCGTGGCAGCCGTTATTGCTATGCTATCCATTGGTGAAGGTGCGAAGCGGGAAGCGATTGAAAAATTTAAAGATCTGGGTGTAAATAATATTATCGTCAGAGAACGAGAACTAAGCGATCAGGAATTGCAGGAGGTGCGGGCAAAATTTTCCCAGGGGCTTTCGATTGCTGATGCCGACGCCATAAAACAGATCGTACCATCGGTTGTCAATGTTGCTCCTCAGGCTGAGAAGGAGATCGAGGCAAAGTATGCCGATAGATCTGGCAAAGCCACTTTAATTGGGATTACTCCCGACTTCAAAAATATCCTGAATTATTCAACCGAAAAGGGGGATTTTATCGACAATGATCATTATAACCGTCGTTTAAAGGTGTGCGTGTTGGGAGCAGATGTGGCTAAGACGCTGTTTCTGATTGAAAATCCCATTAATAAATTGGTTAAACTTGAAGATCAATGGTTCGAGGTTCTGGGAGTAATGGAAAGCAAAGCCCTGTTTACAGAGACAGTTGGTGAATTAGCCTCACGAGACCTTAACAATGACATCTACATTCCCCTTTCTACCTTTCTTAAACGATTCTCAAAGAAAAATGAATTAGCAAGTGAAATAAAACAGATTACGGTTCAAACTGATGATTCCCAAAAAATTATGGAAATTGCCAGTATCATTAAACGAATCCTGAACCGACGTCACTACAACAATGATGATTTTAGCACGATTATTCCCTATGAATTATTAAAACAGGAAGAAAAGGAACGACGAATTTATAATATTTTGTTGGGTTCTATTGCAGCCATTTCACTACTGGTTGGCGGAATTGGAATCATGAATATCATGTTAGCCACTGTTTCTGAACGGACAAGAGAAATCGGTACCAGAAGAGCCATCGGCGCTAAAAAGTCAGAAATTTTAGAACAGTTTATGATCGAAGCGGTGACACTAAGCGTGACAGGTGGCATCATTGGTGTTTTGCTTGGAATCGGAATGTCACTCTCAATAAACTGGATTATCAACTTCAAAACGGTAGTGACCTTTTTTTCGATTTTTATCGCATTTTCTATTTCAGCAATGGTTGGAATTATTTTTGGTCTGCTGCCTGCCAGAAAAGCTGCTAACTTGAGTCCCATCGAAGCCCTGCGTTACGAATAGGCTCAAATTTACTCACTTGATATAGGAGTTTAAATAAATGAAAAAACATCGATTCTTATTCATATTTTTGACATGGTTTTGCAATATTGCAGTCCTGTTCGCTCAAAATAAATCGCCCATCACTCTCACACTGGATGATGCTATTGAGATCGCTTTAGAGCAGAGTTATAACATGAAAGTGCTTAGACTCAGCGTTCTCAGGGCACAGGAAAATCTGACTGCTGCCAAAGGACGATTTCGTACGCGAGCGTTAATGGATTTTGATGTGCCTAATTTTTCAGAACGGCTTATGGGCATTCAACAGGGATATGGATTTACGATTTATAACACCATGGGAATCTATCGCTACCAGGGAAACTTGAGTATTATTCAGCCGTTACCGACCAATGGTGAGCTTCGCATCAGTTCTTCGCTCTATCATATCAAAGAATCGTTTTTGACGTTGGCGAATACCGATACTACGACACGTCGCTTTTCGACATCGATTAGCATGAATTTCAATCAACCGCTTTTTACAATTAACAATTTGAAATATGGTTTAAAAAGAGCCGAGTTGAATTATGATCGAACAACACGGCTTTTTTCAAGACGGGAATTGGATATCATTTATGAAGTGACCCGAGAATTTTATAGCTTATATCGAGCCACTCGCCAGCGACAGATTGCACTGGATCAGGCAAACCAGATGCAACAGACCTTTGAATTAGCCCAGAAAAAATTCAACGCAGGATTGATACCTGAAGTCGAAGCCCTGCAAATGGAAGTAGATTTTGCCGATAGCAGAAACAATCTGTTCGTTGCAGAAACTCAATTGAAACAGCAGGCAGACTATTTTAAACAGTTGATCGGGTTAAGCCTGGATGAAAATATTCAGGTTCGAACCGATTTTGATTATCGCACTTTTCCAATTGACTCATCGAAAGCAATCGAACAGGGATTGAAAAACCGATCCGAAATCCGAGAACAGGAAATTGAACTGGAGTTGGCAAAAATGTCTGTAAAAGAAGTGGACAGCGAGTGGCAAATTCGAGGCGATTTATCTGCTTTTTACGATCTCTCTGGCATTAGCGCAACTGATCTGATTGAAGAGGATGTTCGCAGTTTATTTAATTCCAGTATTACTGATTTGAAAAATCGTCCTCGTAATAAGGGAGTTGTTTTTACATTAACTGTGCCATTATGGGATTGGGGCGTTAACAAAGCCGAAGTCGCTGCTGCCAAAGTGAATGTTGAAACGGCTGATTTTGGTTTAGCCGAATTAAAAAAGACCATTACCAGGGAAATCCGCTCTGCCATCGACCAGGTAAGACAGGCAGAAAACCGATTGGAGGTGTTGAAAAAAAGTGAAGAAGTTGCACAGAAAAGCTACCAGATCAGTCTTCATCGATTTGAGAATGGCGATATTACCAGCCAGGAACTGGCGCTGGATCAACAGCGATTGACCAATGCCAGATTAGCTTACCTGGATGCGTTTATTGCTTATCAATTGGCAGTCGCCGATTTGAAGCGGAAGACAATGTATGATTTTGAGGAGGGGCGGAGTTTGGTGAAGTAAATTAGAATCTTAACGTAAAAACTGTCTCCTCTCCCCTATTCGACTGCACAGTAATCGTTCCTCGATGAAGTCTCATAATCTGTTTCGATAAGCTGAGTCCAATACCAGAGCCATGTTCTTTTGTAGTAAAAAAGGGAATAAAAATTTTCTCCATCACCTCCTCTTCAATTCCAGCCCCATTGTCGATCACCTGAATAATGACCCTGCCTCGTTCATCCATTTTAGAAATAAGCTGAATTTTCCCTTCATGCTTGTTTTTTACGGCGTCAATTGAGTTCAACACGAGATTAATAAGAACTTGCTCCACCATCTCGGCATCAGCCGTTAATTCCAGTGATTCTGGATCGACACTGGTTTCAAAATGAATTCCGTTATCCCCAATTTGGGTCTTCATCAATTGTTCGACTCTGTCAAACAGGGATGAAACAGGAAAAATCTCAAAGTTGGGTCGAGGAATTCGGGTCAGCTTTCGATAGGACTCCACAAAATTAAGTAAACCTTTGCTTCGTTTTTCTATGGTTTGTACAGCGCCCCTCACATCGTCAATGGTCTCCTCATCGATGTGCTTGGGTAACTCTTTTTCACCTGATGAATCGGCTAACATTTCCTTCACTGTCGATGCCAGGGAGGAAATCGGCGTGACTGAATTCATTATTTCATGCGTGAGAACGCGGATCAGGTTCTGCCAGGCTTCCATTTCCTTCTCTTCCAACTCGCTCTGGATGTTCTGGAGTGAAACCAGCGTGTATTTATTTTCCCGAAGAATAAACTCTGTCGAATAAATTGCCAGTTGCAGAAATTCATTACTGTCCTGAATTTTGACCAGTTTTCTTTCTCCAGGTTTCATGTTGAGCAACGTATCGACTAACTTTTTGCTGAACTTGCTCAATTCATTGATATTCTTTAATCGAACAACCTTTAACAATCGCTTGGCAGCATTATTAATCAGCGCGACATCTCCATTCGGCTGAAAAGTTATCAGCCCGATTCCCACATGTTGAACAACGGTTTGGAGGTAACGAAAATGTTCTTCTTTCTCTGCCCTGGTATCTTGAAATTTTGTTAGCACAGCATTAAAGGCTGTTTTCAAATTATTGAATGAAGAGCCGAATCCTGCGCCGATAAATGTTTGGGAAAAATCTTCATATTTTATTGCATCTAAAAAACGGGTTAAATCTCGATTGGTTCTTTCAACGTAATGAATGAGGGAATATATTTCATAGATAATAATGACGCCCGTAATGAACATCATAGCATAGAGGATTGTTCTGTTAATCAAATAGAAGAAAAGATAAAAGGTAGCGCCAAGAAACAGAACTCTTAGAATGCAGACTAATCGGAAATTTTTATATACCATATTTTTCCATTCTTCGATAAAGGGAGGTGCGAGTTAATCCCAATTCTTTTGCAGCTTTGCTGATGTTGCCGCCATGTTTGCTGATGGCTTTTCGGATCAACATTTTCTCTGCTTGTTCGAGATTATAATTCTCAAAAATAATACCCTGCTCTTTGATTTCCCTATCTGGCAGAAAAATATCGGTTGGATTTAGCACAGTGGAATCGGTCATAATTATCGCTCTTTCGATAGCATGCTGCAATTCCCTGACATTGCCAGGCCAGTGATATTTGTTCAGTTTCTTTAGCGTCGCCGCGTTGACTCGTTTGATTGGGATTCTATATTTTTTACAATAGATTTGCAAAAAGTGATCGACTAATAATGGAATATCTTCCTGCCTCTCCCGCAACGGCGGCAATGGAATTTCAACCGTATTGATTCGATAAAGCAGATCCTGTCGGAATTCTTCTTTTTTGACCATATCATAAATCGATCGATTGGTTGCACATATCAGTCGAATATCGATGGGGCGAGGTTTATTCGATCCGAGTCGAGTGACTTCTCGATTTTGGAGAACGGTCAGTATTTTTGCTTGCAAGGCTAATGGCAAATTTCCGATTTCGTCGAGAAAAAGCGTTCCTCCAGAAGCGATTTCGAACCTGCCCGCCCGATCTTCTTTGGCATCTGTAAAAGCGCCTTTGGTGTGTCCGAACAGTTCACTTTCAAACAGTGTATCAGTAATCGCTCCCATATCGACAGTAATAAATACTTCATTCGCTCGCAGCGATTGTCGGTGAAGTTCCCTGGCGACCAGTTCCTTTCCCGTTCCATTTTCACCTAGAATTAGCACGTTGGCTTCAGTTTTGGCCACTTTTTCAATAGTAGAAAAAACAGTCAGCATAGCAGAACTGACACCGATAAAATCTTTAAACGGCTGATCCAGATCGGCGCTGAGCTGAATTTGCCGACTGCGGAGATTATCCACTTCGGTGCGGGATTGACGCAAATTTATCGCTGCCGAAATCGTTGCCAGCAATTTTTCATTCTGCCAGGGTTTGAGGATGAATTCAGTCGCTCCAGCTTTTATGGCTTTCACAGCCATTTCCACGTCACCGTAAGCGGTAATTAAAATAACCACTGCCGATGGATCGATTTCAAGAATTTTATTGAGCCAGAAAAAGCCCTCTTTACCGCTGGTCATATCCCTGGCAAAATTCATATCCAATAAAATGACATCGTAATTCTCATTATGCAGTAAAGTCGGAATATTATCTGGCTTTTTTTCGGTATGCACGAGATTAAAGTGCTGTTTGAGGAACAGGCGGGCAGCTAATAAAATGTCTTCGTCATCATCGACAACGAGTATTTTGCCGTGTTTGTCGGGCATGGAAATCCTCATCAGTAAAATTTATCAATGCTTAAACTAAAAAATTAATTTGTAAAAATCAAGCATAAAAATTGTTTGCATTTAAAGTAGATAGGGATTATATTTAGAAAAGTTTAATTTACAAATTTCATTGTTATTTGTCCAGCGGATAGATGAAACCAACTGATATAAAATTAGGCTTTATCCGTTGGGCGTCATTTTTTGATTAACTAAAATGAAATCCTTACGGATTAATTCCAGCTTGATTCCATGGATGCAGAAAACAAAAAATCCTTAGAACTCGCCCAACAGATCATCGCTATGGCGCTTTGGTCATTACTCATGTCGATGGAAAGGAAGCACCACAGCTTATTCTGGCAACGCCCAAATTGCATTATCCCTTTGGTAAGGATGGTAAATTCCATTTTCCACCGATCAAAAAAATTCATATCTATGAAAAACTCGATGGCACCAATGTGCTGGCTTATCGCTATCAGGATGCGGCTGGGAAATCCTACCTGACCTACAAGCTTCGGCTCTATCCTATTTTGCGCAACAGCCGCTGGGGACCATTTCTCGATATGTGGAATGAACTGCTACAAAAATATCCAGCTATTCGGCAATTGGCTTCCGAAAATAATTGTCAGATGAGCTTTGAAATCTATGGAATGCGAAATGCCCATCTTATGCTTTATGATGTCGATCTGGCTGTGGCTGCATTGTTTGGTATTCGGGACGATGCAACTATTGTACCCGTATTTGATCTCAAGCTTTTTGATATCCCATCTGCACCGTTTATTGAGGAAATTTCTGCAAAGCATGATCCTGTTAAAAAATATGCCGAGATTCGTGACAGCATGGAAAAGCGAATGAAGCATGCGGATGATGAAAAGTTAGTCGGCATGGAAGGTACGGTCTGGTATGTCGAAGAACCGAATGGTAAAGTGACAATGTGGAAATGCAAACCCGAATCAGTGGAAGAAATCTATTGGGAGATCGGAATCAATAAAAAAGCAGTTCTGGCAACCTGCTGGAATTACCTGGAAACTGGTGATGTTTTGAACTATGAAAATCTATTACCGCTGCTTCTTGAAGAATATGAGCTTAGAGATATTGAAAATTTTAGAGAGTATATCGACTATTGCATTGTTCAGGTCAATCTCGAAGTCGAGTTTCGAGAACGAGTCTTGAATGAGTTTGATAGATTGGGCGTTTCAATCCACAAAGATAAAGGTGCTGTAATGCGAGCAATGTCGCAGCATTTTAACCGAAGCGACATGCAAAAAGTTTACACCACGATTATCCGAAATCGATAATTCTTCCATCGCTATTTCAATCATACTTTCCATTAAAACCAACGACGGGCAACCTCGAACTGCTGACTGACTACTGTAAACTGCAAAACAGTCACTACTTTAACATTTCACATCTCACATTTGACTTTTCGCTTATTAAACAAACTGTTCGTTATCGTACATCCACTGTAATGAAAGCGGATACTTCTTTTTTTTAAATTCATAAATAATCCCACCTAAGTCAATGAAAAACAGTATTGGCATAATTATTGAAATGTTTCTGTATGGTAATTATGTTCACAAAAAGCATATTGGAGAACCGAATGGATCGACCGCTCAAAAAGAAAAAATGGACAGTTAAAAAAATTATTGGACTTTCTCTCATCCTGATATTTGTTTTCTTTATTGTCTATACATTTATTTTTGGAGACAGCAGTTCCAAGCTGAATGTCGAGTTGGACCGAATCACAATTTCGACGGTAACGCAAGGTGAATTTCAAGAATTTATTCCCATTATTGGTAATGTGATGCCGATTGTCACGGTCTATCTCGATGCCATTGAGGGCGGAAGGGTAGAAGAAAAATTTTTAGAAGCGGGGGCATTGGTGAAAAAAGGGGATAACATTCTCAGGTTTGGCAACACCGATCTGCTGTTAAATATCATGTGGCGTGAGGCTGAGTTTTTTGAACAGAGCAATAATCTTCGAAATACTCGACTGCTTATGGAACAAAGCCGTCTCAGTTTAATGGGACAGCTCAATCAACTGGATTTTCAGATTAAAACGCAAAAACGAGTTTATGAACGACAGAAAGAATTGGCTGATAAAAATTTAGTTGCCTTGCAGGAATATGAACAGGCAAAGGATCAATACGATTATTATCTAAAACAAAAAGAACTCGCTGTTGAATCATATAAACAAGATTCCCTGTTTCGTCACATTCAAATCGAGCAATTACAATCTTCATTAAATCGAATGCAGGCGAATTTAGATGTCGTTAAACAAAAATTGGAAAGTCTAACGCTTCATGCTCCCATTAGCGGACTACTGACCTCGTTGAATGCTGAAATCGGTGAGTCCAAACGACCTGGCGAGCGATTGGGACAGATCGATGTGCTGGACAGTTTTAAAGTTCGGGCGGGTATTGATGAATATTATATTGCACGTGTTGAGGTTGGACGCACCGGTTCTGGTGATCTGTCGGGAGAGCCTTATAGTCTTGTGGTTAAAAAAATCTATCCCGAAGTCAGAGAAGGTCGGTTCGAGGTGGATTTGTATTTTGTCGGCGGGACACCAATTGGAATTCGGAGAGGGCAGACATTGCACATTCGATTGAATTTAGGCGATTTGAAAGAAGCGATTTTATTGACGAAAGGAGGCTTTTATCAACGGACTGGCGGGCAGTGGGTGTATGTTCTGGACAAATCTGAAGGCTTCGCCTATAAACGAAAAATCAGGATTGGACAGCAAAACACTCAAGTGTATGAAATTCTTGAAGGATTAGAGCCTGGTGAAAAGGTGATTACTTCGAGTTATGATAATTTTGGGGATAAGGATAAGTTGATTTTGAAATAGCTGTCAGCTTATAGCTCTCAGCTATCAGCTTAATTTGAAATAGCCGTCAGCTATTAGCTCTCAGCTATCAGCTTGAATTTGCCAATTTTACAGATTTGCATGGATTCCGTTATAGAACTCAAATATAAATTTATGCACCATAGTAATTTTGAGTATTCAGAAAACATTAGTAATATGAAAATCTTGCTGTACAATTAACGAAAGCGAAGCTAATGCTTATCATTTTAATTTAAAAGCTGGAGGCTAACTGCTGACAGCTAAATGCTAACGAAACAGGAGGAATTAACAATGAAAGATTTTAGAAAACTCAATGTCTGGGAAAAAAGTCATCTTCTTACTTTAGAAGTTTACAAAGCGACCAGATCATTTCCAAAGGATGAACTTTATGGTCTGACGAGTCAAATGAGACGTGCATATGTTTCGATTTCTTCGAATATTGCTGAAGGCTGTGGCAGGGGAAGCGATGCCGAGCTTTCACGATTCTGCCAGATTTCAATGGGATCAGCCAATGAGCTTGAATACCAAATCCTGCTTTCTCGTGATCTTGGTTATCTTGAAAATCTTGTATATGAAAAATTAACAAATATGGTAATAGAAGTTAAAAGAATGCTTACTTCGTTTATTCAAAAGTTGAGAGTTAATCGCTGAATTGAAAAAAAAGCTGAAAGCTGATAGCTGACGGCTGAAAGCTATTTTCGATTTTAAATAAACACTAAGGAGAATCAAACAATGATCCAGACTAAAAACTTGAAGAAACTCTACACCACTGAAGAAGTCGAAACAACTGCACTAAACAATGTTAATCTGGAAGTAAAGCAGGGTGAATTTGTCGCTATTATGGGGCCATCGGGCTGTGGGAAATCAACGCTGTTGAATTTGCTTGGTTTGTTGGACAATCCATCTGATGGCGAATATTTCTTTTTGGAACAGGAGGTCTCGAAGTATACTGAACGCAAGCGAGCGAATTTGCGGAAGAACAATATCGGCTTTGTGTTCCAGAGTTTCAATCTCATCGATGAATTAACGGTTTATGAAAATGTTGAATTACCGTTGCTATACCTCGGCTACACCGCTTCGGAACGGAAGAAGCGAGTGAATGAAGTGCTGGAGCGAATGCAGATTATGCATCGCAAGAACCATTTTCCGCAGCAACTGTCTGGTGGTCAGCAGCAGCGGGTGGCAGTTGGCAGAGCCGTCGTAGCAAATCCCAAACTGATTTTGGCAGACGAGCCGACGGGAAATCTCGATTCTGCCCATGGCGAGGAAGTGATGAATTTAATGGCAAAACTTCACGAGGAAGGGACGACCATTATCATGGTGACGCATTCTCCCGCTTATGCTGAGTATGCTCAACGAGTTGTTCATCTATTCGATGGACATATTGTGACGGAAAATATCAAGGAGAGATTCCACATCTGATTTACGATTTTAGATTTACGAATTTAGAATGACTAAATTAAGGGAGAGCCTCATGATCAAATTGCAAAATATCTTCAAATATTATTCCACTCGCTTTATGAAAACTTATGTGTTAAACGATGTGAGCTTAGAAATCGAGCAGGGGGAGTTTGTCTCCATTATGGGACCTTCTGGTGCAGGAAAGTCCACTCTGCTTTACATTATTGGCATGCTGGATGAGCCAAATGAGGGCGAGTATTATTACCAGGATCAGCCCGTGCATAAAATGAACGAGAAAAAACGCTCCGAGCTGCATAGGACAGAAATTGGTTTTGTGTTTCAGCAGTATCATTTGATCGATGAATTGACCACTTATGAAAATATCGAAACGCCATTGCTCTATCAAAAAGTGAAGGGGACTGAAAGAAAAGGGCGAGTCGCTGAAATGCTGGATCGTTTTAATATCGTGGCTAAAAAGGATCTGTTTCCCAATCAACTGGCTGGTGGACAGCAGCAGTTAGTGGGAATCGCCCGAGCCGTTGTGGCACGACCGAGTCTAATTCTGGCTGATGAGCCAACGGGCAATCTCAATTCTGAACAGGGCAGGGAGATTATGGAGATGTTCAAAAAACTCAATCAGGAGGGGACAACAATCGTGCAGGTGACTCATTCGGAAGAAAAGGCGAGGTATGCGAATCGGATTATTCATCTATTGGATGGGAGGATTGTGAGGGAAGAAGTGCTTGGCGCAGAGAGTGAAAAGTGAAATGTGAAAGGTGAGATGGCAGATATACCAAATAGCCATACGCCGTTTTACGTCTCACGTCTGACGTTTCACGTTTTTGCATTATTCATTTTCAATTTTTCGATAAATCCAGTTTATAGTGTGATGATAAAAATCAAGGAAATCTTCAAAATCAAATTCTATAAACATGTGAGGAAATATTTCGGGATTTTTTTGGAGAAATTGAAGTCCTTGTTCGATTTGATAGGCAACGGTCGGTGGGTCATCAAAGATAGCGTCCTTTTTTTGGGCTTCTACATAAAGTGTGACAAGAGAATCGATTTTCAATTTTTTATTGATACAATAGAAATCAATGAAATCCTTGGGCTCGGTTCGACTGACAATGGCACAAAATTTATTGGAGAAGATGTTGCGGAGAGTATCAATTAATAAAAATTTATTGACATCAATAGCATATTGCTCTCTTTCTTCTTCAAAAGATAAGGGATCAATAACAAAATCAATTTTTACGTTATGAATTAGCACGGATAAAAAATTCGGTGACTCTTTGATTTTAATGTACGAATTTTTCCAGATCCTTTTTGAACTGAAATCAATTTCAGACAAATCAATTTGTTTTAACGTGAAAAAATCAAGATCCATTGATCGCCGATGATGTAGATAAAAAACCGAAAGAGCAGTCCCGCCAGTCAAGAAGAAGTCGTCTTTCAGAATGTTGTGATTGATCAATTGAACGATGATTTCTCGCTGGGCGGGAGAAGCGTAACAATTTTTATCTTCGTTGAGAGTCGCTGTAAACTTCAATTAATCGTTTCCATTTCTTAAGTGAATAGTTAGTTAATTTGAATTTATGAAAATTGCTGGATATTTCACTGATATTGAAAAACTGAAACGTATCAACCACACGAGCATGTTCGAGGAATCGGTTCATGATCCAAAAATATAGATCAGAATTTTTATTCTTTTTAATAAATTCGTTCAAATATTGTTCATCAAGGAATTTCGGATAGTCCCAGAAAATAGCCTGAAGTTTCATAATTTTTCATCCAGTAAGTCATGAGTTTTGTATGCATTAAATATACATTTTTTTTACAGAAAGTCAAGGAAATAATGCAGAGTGCCTAGGGCAAAGCGCAGAGCATGAAAAGTGAAACGTGAAATGTTAATTAGCAAATTGGATGCATCTTATATTTCACAACATCCATCTTCCGTCTCACGTCTGCCGTCTCACATTTTACATAGAACGCTATGCGCCATGCCCTCTGCGCTATGCACGACAAGAGGAGAAATGAAATGTTCAAAAACTACCTAAAAATCGCCCTACGAAACATGCGAAAGAATAAACTTGACACGATCTTAAATCTCAGTGGACTTTCGCTGGGACTGGCACTTGCAATTTTAATTGTATTTCATATCCAGGATGAGCTAAGCTTCGATCGCCATTTTCCCAAAGCGGAGCGAATATACCGTGTGTCATGCCAGATGCGGGAAGGCGACAATGTTCGCCACTGGGCAACAACTTCACCGATGATGCCCGAATATTTGACACAAGCATTCCCAGAGATCGAAATGACCAGTCGTCTGTGTGTTATTGGTTCACAGATTCTATCTTATTTTCCTGACGATGAATCGCCTCGTCGTTTCAAAGAATCCAGTGGATTTTTTGCCGATCAATCCAGCATTGATATGTTTGATTTTAAGTTCATAGTTGGCGATCAGAAAACTGCTTTGAACGAAGTCAATTCGATTGTGTTGACCCAATCGACGGCTGAAAAATTTTTTCCGAACGAAAATCCGTTGGGTAAAATGCTCAGTCTTGGCAACAGTAACAAACCTGAAGATTTGCTCAAAGTTACTGGCGTTGTCCAGAATTTACCGTCAAATACCAACTTCGATTTTGCTTACCTGGTTTCCTTTTCGACCTTTTATATTTTCTTGCGTGAAATCGGGCAGGAACAACTGGCGCATGCAAAAGGTTGGGCGGCGCTGTACAATTATGTATTGCTCAAAGATAAAAATCTTATCACTAACGTGGAAGCGAAACTGCCTGAGTTCACAGTAGAATATTTCCAGGACATGGGTTCCAGGGAAGAGATACTGTCCCGAGTTCAAATTCATTTCCAACCGATCGTCGATATTCATCTGCATTCAAAACTGGAACAGGAATTCAGAGCTAACAGCGATATGGCTTTTATTTATATATTTTCTGCTATCGCTTTTTTTATCATGCTTGTTGCTGCCGTGAACTTCATTAATTTTGCCACAGCACAGGCGTTGAAACGGATGCGTGAAGTCGGCGTGCGTAAAGTCCTGGGAGGAGGAAGAGCCAGGATCGTTAGCCAGATCATTGCCGAATCCTTTCTCTATATTTTTATAGCGATTGTTATCAGCCTTTTTCTAATACAACTCTTTTTGCCTTTTTACAATTCACTTTCAGGCAAAGCTTATGTTTTTGCCAGCGTTTTTCAAAGAACAAATATCATATTGTTTTTTGGAATCATTCTGCTGTTTGGATCGCTGGCAAGTCTTTATCCTGCTGTTTTTATTTCAGGATTCAATCCTGTCCAATCCATTAAAGGTATTCGTGATCCACTCTCTACAGCGGCAAAATCACGCAAAGGATTGGTAATCTTTCAATTCGCCATTTCAGTATTCATGATATTTGGTACGATCATCACCTATCAACAAATGGAGTATTTCAATAATAAAAATCTGGGATTTGACAAAGAAAATGTGATTGCCATTCAGTTGAACAATGATCTTCAACAACTGGCAATAAAAAATCCAACAACGTTAAAAAATGAGCTGTCAAAAAATCCTGGCATTTTAGCCACTTCGGTTGTTTCCAACATCCCAGGTGATCGTCTGAGCGTCGAACCGCTATTTGTGGATGGTGCACCTGATATAAATGAGCGAGGACAGTTTCGCTTCATCCGAGTCGATGAAGACTATCCCAAGGTGCTGAATTTAAAGCTCACCAAAGGCAGAGATTTTTCTGATGCCTCAGAAAACAGATCGGCTTTTATTATTAACGAACGAGCAGCACAGGCGCTCCAGGTGGCTGATCCCGTGGGACGAATGGCTTCAAGTTATTTTGGAACAAGGGGAGAAATCGTTGGAGTGGTTAGCGATTTTCACTTCGCATCATTGCACAATATTATTGAACCACTGGTCATTGAACATTTCCCCCAATCCCATCAACTGAAATCGGCAATTACGACTCATCTATTGGTTAAAATTCAAGGATCAGACATTCAAGCCAGCTTGCAATCAATCAAAACCACCATCGAAAAAATAGCTCCAGGAAGCCTGTTTACATACACTTTTTTAGATCAAGATTTGAATCAGCTTTACGATTCGGAGCAACGCATGAGCAACCTGTTCAAAGCGTTTGCCCTGTTTGCTATTTTCATTTCATGCCTGGGACTATTTGGTTTATCGTCGTACTCGGCTCAATTACGGGTGAAAGAGATTGGCATCCGCAAAACGTTAGGTGCATCGCTAACCAGTATCATTCAACTGTTATCGAAAAAATATATCGCCTGGATTTTAATTGCCAATGTCATTGCTTTGCCGTTAGGCTGGATTTATGTGAGCAACTGGTTAGACAATTTTGCTTATCGCACGCCAATTGGCAGTCTGGCATTTATTATTACGATTTTGATTTCGATTGGATTGGCTTTCTTTACGGTAAGCTATCATGCACTCAAAACGGCATTGGCGAATCCAGTGGAATCACTACGGTATGAGTGAAATACAGAGAGCCTGGAGCAAGGCGAAAAAAACGCTATGCGCCATACTCTCTGCGCTATGCAAAAAAATAAAGGAAAAAAAATATGTTAAAGAACTATTTGAAAATTGCGCTTAGAAATATTCAAAAACATAAAACATATTCTGCCATCAACATTTTTGGTCTTGCAGTCGGAATGGCTTGCTGTCTGCTCATTTTCTTATGGGTGCAGGATGAATTCCGTTTCGATCGATTCCATGAAAACAGGAATCGAATTCACCAGGTCTATTCGGAGCTGAAATACCAGGATGGACGTATTCAAGTTTTCACTGGTTCC
>Ga0209427_10005125_pt1 | contig 15034 bp, 13 predicted proteins | sample DeeMarSWOR136_30_FD_187465 | JGI IMG/M metagenome (GOLD analysis project Ga0209427, IMG submission 187465) | Marine sediment microbial communities from White Oak River estuary, North Carolina - WOR-1-36_30 (SPAdes) (version 2) | ecosystem: Environmental > Aquatic > Marine > Intertidal zone >...
TCTTTGAAAGTGATGGACTGATACTCTCCCCCTACTTTAAACATATAACTTACTTTATCAGGAAATTTTTCACAGATTGATTTAAACATTAATCCTAAACTTGCATAAGTCATAATACCATCCTCCTCATCTATTCATCTAAATGAATATACATAAAAAAGCCGAAATGAGTCAACATTTTATGTTTTATCGGGACGATTTTTTAAAATTTGTTTCTCATTAAATTGAAACAAAATATCGATAATAGGCTCATAAATACCGGAAATTTTTTTAAGATTCAGCGCTTGACTTATTTTAATGAACTTAAATAAGATGAAACTTTTAAAGAATAATCTGAAGTATCTGATTTACAATAAAAAGTAACAGATTATTCTTGCTATCATATTCGGCCCCTTGAGACTGTCTTGAAGGTCTAGCCGGATAAAATCAAGTCTGTTTGCTTGACCAGTAACAAAAAAGAGGACAATTTTTAGAAGTTTCAATATATTGTTATTTTTATGTTTAGATATTAATAAGCTTACCTCAAATTAAGTGTCTATAAATAAAAATTCCACTATTAAGATATTTTCATTATATTAGATCAACATATAAATCATTAGCAGTTGAAAATATGTTGTAAAGAAATGATTTATCTGGAATTATGTGATAATTTATTATCATAAAACTTATGTTTAACAATGAAATGATTAAATATTTAGGTATTCGATAATATTTAGTATATTTGCTTAATTGTAAGGAAAGCTAATTTAAATTAAAGATTGACCTATGAAATGGGATATTGATATTAAGAAAATTATTACCCAACTGAAGGAGAGAAAACCCTCTGCTGCCAATTTTCGGGAGTACGGTATTAAGATATTCCTTGCCATTCTGATAATGGTGATTATTGTATTGTTGATGCCCAAGGAAAGACCATTTGAGTATAGTAATCTTACAGTGGGAAGTATTGCACCTGAAGAAATAATAGCTCCATTCACTTTTCCTATTATTAAATCAAGCAATGTATTGCAAAAGGAAAAGCAGGAAGCGCGCTTGCGGATTCCATCGGTATTTCAATATAATGGAGATGTGAAGAATGTACAAATCTTAAAGGTTCAAACATTATTAGAAGATATCAACTCTTTTTTAAAGACTTTTAATAACAAAACCAAAAAGTTGCTTCAGAAACCAGATACCTCAACCGCGAATTTGGTGCTTCTTGACAGCATGACAGCTCAGTTATCAACAAAATATAACTTTGAATTGACTAACGATGATCTTATTAGTGTTTTTAATCTTTTTAAGGATAAAAAATTGCAGGATTTTGTTGATAATTTGACTCTGGCATTTTCTAGAATTTATGAGAAAGGCATTATCAACATTACTAAAAATGAGATTGCTGAATCTGATATAACAATTATCAAAGATGGATTGGAGGAAAAGCAGAATATTAATGATATGTTGGACTTGCATGAAGCCCGGGAGATAATGCAGGACTTTCTTTTGAGTAAATATGATGCGAATAATGATATTCAATCGTTTATTTCAAAAGTTTTGATCTCATTTCTTGAACCGGATCTTGAGTTCAATAGTGATTTAACAAGAAGTCGTAAAAGTAAAGCGGAGAGAGAAGTACCCTCCACAAGTGGCTATGTTTATGAAAATCAGAGAATAATTGATAGTCACGAGATTGTTACCGAAGATATTTATCAGAAATTAAGATCTCTAGCTATTGCCTTAGCCGAGCGAGATGAGCTAAAAGGCGGTATGGATAGATTCCTGTTTTATATTGGGCAAATTTTATTTGCATTCATCATCGTCTCAATAATTGCTGCTTGTCTTTATTTTTTCCGGCTAAAACTTTTCTATCAGAATAAAATGTTAATTTTAATTACTCTTATTTTCTTGATTCAATTTCTTATTTCTGGATTATTCTCTGATATTTTAGGCTGGCCTTATTTGAGCATCCCAATTATTTTGGCGCCGATGCTATTTGCCATGTTATTGGATGCATTTATCGCTTTCCTGGGCACGGTTATTATAAGTATTGTGCTTGGTGCCGCAGGTGGTAGCAATTTTCACCTGGTTTTTATGACTTTAGTTGTTGGTACAATTGCTCTTTTTTCTATTCGAAAGATCCGTAACAGAGGACAGATGTTCAGAGCAATTTTATATATCATCCTTGGCTATGTCATGGTCAATCTGAGTTTTGGTTTAATTCATTTCGAAAGACTTAGCCAGATGCTCCAGAATTTTTTTATTTATCAGATACCGAATGCTATTTTAGTACCAACCTCCGTTTTTCTCCTTATAGGATTATTTGAGAAATTTTTTGATGTTACCACAGATATTACCCTGCTTGAATTGTCCGATCTCAATCATCCTTTATTAAAGCGTTTATCAGTTGAAGCTCCCGGAACTTTTCACCATAGTATCGTAGTGGGTAATCTTGCGGAAGCGGCTGCCAAGGAAATCGGTGCCAATTCTTTGCTTGGCAGAGTAGGTTGTTATTACCATGATATCGGAAAGATGCAGCTATCAGAATATTTTGTAGAAAACCAGTCCAATGCCATAAATAAACATGAAAGTTTAACTCCTAATATGAGTTCGCTCATTCTCTCCAAACATGTACGTGCTGGACTTGACCTGGCTGAAGAGTATGGTTTACCCTTAGCGGTCAGACAATTCATTCCAGAACATCATGGAACTAGCATCATGTCATATTTCTATCACAAAGCACAAGAAACCATGGATCCCAAAGATATTAATGAGAATGATTTTCGCTACCCCGGACCAAAACCCCAATCAAAAGAAACCGCCATTGCCATGCTTGCCGATACTGTAGAGGCAGCCTCGCGAACATTACCAAGCCCTAATTTACAACGGATCAGTACACTGGTCGATAATCTTATTGAAAAACGTTTTCAGGAAGGTGAATTGGATGAATGTGATATCACCCTGCGAGAATTAAATAAGGTAAAAGGCGCTTTTATAAGAGTTCTGATGGGTATTCATCATTTACGTATTGAATATCCAGTTGAAGAAAAACAGAAGGATAAAATAAAAAAAGCGTCTGGGGAAGGAGGCAGAAACGTAAAAATAAATTCAGAAGTAGAACGGATTGTGGAACCGACTCATCAATCAGATAAAAAATCTAAGACTGTGGTAAATTCTAATAACAGGTCAGTAAGTGGTAAAAAAGAAAATAGAAATCACACTGATTAACGATTATACGAAATCAGTCTTTCCTACAAAACCGTTCAAACCAATGATTCATAAAATTATTCATCATGAGCATATTCCGGTTCATCAGCTAACTGTTATTGTAGTTGATGATGAATATCTAAGAAAATTACATCGGCAATTTTTACATAAGAATATCTATACAGATGTAATGACTTTCCGACTAGAAGACAAAGGGCAAATCGAGGCGGAAATTTATATTAGTCTGGATAGAGCTAAAATTCATACACAACAGTATCATGTGAGATTAAAGGATGAATTTGCCCGCCTTATTATTCATGGTTTATTGCATTTGAAAGGATTAGATGATCGTACTGAAACGGAAAGAAATCAGATGAAGACCCGGGAGGATCAGCTATTAAAAAAATACTGGTATTGATGAAATCCGCTTAAATTACCATATTCTATTGAACTGGTTTTCTCAACAAAAAATCCCCATCCACAGGAAGTAATTTTTTGCATAACTTGAGAAAATTTTTGGAAATCATTTCATTTTACACCTATATTTAAGACACAGCTTATTAGTTTAATTAGTTCGGAGATCAATTACTTAAATTGCTTATTGAATTATTTACTTACATATTTATATTTATAATCCTTTTGGCGTTATCTGCATTCTTCTCCGGGTCGGAAACTGCCTATTTTTCACTAACCCCTGCCCAGTTAGAAAGCTATACAAATTCATCCAATAACTATGAGAGGAAAGTGGGAAAATTAATGCACCTCCCACGGCAATTACTGATTACAATTGTTATTGGTAATACCATGGTTAATATCACTATTGCCTCAATTGCGGCGGTTTTGACCTTGAGGCTGAATATGGTATTCGGATTACATGAATACCTGATTATTCTGCTGGATGTATTAGTGGTCACCTTTGTAATTTTAATTCTCAGTGAGATCTTACCTAAACTAGCTGCTGTAAGAAATGCGGAAAACTTTTCACGCCGTGCAGTAATCTTTTTGAATTTTATATTCTATCTTTTTTACCCGGTTTCCTATGCTTTAGCTCATTTTACTCATTTTCTACAGTCTCATTCAGGATTAACAGAAGACAAAATAATGTTGACAGAAGATGAGTTAAAAACCCTGGCTGAAGTGGGGGAGGAACATGGCACCTTGCTGAAAGATGAAAAGGAGATGATACATAGTATTTTCGAATTCAGTCAAACTATCGTAAAGGAAGTCATGATTCCCAGAACCGATATGGTGGTGGTGGATATATCAACCACTTTGACGAAGTTAATGCAACTTGTAAAAATCAAACTGCATTCCCGTATTCCGGTTTATAAGGATGAAATCGATAACATAATAGGAATTTTATACGTTAAAGACCTGCTTCCCTATCTGAATAAGAGGAGAAAAGAGCAAATCGATCTTCAAAAACTAGCCAGACCTTCATATTTTGTTCCCGAGCAGAAAAAGATCGATGAATTACTTCGGGAGTTCCAGGAGGAACATATTCATATGGCATTAGTGGTCGATGAATATGGAGGCATTTCTGGTTTGGTTACCATGGAGGATATTATTGAGGAGATTGTGGGAGAAATCCAGGATGAATATGACAAAGAATCACCCCTTTTTAAAAAGATTGATGAGAAGACCTACCTAATTGATGGTAAAATGTCTTTAGAAGAAGTGAACGAAGAATTGAATCTGATATTACCTGCTGTTGAGGGAGTGGAGACAATTAGTGGTTTTATTCTCAACTTATTAGGTTCCCTACCTAAAGAAAAGGAACAGGTACGTTTTGAGAGTTATAAATTTACTATCGAGAAAATAAATCGAAACCGCATTTTAAAAGTTCTGGTAGAAAGAATTACCCCCGGTGAAGATGAAATCCCCCAAATCAAACCTGAGAAATAAATTGAATTTACGGAATATACCTGCAATACAGGATATCATTCAAGATCCCATCCTCAGTTCTTATAAAATAGACAGTAGATACCTCAAACATATAGTGATTAGTGTTGTTTCAGATTATCGCGATAACCTGTTGAAAGGAAAATTAGATAAGACAACTAACCGAGCTGCTTTGCGGAAAAGTATCATCTCAGAAGTGGAGGTACGTCTTAACAGTTTACTCAACTTTCGGCTAAAAAGGGTTATTAACGGCACTGGTATTATACTTCACACTAATTTAGGGCGGGCACCCCTGGCAGAGATTGCCAGAGGCCATTTACGGGAGGTCATCGAAAATTATTGTAATCTGGAGATTGAATTATATTCAGGAAAGCGGGGAGACAGGATGTCATTGGTGGAAGATATTATTTGTCTGATTACCGGGGCTGAGTCGGCAGGAGTGGTGAATAATAATGCAGCTGCAGTTTTACTTGCCCTAAATAGCCTATGTAATAAAAAGGAAGTACCGGTATCCCGGGGAGAGCTGGTGGAAATTGGTGGCTCATTTCGTATGCCAGAGGTCATGAAGATCAGTGGAGTGAAAATGATTGAAGTGGGAACAACCAACAAAACACATCTTTCAGATTATAAACAAGCTATTTCACCTCGTACTGCGGGTATATTAAAAGTGCATACCAGTAATTATCGGGTACTCGGATTTACGGAGACTGTAGGTGTTTCCGATCTTGTCTCCCTGGCTCACCATCATCATCTTCCATTAATTTATGATATGGGAAGTGGTGTTCTGGAAGATCTGGAAAATTGGGGGTATCCACATGAACCAGTTGCCAGAGAATTTGTAAATGCCGGTATAGATGTGATTACTTTTAGTGCAGATAAAGTGCTTGGTGGACCGCAAGCTGGAATGATAATTGGCAAGAAAGAGTACATTAAAAAGATAAGAAAAAATCATCTATTGAGGGCACTCCGCTGCGATAAACTGACCTTCGCACTTCTTGATGCTACCCTTCGCCTTTATCTCAATCCTGCGGAATTAAAAAACCATCTTCCGGTAGCGGATATGCTTAATATAACAATAGATGAATTGCGAACCCATGGAACCGAACTATTGAAAAACTTAAGGGAAACGCCGGTATGGGTCGAACTGGTGGATAGCTTTTCTCAAATGGGCAGTGGTGCTTTACCCCTTGAAAAAATTCCCTCAATATCGGTAAAAATGCGCCCCCCAAAATTATCGATAAGTCATTTTGCTAGAAAATTAAGAATGACAGAACCCGCAGTGGTTGGATACCTTTCTGATGATAATTTTTATATCAATCTCAGGACCATAAGAGTAGATGAAATTCCTTTAATTGTACAATCCGTTAAGAAGGTTTTATCCTGATATTACCTTCATTTGAAACTGTTGAAAACGTAGTATTTGATAGAACCTGAGTAAAATGCAGAATATTAAAAGACAATATGTTATTGGTACAGCTGGACATATCGATCACGGTAAAACGGTTCTGGTTCAAAAATTGACTGGGGTAGATACCGACCGATTGAAGGAAGAAAAAGAACGTGGTATCACGATTGATTTAGGTTTTGCCCATCTGAATGAAAATGTAACAATTATAGATGTACCCGGCCATGAGCGATTGATAAAAAATATGGTGGCCGGAGTCAGTACAATTGATCTGGTCTTGTTTGTGATTGCAGCCGATGATGGTATAATGCCCCAAACTCGTGAACATCTTGATATCATTAATTTATTGGGTATCCAAACAGGCATTTTTGTGATCACGAAAACGGACTTGGTTGACAAAGAATGGATTTCTCTGGTAGAGGAGGAAGTAAAAACATTATTAAAAATAACCCATTTTAAAGATTCTCCAATTGTTCGAACCTCTGTGATAACTGGCCAGGGAATAGAAGATCTGAAACACACTATTCTAAAAGAATTGGGGAAACTTAAAGCTCGTCAGCATGATCAAATATTCAGACTTCCAGTTGATAGGAGTTTTTCAAAGGCGGGTTTTGGTAATATTGTAACTGGAAGCGTTATTTCAGGGAAGGTGAAAGTTGGGGATACCGTTGAGATTTTACCGGAAAAAATAATCGCCAGGATTCGTGGATTGCACAGCCATGATAAAGCAGTCTCGGAAGTTCATGCGGGTTACCGCGCGGCAATAAATCTAGCAGGTATTGAACATGATCAACTATATAGGGGACAGGTTATTACCAATCCCGGTTATTATGAACCTGTCCAATTGTTTGATGCGAATGTCAGTATTTTATCTGACTCCTCTGCCGCCCTGAGGAACCAGATGCGCCTGCGTTTACATCTCCATACCACCGAATTTTTTGCCAGAATTATCTTACCGGAGAAGGGTGAAGTGAAGGCGGGAGAAAGTGCCTTTGCACAATTTAAATTAGAAAAACCAATATATGCATCTTTTCGAGATAAATTTATCATTCGCCAGTATTCACCTCCCATAACCATTGGGGGCGGCGAGGTTCTCGAGACCAATCCACCAAAGTTCAGAAAAAAAAATACTGACGAATTTCTCAACCGTCTCAGCCTTTTATTTAAGGGATCTGATCGAGAAAGAATTTTAGCTTTATTTTCTACTTCTCATGTTGAAGCGTTGTCCTTCGAGAAATTACTGATTAAGACAGGTTTAAATGAAAAAGAATTTGATAAGATCTGTCAATATTTACAGCAGCAGGGATTACTGTATCAAACAAAACTGGGCAAGAAAAATCTTTTTCTGTCAATTCATCAAATAAAATCCGTTATGGAAGAGATTAAATCAGTGTTGACAAATTATCATAAACGTTATCCGGGACGTTCTGCCATGCCACTGGCTGAATTGCATAGTCAGTTGGGAAAACATCGGTTCGATTATCTGATTCAGATTGCCATCGAAATTGGTATAAAATATGGTAAATACATTATTATTGAAGATAACATTGCCCTAACCGATTTTCAGGCGAAGCTTCCAGCAGCACAGCAAGAAAATATCGGTAAAGTTGAGAAGCTTTATTTAAATGCAGGATTTCAACCGCCTTTGTTGAGTGAAATCAGTAGCGAACTTGATCTGGATGAAAAGAATTTACGTGAGTTTATAACCATTCTAAGAAATAACCACAAGTTAGTACCGGTTGATGAAAAAATATTTTTTCATAGGAAATACATTGATAAAGCAATTCAGCTAGTTCAGGCATATTTTGTAAATAATGATGAATTGAAAGTTTCCGACTTCCGAGAACTTCTGGAAACAACCAGAAAATACGCCATCCCCTTATTGAGTTATCTGGATGAAAATGGATATACGGAAAGGCGGGAAGATGTTCGAATAGCTGGTGCGAAATTGAGATAAAGATTAAGTATTAATACAATTGTTCAGGGCAGTTTCCACACTATACTGAAACCTCTTAAAACCTGCCCTTTTGACAGGAGTGCCTTCAAACATTTTCAAATAATCTATCCTATTCATTTTATTCAATTTATTCAATAATAATACTTTTGCAGGAAAACGACTGAAGAAATCCGTTTCGCTTGTTTGTCTGGCATATTTCTTATTCCATGGACAGATATTCTGGCAGATGTCGCATCCGAAAATCTGGTTTCCGATTTTTTTTCGGAGTGAGTAAATGATCTCACCACGGTGTTCAATGGTAAGGTAAGAGATACAGCGCCTGGCATCAATCTGATTAGGTGCGTTGAGAGCCTGGGTGGGACAGGCGTCTAGGCACTTATGACATTTTCCACAGAAATTCTGATAATAGGGAATGTCTATGGTGAGTGGGATATTTAATAAAATGCCACCTAAAAAGTGATAGGATCCTTTATCTTTTAAGATTAACAAACTGTTTTTTCCGATCCAGCCCAGTCCGGCTCTTACTGCTAGTGGTTTTTCCATCACAGGGAATGAATCAACAAAAATCTTTCCCCTAGCGGATGGGACCTTTTCCAAGATGAAGGCGAGGATCTTTTTTAATTTCTTATGAAGGATTTTGTGATAATCCCGACCGCGGGCATAAATGGATATGTTACCATACCTGGATGAAATTTGTGTTTTTTCATTTTTCCTATAATAATTATAAGCAACCATTATTACAGACTGTGCCTGCGGGAAAAAAGCCTTAGGGTTTGCTCTCTGTTCAGCAGTGTTAGATAACCAATCCATTGTTCCATGACGAGATTCTTTTGTAAAATTGAGAATATCTTTTTGTGCTTCTGACAAAATTCTGGCGTCCGTTATTCCAACCGCCGAGAAACCTAAGTTCTGCGCCAAGGATTTAATGGAGTGAGTCAATTCTATCATTTTATGTTACCCTGGATTAGATTTATTGATGCGACCAATGCTTTTTCGGCCTGAGTATGCTAGGAAAGATAAAATTTATATATGGTATGGATTGTCATTTGCGAGGTAATCAGCAGATTTAAAGATATTTCCGAGTATTTTTATATAGAAGCTTCCTCGATTTTCTCAATATGGTTTTCCTTAATCATTGTTAAGGCTTGAACTGGACAGATCCAGACACATTTATTGCACTGGGTGCATTCCTGATGATCTATAATTAAATTGTACATTGTCATTGTAATAACATTTTCCGGACAAATACCAACGCATGTACCGCAAAAATCACATCTATTGGTATTAATCTGAATTTTAATTTCTTTATTCATTAAACATTTCCGATTAATTTGTTTTTTAGTTTAAAAAACACTTCAGGACGATTTGTTATAATACCATCAATTCCCATTTGAATCTGCTTCTGCATAGCAATTTCATCATCAACCGTCCAGGAGTAAATGCTTGTGCACCGATGAGAGAGATGACTGATATATTTTTGACTTAAAATGTGGTGGCGGGCATGCAAAGATTTCACCGGATGACCATTGAGCATCATTATACTGGACCGATTGCGGAATATGAATCCGACATGGAGTTTAGGCTTCATCAGAGAGATTTTTTTTAAAACAAACGGATTAAAGGATGAAATAATGATATTATCAGACAGTCCGAATTTTTCTAATATTTTCACGATATTTTGTTCGAATACATCACCTGATAAACTTGCTTTCTTCACGTCAATGTTTATGAGTACTTTTTTTCTAGCAAGATCTAATACCTCAGATAAAGTGGGTATTTTGTCAAATGGATAATTTTTTTGAATTAAATTCAATTGGCGAAGTTGGGATAGGGTCATTTTTTGAACATTCCCCCGGATGCTGGTCATACGATTGGCGTAACGATCGTGAAAAACAACTATTTCGCCGGTAGCGCACATCCGTACGTCCAGTTCAATACCATCGCACCCCAATTGAATCGCCTTCTCGAAGGCGGAAAGAGAATTTTCAGGGGCATAACTGTTCGCACCACGATGTGCAAAAACAATTGGAAATTTCAAGTTATTTTCTCTTCCTTCAGCCTTTAGACATTCTATAGGTAAGGATCAAGCATCCTATGAAATGGAATTACATCCGGGTAAATTATTCAGACGAGGAAACATACATACTCAATCAATTTTAATCAAGTCTTTTTTATGCCGGAAATAGTTACGATGATGCTTTTATTTTTAGATAATGCCATCTGGATTATTTATAACAGGAATCTAATTTCTTTTTATATTTTAAATTTATCCAGGTCTCTACCAATTGTGATAGATCCATTGTAATGTTTTTTTATGATTTTAAGAGAGTCTTGGGATGATACTACTGGGTAGATATGAGTCAAAACGATTCGTTTTGCTTTCGAGTGCTGGGCGACCATGCCAGCCAGACTGGGAGAAAGGTGGCCTTGAACCTCTGCTTCGTCCGGAAAGGAACATTCCAGCAATACCAGATCTGCCTGGTAGCAGATGTCAACAAGTTCCGGGCAATACCCGGTGTCTCCTGGAATAGTAATGATTTTATCTTCAAATCCGAATCTGTATCCGATACTTTCCTCGCTATGCTTTAATTTTTTACACCTCAGACGGAAATCAGTGTATTGATTTTCTTCTGTTAGTAATTCTTCTACTCTTATTTTCTTCCTCAGGGATGTCATCCAGGAACCATAGGCCAATTCCATTGTTTGGAAAAAATTTTGTAATCCCTCTGGACCTGAAATTTTTAATATTTTCTGGTTTTCTTGAGTTGGTAAATTTTTCAACCAGAACAGAAGAGGAATAACATCAGCAATATGATCGGGATGAAAATGGGTGAAAAAGATATGGTCTATCTGAGCAGGTGATAGTTTGATCTGTTTCAAGCGGTACATGGTGCCGGGACCCGCATCCACTAGTATAATAGTATTTCTGTATTGAAGCAGAGCCGAAGAACAGAGCTGTTGTTTATTGGAAAGAATTGTTCCTGTCCCTAAAAGTTGGATGGTGAGTAAATTGCTCAAAAGAGACCTCCTTTACTCATTTAGAGAAATTTAATACACCGTTGGACAATTAACAAAAAGTTTACATGAACCAATACAATCCGGAAGGTTTGGAAATGTTAAATATACATTATTTTAATACTATTTTGTAAAAATATTTTCCTTGAATTACCATTTTCTTTATTGTAATTTGGCGCCGGATATAAAATTATTTTTTTCTTATGAAGTTACTGTTTACTTTGATTTTTTTCCTGATGTTCATTGGGTGCGCATCCTCTAAGAAGGATCAACCAGTTTCAGATCCTTTTGCCAGTGGGGCGAATTTAGATGAATCATTCGATCCATTACTTCTGCATGATGATGACATCACTTTCGTAATGCCTGAAGCCCCCGCTGAAAATAATGAGCCGGTACTTTTTCCCCTGGAGGAAAAAAATGATGTACCTATTAAACAGGAAAACAAATTAATAGATGGTTTCAGGGTCCAGATAATTTCTATTAAAGACTTGGAGAGTGCAGCGCGCGCGAAATCTATTGCGGTAGAACAGTTCGAAAATTTACAACTAAAATTCTATCTGGAATTTGATTCTCCCTATTACAAAGTTCGGATTGGTGATTTTAAAAGCCGTAATGAAGCGGAAAGAACACTCGAGGTAATCAGATCCAGAGGGTACCCAAAAGCCTGGATTGTGAAAACCAAAGTGTGGAGTAATCCGGAGTTCCCAGAAGCGTCGGATTCAACTGCAGTAGACTTACCTAAGATTGACTAATCCTTATTTTTTAGACATTGGAGGTTTTTATGTCTGGTCATTCCAAATGGGCGAACATAAAATTTCGTAAAGAACGTCAGGATGCAGTGCGCGGTAAGATATTTACCAAATTAATCAAAGAGTTAACAATTGCCGCAAAAATAGGTGGTAGCGACCTTAATAGTAATTCCAGACTAAGAACTGCCATGCAAAATGCTAAAGCTCAAAATATGCCAGCGAAAAACATAGAAAATGCCATATTAAAAGGTACCGGAGAACTTCCAGGGGTGGTCTACGAAGAAGTATTGTTCGAAGGATATGGCCCCGGTGGCGTTGCCTTATATATTATCACTACTACTGATAACCGCAATAGAACGGTGGCAGAAATTCGTCACATATTGAATAAATATGGTGGTAATCTTGGTGAGATCGGAAGTGTCAACTGGGTTTTTGAGAAAAGGGGACTTATCAGAATTGAAAAAGTAAAACACGAAGAAGAACGATTAATGCTGGATGCAATAGATGCCGGAGCAGATGATTTTAAGGTGGAAGATGAGTTTTATGAGATTTATACTCAATTTGAGGATTTATATAAAGTCCGGTCCAGATTGGAAGAAAAGAAATATGAAATTGAAAGTGCGGAAATGACCATGATTCCACAGAATATAGTAGAACTGGAGGGAAAACAAGCCGAACAGATGCTGAAATTAATGAATGCCCTGGAGGATAGCGATGATGTCCAGAATGTTTTCGCCAATTTCGATATTGACGAAGAATTAATGGAAAAAATGCAATAATAAAAGGTATTTACTTGAAAATTTTAGGTATTGATCCTGGACTCAGTACTACTGGTTACGGTATTATTGAGGCAGATGGTGATAGACTTCATGAAATTACTCATGGAACCATAAAAAAAAGACAACGAAAAGATTTTTCCCAAAACTTGTTAGGAATATATCAGGGCGTTACTAAAATTATTCAGGAGTTCCAACCAGATTACTGTGCCATAGAAAGTATTTTTTATCACCAGAATAAAAAAACAGCCATTACCATGGGGCATGTTCGCGGAGTTGCCATATTGGCAGCCGCTCAGAGTCAAATTGCTGTTGCTGAATATTCCCCACGTGAAGTAAAGCTTTCTATTGTTGGTTCTGGTAGTGCTGCCAAAATCCAGGTCCAAGCCATGGTAAAAAATATATTGAGATTGAAGGAAATTCCCCACTCCGATGATGCTGCAGATGCTTTAGCGATTGCCATTTGCCATTTTCATCGCCTGAATTTTGCCAATAGAATTCAATATTGATAATTTTAAATCAGTTTATATCGTGTTTGTTTGAAATAGATGAATTTTCGGTAACATTTTACCAAGTAGAGGAGTTTTAAAACCTTCAGTTGCATTTGCCTGATTATGAATTAAATTTATTAAATATTTTCGGACTTTGAACTGATATTTAAATGATTGAACAAGTACAGGGAAATTTAGCAAAGAAATCACCTACATTTTGTATTATTGATTGTCATGGTGTCGGTATTGGTATTCATATCAGTCTGAATACCTATCAGTATCTTGGGAAAGAGTTGGAGGAGATTCGGTTGTTAACGCATCTTCATGTGAGGGAGGATGCGCTACAACTTTTTGGATTCGGGGAGGAGGAAGAACGGGCTGTTTTTCGTAAGTTAATCAGCGTTTCCGGAATCGGGCCGCGTTTGGCCATGATTATTTTATCTGGATTAACTGTCGATGAATTTACTCAAGCCATTGTTACGGGAAATGATATGTTATTGACAAAAATTCCAGGAGTTGGGAAAAAAACTGCCCAACGAGTCATTCTAGAATTGAAAGAAAAAATTGAACTTAGCAAGAGAATTTCCGAAAAAGATTTCCCGTTAGCAGGGGTCGCGGAACAAGATAAATATAAAGAAGCAATATTGGCACTTATCTCCTTGGGATATAAGCAGCTGGAGGCAAAGCGATCAGTTGAAAAAATTGCCCAAAAATTTGGCGCGGATATTTCTCTTCAAGAGGTCATAAGATTAGCTTTGAAGGAAATTTAATTCATGAAAAGTGAAGTTATAAATCCGAGAGCTCTACAAGATGAACAGGAGTTTGACTTAAGTCTGAGACCGCAGACTTTACGGGATTTTGTAGGGCAAGAGAAGGTAAAAGAAAATTTAGCCATTTACATAGAAGCTGCTCAGCAAAGAGCCGAAGCTCTAGATCATGTTCTACTGTATGGTCCACCCGGTTTGGGGAAAACAACCCTTGCCCATATCATTGCCAATGAATTATCAGTGGATATTAAAACCACTTCCGGACCTGTCCTAGACAAAGCAGGAGATTTAGCAGGGATACTCACAAATTTGAAGGATCATGATGTCTTATTTATTGATGAAGTTCATCGAACAAATAATATCGTTGAAGAATATCTTTATTCCGCCATGGAAGATTATAAGCTCGATATTATGATTGATCGGGGTCCCAGTGCCCGTTCTATACAATTGAATTTGCCAGCATTTACTTTAATAGGAGCAACTACCAGGGCAGGTTTGCTCACTTCTCCCATGAGGGAGAGGTTTGGAGTAGTAGCAAGATTGGACTTCTATAAACCGGAAGAGTTGCAAAAAATCGTGATACGTTCGGCGAAAATTCTGGGTGTTGAGATAGATACGAATGGAGCAATGGAAGTAGCCCGTCGATCTCGAGGTACTCCCCGAATTGCCAATCGTTTACTACGTCGAACCAGAGATTTTGCTCAGGTGAAAGCAGACGGTAAGATTAATAAAGAGATCGCTGATCAAAGTCTGAAAATGTTAGAGGTTGATGACAGAGGCCTCGATGAA
>Ga0209427_10005126_pt1 | contig 15031 bp, 13 predicted proteins | sample DeeMarSWOR136_30_FD_187465 | JGI IMG/M metagenome (GOLD analysis project Ga0209427, IMG submission 187465) | Marine sediment microbial communities from White Oak River estuary, North Carolina - WOR-1-36_30 (SPAdes) (version 2) | ecosystem: Environmental > Aquatic > Marine > Intertidal zone >...
CTTCCAACCCCGACACCCTCATAACGCGCCCCGAGTCAGTCAACAGCAGCCGAATGGGTGCTTTGAGAATTTCCTGAAGCGGCTTTACCTCTTCTCGAAACTCATCAAGCTTGGAGGATGGCACTGAGTTGCCATTGACGGATGCATGAACCTTTTCCTTACCAATGGTGACATCGATCTTTTGTCCGGGGACATGCAGAATCATGTTTACGTCTCCGTGCCGGACCTCGACTTCCAAAAGACGACCTCCTAGAGCGAAGGACTGACTATTGTCAGCTATATTCCTATGACCCTTTACTGTTGAGTTTGCCTCTCCGGTGCGGGGTGATCTTAGCACCCGAAGTGCTACATCGAATGCTACCTGCATCGTGGCACTTTCACCTGCGGCGCTCACCTTACCATTCAAGACACACTTGTACTTATATGTCTCCCCTCGCTTCCAGTTCAGCCGGAGATGAACCGGTTTGCTGGTCTTGCCAAGTGCTTGAGATACCAATACCAGGGTAGCGATTAGGGCCACGGCTATATATTTCTTGGTAACCATACGACACACCTCCTTTCGGATCGGATGCACCATAACTTTTCCCATTTCAGGCCTCGGGGCAGCTTAGCATGTATATCTCCTTACGCCCTCTTCGGGGAACGTGCGGTCATGGTGATCAGGGCAACAACAGCCATAGCATCAAGTACCAGACCAGGGCCGATCAGGTCTGGCTGCGTGCCCCCAGCAGTCCCAACTGCCAAACCGATGACAGAAGCAACCCCTAGGACAATGCCCATGGGTAAGAGTGACCATCCTCTCCAACCTTTTCTCCAGGCAGCAATGGTCAGTAAGATTTCCGCAATCAATAACATGGCCTATCCACCTCCTTCTCTTTTTATTTTATATACCGCTCTCGAATGAGTTTCTCGCCCGGTCTCCGATTTTTTTGACCTATGCTTCAAAGAGACAAAAAGGCGTTTCAATACCGGCGGCTACAGTTAACATACTGCCCATTTGGAGGTTTCTCGCGCAGGGTAAGAAAGATTGCCGTTTTTCCTGACTTTAGCTAAAGAGGCAAACTGCGGTTGGGGTCATTGAAACGGCGGTGGGGCACTGGTCGTCTCAAAAGTATCCTCTCCTGTAATGTAAAATTCCCGATCGTTCACGCACTCAACCAAAAAGCCTCCAAAATGGAAAGTCTCTCTGCGGTGTGTATGGCCGCAAATGATTTTTTTCGGCTTCACAGCGTCAACAATACTCATCAAGATCCTTTTGTGCCTTTCATCCTGGGGGTGGCGGGGGTTTTCGTGCATAATCAGGTAATCTGCTTCCCCGCCCTTGGCGATCCCTATGAGTGCCTCCACGTCAGGCCTTGTAAAGTGACCCGCAACTTTTGATCTCCTGTCTTTCGCATCAAGAGTTCTTTGTCCATCGAAGGTCTTTGGGCTGTAAACCCTGGAAAGCCAAGCAACCGTGATCCCCTGAATTCTCACACACCCGCTGCGGCCCAGGTAGCAGAGGTTGCCTACAATTCGGACTGGGCTTTTGTGGCAATGTTCGAGCTCAATGAACCAACCGAACGGCTCATGGTTCCCCATAATCAGATAGGTTGGAATGGGCACCCTTTTCTGGTTCCAAAAATGTACAAAATTGCCCATCTTGCGGTATCTGGCGGGGCCAGGAACGGATTCCAGGTCAAGTACATTTCTAATGGGTTCAGTATCTCCGCAGAGAAATACCAAATCTGGGGAATATTCTTCGGCCCTATCGTAAAATTGGATCCAAGAGCCGTGGATATCTGATGCAAAGAGAATTTTCATTTTAATTCCTCATGGGCCTTCCGGCCGCAGAAGTGCGCTTTCCATAAAGGGCTACTAAACCGCAGACCCCAGAAACCTATTCGGGGATTAAGCAATCATATTTTATATACTGCCGATTGCGAGTTTTTTCGCGCGAGGGCTGTAGGAGATTTTTATTTTCAGGCGTTTGGCTAAAGATTTGAGGGCAACTAGCTGTCCTTGAAGTCATTTTTCAGCTAGCTGTTCTCAGATGATCCCCAAAGTCGTTTAACAGATAGGGGGTAATGCTAGAACTGTGCAAAAAAATCCAGAAACCGAGCGAGAAAAGGATAGATGGAGGGTATATGGAACAAGAGGCGGAATTATCTACTTGTGCATCGCTGAAGAATAGGGAGGCACTACCATGGATGAGAATATGGCAACAATCAATAACAAGTTGGTCCAGTTGAGTCAACCTTACAATGCGCCGGCAATTGAGGTTGTTGGCAGAGAAGAGGAGATGAACGCGATCCTTGCTGCCTGGATGGGAGGCGATAGAATGCCGTTTTCTCCACTTCTCATTGGAGAGCCCGGTGTGGGGAAGAACCGCATAGTCTATGAGTGTGCGCGAATATGTTCGAAAGAACTCTACACTTACCAAGGCCATGAAGATGTAACCCCTGAAGATTTCATCTGCACGGTTCGCATTAGCGACGATCCCGATAGAAAGATGGACTATATTGTCCGTTCATTAGTTACGGCGATGGTTCGAGGTGGGGTTTATTTCCTTGATGGGATCGCTAAGATAAGGTCCCGTGCACTTGCACCGCTGGAAAGCCTGTTGGATGAAAGGCGATATATTGATTCGGACATTCTAGGTGAACGCATCGATGCGCATCCCGGATTCCGCTTTATAGCCGCCACAAATCCAAGCGACATGGAGGTCAATCAACTCCCTGACTTTATCATAGACAGAATGGATCCGGTTATTCCCTTTGGATGCCCAAATCGTGAGGAAATAGATAGAATAGTCCATAGGCGTTATCGTATCCTCGGAGAAAATGGCACCCTTTTGGTCGATCAGTTCTGGAAGCTATGGAGAGAGAAAAACGGTGCCAAACCACCCACACCGCGTGATTCCATCGATATTTTCGGTTACGCCCTTAAGCTGGCAAACTATAAAACAGTCAAGCATACCCGTCCCCTTATTTTGGAAACCGACGGTAGCCCATTACCCATAAAAGAGGAAGATCTCGAAAAGGCATTTGACATTTTCTTTAAAAAGCAGGAAAGGAGCCAACAATGTCGGTTATGCCGATAAGCATTCATTACCACAGTGGCGAGCTATTTGCGGTCCCCGCGATACACTTCAGTCACGTTTTTGCCCGTGAGGTAAATCGCATCTGTTCCAGCCCTGAGACCCAACCTGATGCCATTGCTGTAGAACTGGGACCCCAAACCGCAGCAGCAGCGAAGCGCTGGCTCAAGGACCTGTGGGTGGGACGGGAAATCCCTGCGAGATTGCCCGTCATGCTGGGGTTAATCAGACGTAATCGGGTAATCCGTTTGTCGTTCCGGAAAAAAGCCTTTCAGCTCCAGCAGGAAACTCGCAAAGACTTGAGCGAATTTCCTCCGGATGTGTTATATCGTGAACTGGGATACGCAGGCTATGCCCTTCTCTGCATGCCCCCCACTGATTCGATCATTGAGGCGATCCGGTGTGCAGTCGAACTGGATCTACCGCTCTACGGCGTGGATCTACAAGAGATGGCAAACAGCAAGTACAAGCCCGTATTGGTCCAAGACCCGATAGGAGCGAAAAGAGACTTCGTTGCATATATTGCCCAAAATGCACCATACGCGGCACACCAACGCGATGACGAGAGCGATGTTCGGAGAGAGATCGCCATGGCGGCTCGCCTCAAGGCCCTTTTGGGACGGCATCGAAGGGTTCTTTTTACCTGTGGAATGGCCCATTGGTCTCATATCGGGGACCTCCTTGAAGATCGTTCCGTACGGCCCTCCCAGCTTCCTGAGGTCACTGAAGTAAAACAGGGCGAGTTCACGCGTGTGGTTATCCACCCTCTTATCGCAATATCTCACATGGACTTGTTCCCCGCTCTCGTAGGAGAATACGAAAAATCCCGCAAACCACCGCATCGATTCGATGAGAATTCGAGGAAAAAAACCGATCCGGATCCTGCAAGAATTTTTGAGAAACTTCTCAGAAAAACCTATAGGGGTTATTTCCGATGCAAGAAGCAGGACAGCAGCTGTGCGCAGCGTAGTCGAGATCTCGCATCCCACCGTGATTTCGAGGCGTATCTCAGGAACCTTTGTATTATCAAGCACCGGCTGGTGCCGGATTTGTTCATGACCATAAGGGCAGCACAACAAACGATGAGCAGGGACTTCGCAAGAGCGCTCTCAAAAACGCTTATGCATTTTCCGTGGGCTTCACCTGATGAATATCCTGATTGTTCCGTCCTTGCCCCATGCACAGATCATGGAGATAGATCTATCTGCACAGTATTCAGCAATAGTGGTTTAAAGGATAAAAAATACATTTGCATACAGCCAATTCATGAGAGCAGCAACGACACAATCACGTTGGAAATTCCCTACGAATGGGAAAAAACAAAGAGGCTTCGGAGAGCATTGAAAGACCATGGTATCCTTCACACATGGATCCCGTGGGATTATCTCATCTCCGCTCTGTCATTACGTGGAATAAGCCACGCGAGGAAAATGCATTACGAAAGAAGAAGTCAAGTTTTTGAGGGCAGTATCTTGGAGGGGATAGACATAAAGGCGACGCTCCGCGGATATTCCCGGGGTAAGGAAGAGGTGTACGTTCGGGACACGTTGAAGAAAAAGTCTAGGTACCTATCACATCCAGGTGATGGATTCCCCGTGGTCTGGATCCTTAAACCGGGAGAGCATAGAGGGGCTGAATGGACCGCCCTCTATGAAGATTGTGACTGGATGGCAAAGTACATAGAAGATCTGAACCGCTTTGAACGCATAAGAAAAATGAAGGGGAATAAAATGATAGCCCTTATCGGATACGGCGACCTCCAAGTAAGAACGAGGGCTTCTGATGCGAACCCAGGGATTAGAAGCGATCGATACTACGGGATGCTTATGTACCAGCCTATTTGCTTCACCAAAAGGCAATTTGCGCGGTGGGCAGAATTGACCGGATATAAGCGAAACCCTTTTTGTGAAAGGAATATCCTGGGCGTATGTGCTCTTAGCGATTTGATCGATTTTTTCGAGGAAACGCATGGAATCAGAATGGGGGAATTCAATTGGTCCACAACCTTAATACTTTTCGCCATTACCTTTGCAAAAGACGCCGTGACGGTCGTAATTCCAGAAAACTATCAGATAGACCCCGTAGTATTTGAAAAGGCCAAAAGGTACGGAATTGAAGTGTGTCCAGTGCCCCTCACCGTCTTCTCTCAACGGGAAATAGAGAGGGTGTCTCTCAACCACATGGCGCCGGCTCTCACTTACGATCCTCGATGCGTATTCTCCAAATCGGTGGAGAAAGCAATCGGGGAATCACAAACTGATAACCGGAATCTTGTTCCCCAATCGTGGCTTGATTTCGGCATGAACTGAATTAGAAAAAGAAATGGTGATCCTGTGAAGTTTTTCTTAGAAGATTTCGATCTATTTAATGATGCCAATCGTCTCCAAATGGAAGTCGAGGAATCGCTCGAATTGGTATTTGATGACGAACCCCTTGAGCGGATTCTCTATGGAAAAAAGCTGAAGGGTCCGACTCGAGCCAACCTTTTTTTCCCTGCCTTAGGATGGGTGCAGAAGATTAGGCGAGCATTTAAAGATGGAGATATAAGAGCAGCCGTGAAAAACGCATCTGAGCTTGCGGTGAAAGAATATTCAATTTCCACACAAATGTGCTTCGAGCTCTCGCTTATCATGAGGGGAATTGTGCCCGATTATCCAAACCCCATAATCGAGATTGATTTATCACCTCTCGGTCCTTTGCTTGAACAAATGTGGAATCTCGCCCTGAGAAGCGAGGGTAGGGAACTCCAAAAAACCGTGGGTGCACCCCTTTACCGCTGGTACGAACACCATCAGCAATACAAAAATGCTCGGCGAGTTCTGACTACATTGATAGAAATCGCCAAGGAGGACGAAGATAGAATTGGCGAAGCGGTTTTGATCAATAACTTCGCCTTTGAATACTTGCTTGAAGGGAGGCCAGAGGGAGCCATCTCTTTCTTTGAGAAGGCTGCAAAGATCTTTGAGGATAATGAGATTATATTTGAATACGCCAATGCGCGCGCAAATTACTGGACATGCCGGTTTGAGTGTGATGATCTTGAAGAAGACCAAAAAATCGAAGCCGAGCTAAAGTCGCTTGCGAAGACCCTCGGCAAAAAGGCGGATTGGCGCACACGGAAACCACTCATCCTTTTAGCGAGAATCGAAGAACGGCGGGGTAATATGAGCGCAGCGGTGCAGCTTGTTGAACGGGCTATTAAGGCATGTAAAAATGGGAAAACTCGCTATCCTGAATTGGATAGAAAATATTTAGAACACCTGAAATGTAAAGTAACTCGTTTATGATGAACAAATTCATTGTGATTTAAAGACTTGGTCTCAATTAGTTGGTATAAAACATTGTCTATGAATCCAGAAATTCGGAAGGGGCTACGTTGGATATGACTTCTTCAAGAGATGGATGATGCGGGTTTGGTCTAACGCCGATATGGTATTTCCAAGCCGACGTTGAGGAAGTGAGTTAAGCGCTTTGAAGAAACAGACCTGGATGGACTCAAGGATCAAAGCAGAAGGCTTAAGCATAGCTCGGACAAAAAGATAAATGAAGAGTGATCAATAAGGTTTGGATTGCCTCATCGCCACAGACCTACCTCAGAACCCCTCGCATCATCTACCAGGCCATACTGAATCCGATGGTCCACGATCACTTTATATTGAGACCGTCTTTTCTTGACACACAGGCATATCCTCTCCTATTCTCACTATTTGAGAAAGCGAGCTCCTATTACTTTTATCGCTTGGCAGTTTTCCCTTGCTCCGGAGACCAGGCAAATCCAGTATTTTTTCTTCATGATACCGTTGCCGCATGTTACCGATGTTCGCCTAGGCCAGCCGGAGTCGGCACATGAACGGAATCTATAGAAAGGAATCAATGATGGATTCTCACGAGTTCCAAGTTCCCTGGAAAAAAGGCGAGGTGCTTCTCGGTCGCTTCAGGGTCGAAGACTACATGTTCGGCGGTATGGGAATCGTCTATAAAGTCTCGGACCTGCAAGGATCGGGTTTCATGGCCGTAAAGACCTGTCGCGGCGAATTACTTTGGGAGAGGGATGCTATCGAACGTTTTGTCGAAGAGGCAAGAATCTGGATTCGTTTGGGGCGCCACGTGAACATCGTTCAAGCTGCGTTCATCGAGGAAGTTCGTGGAAGAATGTGCATTTTCATGGAGTTTGTCGAGGGAGCAGCACTTTCCTGGTTGATAGATCAACGCAGGTTAAATCTTCGCCTATCACTTGCCTTTGCGATTCAGTTTTGCAGGGGTATGGTGTACGCGCAGCAGACCATTCCTGGTATTGTGCATCGCGATATCAAGCCAGCTAATACTCTGATCGCTATGAATGGGCTTTTGAAGATCACGGATTGGGGAATTGCGAAGACGGCTCATGAGGCCTCAGGAAAACCGTTTGGGACCCTTGCATACATGTCGCCCGAGCAGTTTTGTGAGTCGTCCTCCGTCGACACGCGATCAGACGTCTATTCCTTCGGTGTCATGCTCTACCAAATACTAACAAGTAGACTACCATTCACACCCGATGGCCTGCCGAGTGTTAGAGCTTGGCAGTATTTGCACAGCGAAGCAGAGCCGACACCACTGCTGGAGTACACTAGTGGTGTTCCGTCTGAGCTGGAGGCACTGACGCTGGCCTGTCTTGAAAAGCGCCCGGAGAATCGACCACAGTCTTTCGAAAACATCTTGATGGACCTGCAAGTGATGTACCAAGGAGCATATGGTGAACAAATCGAGATCCGAGAGACACAGGTTTCAGAGTATGAGTCCATGTGCAACGAAGCAGTCTCGCGGAATGCGCTGCAGCAGTTTGAAGAAGCTATTACAGCGTGTCGGAAGGCCGTTTCTCTGAACGCGGATGCTCCGGCGGCTTGGATCAACATGGGGATCGCGCTTCAAAATCTGGGGCGTTACGAGGAGGCACTTAGCTCACTTGATCGGGCCATAGAAATCGATCCACGGGAACGACTCGCGTGGAATAACCACGGGAACGTACTCGATACCCTGGAGCGATTTGACGAAGCCATTGTATCCTTTGATCAGGCGCTGGAACTCGACCCGGGCTATGATCGTGCCTGGAACAATAAGGGCTGGGCGCTCTTGTCTTCGGGCCGCTATCAAGAGGCTCTCAAGTGCTTTAATGAAGCCATACGAATCGATCCCAACTACGTTGATGCATGGAACAACCGTGGTATCGCCCTTTGGAAACTCGGTATGATAGCCGAGGCCCTAGATAGCTGCGAAACCGCCCTCGCCATCCACCCAGCAAATTGGAAGACACTTGCTAATTGCGGAGGACTGTTCAGCGAGCTTGGGAGGTATGAAGACGCACTCCTGTCGTGCGAGAAGGCCTTAATTGTGAATCCGCGATCGTACAACGCCCTGAACAATATCGGCCTTGCTCTTCGTCAGCTCGGGCGGTCCGAAGAAGCACTGACGAGTTTTGACAAAGCAATCGCGTCCCCGGAGGCTGACAACACTCACGAAGCCTTCGCGAACAAGGGGCAATTGCTGGGTGAGATGAATCGCACTCAAGAGGCCATCCACTGTTTGCGAGAGGCTGTCGGGCAGAATCCAAAGAATACAAGGTATCTTGGCTTGCTTGGTTTTCTCTATCAGAAGATCGGTGACCGCCAGGGAGCGCGGAAATCCTATCAACAGGCTGTGAGTCTCGGGTGTCCGGATCCGCAGACGTATTACAACTATGCACTTCTTCTTGATAGCTTGGGCGAATATGACGTGGCGGTGGAGCGGTTCCGAGAGGCAATCAAACGGAACCCAGAGTTCCCCGAGGCCTATAACAACCTTGGTGCAACTCTTCACAAGATGGGAAGATTCGAGGATGCCGTTGAGGCTTACAACAAGTGCCTGAAGCTCCGACCTGACCATGCACTGGCGTATAACAACCTTGGTCTGTCTCTTGTGAAGTTGGGGAGACACTCCGAGGCTATGGCTTTCCACTGGAAAGCTGTTGAGCTCAAGCAGGACTATTCAGAGGGTTGGCGCAACCTTGGCATGCTCCAGATGCGCCAGAAGGAGATAGGCGACGCTCGCACCAGTTTCGAAACCGCTGTGAAGATCGATCCAGCCGACTACCGATCTTGGACAAACCTGTCTGCTATCGCATTGCTGCAGGACGATTCAACGACTGCTGCGGAGTGCGCTAGGAAGGCTCTGGAAGCAAAACCGGACTATCAGATAGCAAGAAATAACCTTGAAATTGCCGCGGAACGGCTAAGAGAATCTCTTGGAGAGCGCAAAGCCGGGGGGAACCCAATGCGATCGCGGGGGAATGACACCGGACAACTCCAAAAGACCTCCGTCGATCCCCGGACGGTCGTCTCCATAAAAATAGCCATTGCGGAGGGGGAGCAGTTCCCTGTCGTAGATTTTACCAGATTCGCTCACGTTGCCTATCAGGCCCTCAATCCGGAGCTATACGAGGCGATCGAGAAACTAGATCGTTGGGGGAAGATAGAGATCGACTGTGTGATCTGCCCGGTCGGTCATGAGCACGGGATGTTTGGGTTTGCTGTGGCATTAGGGCAGCAAGAGGTCAAGCGTGGCCGATCCGTACTGGTACAGAATGATATCGAGTTTGCCGTTTTTCGGGAAAGTGTCAAATGGCCGTCTAGAGCGACGTTTTTGACAATTATGGACTACACTGGAAGAAACGAAGATCCATTCATTGGATTTGCTATCGGGGGATCTTTAGTCGTTGAGCATTGAGCCGCCTTTTCTTCCGGGCATGGGACGATTTCACAGCAAGTCTAGCCCCTTGTGTCCAAAGACTTACCGATATATCAAATATTGTCCCGTTTCGTGAAATCCTAAGATGAGCACAGCTGAAAGAGTGCATCGCAACAAGCAATGTGAATATAAGGTGGGTTAGTTAGGATCTAATCTGTCTTCGCGCCTACTTTCAGCACCGTTTTAGTCTCCGAGGAACTTCAGCCAGATAGAACGACCAAGGATGATTATGTCTCCTGGCTCAATAGGAACCTTCTCTCCAGGAAATGGAGGGTTCTCGTTTTCCTTCCAGATCTCTATCTCCTCACCATCCCTCTTCAAAATGCGCGTGCCATTTTTACTCCCATTACAGTCGCTGCCCACATCCATTATGTAGTAGGTATCCCCTTCTTTATATCCCTCAGCATGTTTTCCGCTCACCATCCTTGCATACGGAAAAGCAACAACATTTTTGGCCCCACGGCCTAAAGTAATCTTATCTCCCCCCTTTTCTTTGAGCTCTCCATCTTCAGGGCCAAGCAATACCTCGAACCTCATTCCTCCACCTCCTTCTTTATTGCCTCACGATCCAAACCCCTGGCTCTGAGGATGTGATAAAAGAAGGTATCTTCTCCTAAAAGAAGGGTGATGAATTCCCTTTCTCCCACTCCCTCAGGAAATTGATTTTTGGCCTTCTTGAGTAATTCCTCAAGCCTCGGTGAAATAACTCTTTCGACCGGGATGTATTCGATCCTACTGAGGTAGCTAAAAATCTCCTTTCTCATCTCCTCAGTTGAAAGACCGAATTTTGAGAGAGTAACATCAAGAAGGGCTTCCTTTTCTAAAAGACCCCACAGCAAATGCTCCACCCCGATGTAGCAATTTGATCGCTTTCTCGCCCCCCCCTCAAGGGGTATCCAAGCAAAATAGAGGGATCTGGATATGATCCACTGTAGGTCATCCTTCAAACCTTTGAGAATCTCCTCCTTCTTCTTCATCCATCTTTCCAGGAAAGCTCTCTCTCGCTCCTGGTGGAAAAAGGTTCTTGTAAGGATAACTTCGATATCCTCTACCCTGGGCTCTGGAGATTCTGTGGTAACATAGGTCGTGAAACTCTGTGGAGTAATATGTTTTGATAGATCTTCGATCAATTTAGAGGCCGAAGAACGCTGTCCGGACTCACGTTTGCACATTCCCTCCAGTATCTCCATCAAATGATGGGGAACATCAAGGAATCTTATTCCTTCGTAGATATTTCCTTTTCTGAGATCACCCCCAAGCATCTCATAAAGGCTTACACCTAAACTGTAAATATCATTTGCCGACGAGTAACCCTTGCCCTCGAATATCTCTGGAGCAGTGTAGTATTGTTTGAAGGGCGCCTGCCGTAATTGCTCCCTTGTGGCAGCAAAGCCCAGATCTCCCAATTTTGGATTGTCCCTTTCGTCGAAAAAGATATTGTCGGGGGCAACATCCCGATGAAGGATTCCCATTTCATGCATATCCCTGAGGGCATAAGTGATAAGAAATATTATCCACAGGGCTTCATCTATGCTGACTTTTCCCACCCTTCCCATTCTCTCGCGCAGATTGCCCCCTTTCATGTATTCCATGAGGATATACTGGTAGTGTGACCCAATATCACTTGCTCCCCGGAAACTCACAAAGTAAGGCTTGTGATTGAAGAGGCCCATTGCCTTGACTTCGTTAAAAAAATCCTTGTAATCGAGCGAAGGGTCAGTATACAGCTTAAGGGCAACCTCTCCCAATGATTCGCACTCAGCCAAATAAACCTCGGCAAATCCGCCCCTTCCCAAGGATTTCTTAATGCAACAACCATCTAACTTATCTCCCGGCTGGAGCATGTAGTCTTCCATCATTAAGCTCCGGACTTCGTCTCTTGATCTTTGTCACAAAAAGTCTCCAAGGCCGAAATAGGGCGTGTGCCTTCTCTTCCAGCAACGTGGTCCTGGGGTGTGGCGTCTAACGACTGTAGATTTCTATTTGTCAAGAAACTTACCATTTGGAGGGATTCAGGTAACCCTTTGTGCCAGCTCCTCCATGTGCTGTCTGGCCGTATTAAGCACTAAGGACCGTTTTCCAATCCACTGTGGCCCTTCCTCACCCCTCACCCTTGCCGGAGGCTCCTTTGAAAATGTCTCCCTCAGAGACTGATAACGGCTCTTTAGAACCTCGCATAGCCCATGGTTTTGACAAATCTCATACAAGGCCGCCGAGGCTTCAATCGTCGCCTTTTCAGGATTATTTTCCCAATCCCCACTAAAAATGTAATTATCCCGCCACCTGCCCATGGCCTCACCAAAAGTCTCGAGGTGACCCTGCACCCGAAGCCACTCTTCTATCTCGCCCTGCTTGACTAACAGTGCATATGCGCCCCATGCAGCCCATTCCACCAGATCTTGTGGTTTCTCGTTACTCATCTCTACTCCCTCCAATCATTGCCCTTTTGGGCAAACGCTCCAGCGGTCCTGAGAAAAAGCCTGCGAATACGGTGTATTTTTGCTAGCCAAAGCTGTCTGGTCAGATAATCACCCAGGTCGTCGATGCTCACGAACTGCACCCGCCCGCGGTCAAAAGTCGGCCTTTTCTCCGCCTCAACTTTTTGACCTTCATTCAATACGGCCACGGAGCACCATCCCCTCAATGAAATCACATAATTGCACAAGTCCGGATGTTCTAGCATTATCTCTTCGGCCAGGAGTAATACATCAAGCCCGTCACTTGTTGCCCATCTCAATAGATCTTCCGGGCTGCCATACCAATACCATAAGGCCTGTGGAAAGGTATTTCTCAGCTCCCGAAAAGCCTTAGAATGGATAGACACGCCAACCCGCAATGGCTCTTCATTCATCTTCCCTCCCCTCTCCACCATAAATCAGAGTATTTTCGAAATAAAGATTTCTTCTTCTAAGCTATCCCGGATGTGGATCCACACGCACGCCTCATACCATTCTTGGGCCCTCGGGCCTTCCCTCGCCCAACACCTCTTCAAAAGACAACCTTCCTTCTACTAAGGCCTCCAACTTGGGTAGGAGCATATCCATTGTGCCGATAGAAACAACGATGCACCAGTGGAACTGGTCGCAAGTCAACTGACCATCCCTGTAAGGCACTGCTACACGGTAGCGTATCTCACCGTCCGTTTGGTCTCGCTCGAAATTGCCGAGGACAAGGCCAAAGTTCCAATGACTCAGAATTTCGCACGCGTGAGCTACTATTTCTGAGGAATGTCCTTCATTGGCATGGAATTTCAGAAAACCCGATCCTGTCCCGATGGCCTCCAGGATATCCACTCGCCTCTTGAGAGGATTGAATAGGAAGAGGACTGTTTGCTTTTCGGTCAATAATCGCACGGAAATGCCGTAAGAGCGACCAGTAGGGGTCCCGGTACCAGTGAAGATGGTATTATCATCAACCTTCAAGTATTTCCATCCCTTTTCCTTTAGACACTTCTCAATGGTCGATATCTCAACCTTTTTGCCGAAGAACATGTTCTCCCTCCTTCTTCATTCATGCAGTCGGCGAAGCGCTTATACTAGGAAATGACATTCATGTCGAACCCAATAGGACTGGGTTCAGACAGCATATTCTCTACCTCAGACCAAACTACTTTGATGCTGGGCGATTTAGGACGGGCGTTTTCATTTTCCCTGTCCGAGATCTCCTCCAATGCTATGGTGTTTTGAGGAAACTCAAAAAGACCCCGTTCCCTGAAATTGACCTCAGCTGTTGTCTCTGCGGCAAATTCATTGAATTCAACATACAAAGGAACCCGCTTTTTATACCGGAATCTTTGGGCCAATTCAGTCACCCCCACTCTCTCCAAAACCTTTTGTCGTTCTTTTTCTTTCATCATTAACTCCCCTCCTATGTTGAAGTTTCAGTTCCGAGAAAAACACGAGCAGCGCGCTCCCGCTGGCGGCGTTGCTCCCTCTTCTCATAGGTCTCGCTCACCCGTGCGAAAAGTGAGCGCATGAACTTTTCCTTTTCTTTCACCGGTACGAGCTCCAATCCATCAACCGCCGGTTTAAGCTCTAAAATACACCAGGGTTCGGGGTGCGGAGGCCTCCAATAGGCGAGAGGCCTCTCGACCAAAGATTCGAAAACAGCCCTGAGCCGCCTACAATCTCTCTCCGGTCCGCACTCTCCAACCAGCCATTTAAGAAATGTCTGCTCGTCATATTGAAGGAGAATTCGATCTTCCACCAAAGCGTCTTCGGCGAGAGAGGATAGCATCCGATGTGCGACCTGCTCCAGGTGCTGGTGGGTCAACTCCGTAAACAAAACAACGTGCGACAGTCGACTGAGTAGTTCTGGCGAAAAGCCCTCCTCTCGGAGAACACTCACTATCTTCCCTCTGGCGACCTCTGCTTGAGCTTCCCCGGCATCCTCAGGTGGCAGAAAGCCTATCGTCTTTTTCATCGTCTCCCAAAGCTTGTGACCGGCGTTTGCAGTTAGTATAAAGTACATTTCCAAAAAGGAAACAACACGCCCCCTGCCATCTTGAGCCCACCCTTCGTCGAAGACCCTGAGAAGTACATTGCGTGCTGTTGCTCCGGCCTTTTCGAACTCGTCCACAAGAACTATTGACACCGGGTTTCGCATGGCGTGGTTAGTGAGCAGACCGCCGGTCTCCCAGCCTACATAGGGGGGAGGAGCACCCAGCAAACGAAATCGGGCATGTTCGGCCTCATGATAGCCGCCGAATTCAGTCATATCGATAGCCAGCATCCTGTTCTGCCCGGGGAACAACACCTCAGCCAAGCATTGGGCTGTATAGCTTTTACCTATCCCAGGGGGGCCGATGAAGAGGATCACCGCTCTCGGCCCCTTCCTTCGCTCCTTTCCATAACGCCTTGCTGAAGTTATAATTATGTCTGCAAGTTCTTGAATCGCATGGTCCTGACCCACTACCTGTTCCTTCAGGAGACCTGCCAGATCAACAGAAAGTGTTTCCGGGGCTAAACCCCAAATGCGGCACATCACTTCTTTCACACCTTCTTCCCCGACCACCGGCATTCGACCCTCAGGCCTTTGAGTTCGATGCCGCATCTTTACGTCAACGCCTACCTCATCTAGCAGCTCAATGGCCTTAGCTGGAAATGCCTGATTAGGTAAGTAAGTTCGAGCGAGACTATAAATAGCTTCCAACGACTCCGGGCTATACGTTACCCCGTGGGCCTCCTCGTATTC
>Ga0209427_10005127_pt1 | contig 15030 bp, 11 predicted proteins | sample DeeMarSWOR136_30_FD_187465 | JGI IMG/M metagenome (GOLD analysis project Ga0209427, IMG submission 187465) | Marine sediment microbial communities from White Oak River estuary, North Carolina - WOR-1-36_30 (SPAdes) (version 2) | ecosystem: Environmental > Aquatic > Marine > Intertidal zone >...
TCGCAGCCGAGAGTCCTGGTAAGCTGCATTACCCCCGCCTTGGCACTGCCATAGCATACCCGCTCCGGGAAAGCGCCTATCCCGTTTACGGAGGCGATATTGATAATCTTGCCGCGGCGCTGCTTTATCATCTCTTTGCCTGCCGCCTGGCTGCATAAGAAAACGCCGGTCAGCATTACGTCAATACCACGCCGCCAGCGGTCTTCTTCCAGTTCTGCCGAGGCACCGACGACGGACATACCGGCGTTGTTGACCAGAATATCGATGCGGCCGAAATCGGCCACCACTTTTTTAACCATTTGATTAACGGCCGCTTTGTCGGCGACATCGGCCTGAACCACCTCGGCACGCCGTCCGAGCGCCTTTATTTCCCGGGCTACTTTCTCAGCTTCGGCTACCGATTTTGAACAATTAAGAGCAACATCAGCCCCTTCTGCGGCCAGGGCCAGGGCAATAGCTTCGCCAATACCACGACTGGCCCCGGTAACCAGTGATACCCTGTCCTTGAACCTCATTGGCCACCCCTCCTCGATTGTTGTTGGAAATAAAGGCTAAGCAATAATACCCTGCTCCTTAAATCGAGCCATCTCATCCCAGCTATAGCCCAGTTCCAGAAGCACTTCTTCAGTATGGGCACCGACGGGCGGCGCTACGCTCTTTACCCGTGCCGATGTCTCACTGAACTGTACGGGACTGTTAAGAAGCCGTGCTTTACCCGTTACGGGATGGTCGATATCCGTATAGAAATTATTGACAACGGCCTGCTCGTCCTCGAGGATTTCGCTCACGGTCTGATTTACGCTGACGATAAGGTCATTTTCCCGGAAATTTTTCTCCCATTCCGCCCACGTCCTGGTGGCAAAGAGTTCATCCAGCAGCTTTATTATTTCCTCACGGTTTTCCTCTCTGCTTTCCATGGTGGCATAGCGTGGGTCATCTATCCACTCCAGCTTGCCGATGGCCTTGCAGAAAGGCTCCCAGTATTCCTGGTTGGGATGCACCATCATGAACCACCGCCCGTCTTTACTTCGATAGGAATTATACATGGGATTCGGCATGCGCACCCTGTCCCATATCTTCGGGGGATAGCCGAAAAGGGCCACCTGGGTATCCAGTCCTATCGTCCACGTCGCCGTATGATAGAGAGAGAGCTCCAGAGACTGCCCTTTACCTGTCTTCTGCTTGTAGTATAAGGCAGCACAGATTCCACTCGCCATATGGGCTGACGCCACCATGTCCATCATGCCGGGGCGCTGTATGGCGGGGGGACTCTTCGGGTCGGCGGTTACTAGGCTCATCATGCCGCCGTATGACCAGGCAGCGACATAATCATAACCACGGTCTCTGGCTTTCGGTCCTTTTGTCCCGTATCCGGTAAGCAGGCAGTGAATCAGCCCCGGATACCGGTCTTTAAGGGAAGGGTAGTCCAGGCCGAAGCGCTCTAGCACATCTATTGAGTAGTTGGCGACAAAGACATCAGCACCCTCAAGGAGTTTGTGCATTATTTCTCTGCCCTGTTCCGTCCGTAAGTTTATGGCAACGCTTCTCTTGTTGCGGTTTAGAAACTCGAAGTGAAGCTGAATTTCTCCCTTTTCCAGATTGAGCAGGAGCGGCGTATCGTTAAAACTTACCAGGCTCCTCTGCCAGTCACCCCATAAAGGCTCTACCTTGATAACGTCAGCACCCCAGTCTGCTAAAATGGTGGTTGTTGCCGGCATGGCAACGACCTGCGAGAAACTGACTATTTTCACACCTTCCAATGCTCCGGGCATTACTAACTGCCTCCTCATTCAGTAGTTCTGACCGGGGTTCATGTATATTTAGCCAGGGTGTACAGGTCCATCTGGGGCGGTCCGGCCGAGCCCAGACAGATAAACGGTTCCTGGTTGCGTCCGGCAGGATTGCGCGTGCCGTGCTTGATTGGGCGAGGCGCAAACATAACATCTCCCTCTTCCATGTCATACCACTTATCAACCAGGAACCCCTGTCCGCGCCCCTGGAAAGCGAGTACCGTGTCTTCCGACGCCGGGTGAATGTGTACCCTGAACTCAACGCCGGGCGGATGCATGGCTCTATGTGAGCTTATCTTTCGCGCTCCCATTCCCGGCCAGACCACAAAGCGCATTTCGGCGTCATAGGCAGTGAATAGGGCACCATGGTCAATATCCGTGATAACTCCCGTAAAAGGAATACGGGCATCGAACCTGCCGCGGGCATCATAAGGGATGACCTGCCCCTCCTGTCCCTCGAATATTTCGTCCCTGGCTCCCGCGAGAGTATCAAATTCAGTGATATAGGGAACCTGCCAGCAGTAGCAGATGAAGTCTTCAGAGCCGGTAGAGGGATTTCTCGTGCCGTATTTCACGTTCTCCGGCACATAGATAACGTCGCCTCTCCTGACCTCGTACCAGAAGTCCGCCAGGAAGACCTGGCCACTGCCTTTAAAGACCGCGATGACAACTTCCGAAACGGGATGTAAATGTACGGTACAGGTATCTCCGGGTCTGTGGTATACGACCTGGCAACCAGTCAGAGCGGAGCCCATTGAGGGCGCCATTAACAACTTGGTCCGGCAGCCGTATTTTACCGTGTCCGGCACCTCGTCCGGCCTGATTATCATACCTCTTTCTCTTACCTGAGACGGTGTGAGCATCCTGAACCTGCCTTCTTATAAGGATATGCGCTTCTCTACCGGAGAAAGCGAAACCAAGAGCACTTTTGGTCCCAACGCTAATAGCTTATGGCTACCAGCATGGTGACGGTCTTATTAGTCTTATTTATGATTTCTCTTCCTTCGTTGGGAGCGATGTATAGTAACTCCATGGGACCGAGAGTAAACTCTTCTGTCTTGGTCTTAATCGTCAGTTCTCCATCCAGGACAATGTAGACCTTCTCGGTGGGTGAATCTTCGTAGGCGTATGTCGCCCCACCGCCGGGCAGGAAATAGGAAAGCCCTATCCAGAACTTCTCAGCCCCGGTTACATCTTTACCGCTTAGCCTGAGCACAGACACGTTAAAATGGCCTGGTGCTTCATATGGTTGAACCTCATCCAGCGAAATTTTCTTCATCTCTTCCCCCTGTTAATTTCAAATATAACCGTACGCGTTTAGATTATTATTTGTTGGGGACAGCTATATACTTAACTGAGGACGCCGCCGTAGGTGTAGGTCCTATCGGGCACATCATTCAGATCGTCTTCGTCGATTTCGGCAACGCAGCGAGCCATGGAGCCATCGCCCATGTACCAGCGGATCGGGAAGCAGTAGAACCTGAAGCGCTTACCGGAAACCTTATCCAGATCTCCGCCAAGATTTTCAACCCCGACAATGCCGTGACCCAGCATCAGCTTATGGCAGGGCTCCCAGGTGCCCCAGCAGCCGATGGCTTCCAGATCGCCGAACTTCCTGTCATAAGCTTCCTGGCCATGCACCTTGATATAGGTAAACTTATCAAATTCGGCATAGGCTTCTTCACCGAACTGCTCAATGTACTCTTCGGTGATAGGCTTGCCAGAAGCGCCGAGGAGGTTCATACGGGTCATGCCGTTGTTGCCCATAGCGGTGTGGAGAGGATGGTCCAGAGCCTGCGAATCCATAGCAACGCACTTTACCTTTTTCTCTACAAACCATCTGCCGGCGTCGATGCCAGTACCGCAGGAATAATGATAGTACTCCTTGGAGTCGTCAAACTTACGATGCATGCCAGTATTCAGGCAAATGACCATGCCTTTCAGTTCACCCGGCTTGATACCTACTTTTTCGCAGGCAGCCTCAAGATGTTTCGGGAGGATCAGTCCCCAGCGCTCAATCTCGATGGGAAGGCAAACGGCATCACCAGTGTAGGCATCAACAGGCATTTCGTGGGTGTAACGAGCTCTTTTGCCGTTGAACTCGATTTCCATAACGTGGCGGGGAGCATCGCAATGCGTACCGGTGTGCATAGTGCAGGTGATCTTCTGCGTTAGAACGCCGCCTTTTGCCATGGTGTGCGTATTATCGATTACCGGCTTGTCAAAATAAGGCCAGCGGGGAATTTCCGCCCCGAAGGGATGCGTTAGATCAACAAATACTTTTTTGCCCATTACAGGTACCTCCCAAGGTTTTTTGATTATAAGGTGTTATTTACCAGGTGGTTACGCCGCCGTCAATGTACAGCACCTGGCCGGTAATAAAATCTGATGCCTTCGAGGCGAAGAATACGGTAGCACCGACAATATCCTCAGGCATGGCCCATTTGCCGAGAGGGATACGGGACTTCATCATCTTGGCGTAATCCGGGTTGGCCAGGGCGGGGCGGGTCAGGTCCGTCTCCACGACCGTTGGGGCGACAGCATTTACCAGCACATTATGCTTGGCCCACTCACAGGCCAGCGTCCGAGTCAGGGTATCCACGGCGCCTTTGCTGGGGCAGTAAGCCGCGTATTCCGCCGGCAGGCCGTACCTGCCCCTCACCGAGGACACGTTGATAATCTTGCCGTAATGCTGTTTTATCATTACCCGACCGACCGCCTGGCAGGTGAGGAATGTCCCGCGCGTGTTAATATCCATTACCTGCTGCCATTCGTCGATGGGGAAAGTATCTGCCGGCTTGCGGATGGCAATGCCGGCGGCATTCACTAGGATATCGATGCGAGGAAATTCCTTCAGGACACTGTTTACCATATCCGCCACGGATTTCTCATCAACCACGTCCACGGTAACCGCCAGAGACTTCCTGCCCTTAGCCTTTATCTCTCTGGCGGCGTCCTCAAGGTGCTCAAGCTTACGACTGGTTACAACAACGTCAGCTCCGGCATCGGCCAGTCCCAGCGCCAGAGCACGACCGATGCCTCCGGCCCCGCCGACCACGACAGCCACCCTGCCTGTTAGATCAAATAAATCAGCCATGCTATACCCTCCCAATTATTAACTTATAAACTACATATACAGATTGTTACTGTCACTAATTTCTGCCTAAGCCTTGGCCAGGACAATATCCCCCAGATAATTATCGGTTTTCAGGTCAATATCGATTGTCTTCGGGGCATATCCGGCATACTCCAGCTTCACCGTGTACTTACCCACATCCAGGCCATCAAATTCGAAGTTACCGTAGTTGTTGGTGGTCGTCTTCACCGACCTGCCGTCGGCTGTCAGTGTTGCGGTCACACCCTCGGCGCATTCGTCGGTATCCCCATATACCACGGCACCGGCCACGAAGTACTTCGTCATCTTATGAAGGTCTATATAGTAGACATTAGGACTAGTTTTCCACTCCGGGTGAAATACTTCGGCATTAGCCGATTTTATTAGCTTGGACACATCACTCTGGGGGTCGTCAAGGTCGCCGAAGACTATACACCCACTCGGGCAGGCCTGTACGCACCTGGGGATTTCGCCTGCCTCCAGCCTGTGGACGCAGAACGTGCACTTCTGCGGGAGTTTCTTTTCCTCGTTCCAGAAAATGGCGCCATAAGGGCAGGACTTTACCAGTTGCTCCTGACCGACGGCTTTCTGCGGGTCTATGACGACTATGCCGTCAGGTCTTTTATAAACGGCGCCATCCCTGGTCGCCTTGATGCAGGGGGCATCCGCGCATTGCATGCAAGGCACCGGCATATAGGCAACCTTGATGTACGGATATTTACCGCGCTCATTCCTGGCAAGGTTCATCCAGAACTGCTCATATTTGGGCTGAGAGGCGGTGTAGGGAGGATAATCATTATCCCAGTGTTCGTCTTTACAGGCGGTGAAGCAGCAATAGCAGGCGTTGCATTTTGATATATCAATTACAAAACCCCATCGAGTCATTTTCCATATCCTCCGTTCTACTTATTCCATTTGGCTATTTCAATCAGGCATGAGTTTGGCGCCTGCCCACAGGCATTCTTGGAAATATAGCGGTGCGGTGTCAGCAGGTTAACGCACCCGCCTCTATCGGGGGATTCCCCGGGCTCACCGATTGGCTCGTAGATGGCGCAGGACTCGTAGGAATGGACAACGCCGGGCGGCACGCGCTCGGTAACCTGGGCAGCCAGTAAAACGGTGGCCCTATCGTTATAGGCCTTTACAATGTCGCCTTCCTCAATATCTCTCTTCTTAGCATCCATGGGGTTGATGCGGATTACCCAGTAATAGTACCCATCCTTCGCCTTGACCCTGTGTTCGGGGATTTCATTAATCCAGCACCCCTTGGCATCGTACATGGTATGAAAGCTGTACGCCGGATGAGGTGAAATCAGTTGAAGAGGGTATTTGGAGTAGAGCTCCTTGGTGTGATGGCCTTCCCAGGATGGGATGTACTTCGTAACCGGCGGCCTCTCCTCGTCATTCGGGTCGAAGCGCTTGAGACTCTGCGATTCGAACTCTATCAGGCCGGTCTGGGTATCTATATAACCTTCGGAGTCGGGCAGTCCCTGCGTGGCGCCGCCGATGGGACCCCAGTCGGGGGTGTCCTTTTTCCTGTTCTCGGCGAACCATCGCAGGGTAGGGGTCGGCTTATAGTCTTTGGGCAGGGGGACAACGAAGTAACCTTTCTTTTCGAACTCTTCCCATGAGATGTATTTGGGAAGGTCGCTGGCGTTAAACACCCTCTTGACCCAGTCCTCTTCCGTCAGGCCGCCTTCGGTGAATTTCTCGTAGAAGCCGAGGCGCCTGGCGACCATGCAGAATATCTCGTAGTCCGATTTAGACTCTCCGAGGGGCTCGATACACTTCTTCTGGAGGATTATCATCCGGCGGTTGGTCCCGTAAGACGAGTGGGGAATGTAGCCGGAGCAGTTGGCGGCTTCGCTGATGTCCAGTCTTTCGAAGTTGGTGCACGCGGGGAGTATCAGGTCGGCAAATTTGGCCTCGCCTTCCAGGTAGATGGACTGGTTAACGACGAATTCCAGTCCGGGGCTCCGGTACATCCTGACCCAGCGATTGGTATTGTTCATGGTACCGATATAAGCGCCGCCGTAGCGCCAGAACATCTTCAGCTCGGAGAACCCGTCTTCAGGGTATTTATATTTCATGAACTGGGTCTCGGTGGAATTACCGCAGAAGCCCTTGCCGCGCCATTCCTGGGGTGGATTCATGATACATTCGGGGACGAGGATTCTCGGTATATGCTGGCCCCCCGGATTGTTGATTGCTGAGCTTACCGGGTGCATGGTTACACCGCGGGAAATCATCTGGAAATGGGCGGCGGAATTCGCCGGGTCACCGGATATGCCTCCTTCGGCGTATCCCGGGAAAACAAAGTCGGCATTGAACGGAACGCCGCCGGTTGTCGACCATATATTGCTGCCGGGTTTGCCCAGGCCCTGCATGGCCGCCAGCAGGACCATCATCCTGGCCCATTCCGTTCCGTAGGCGGTCCGGCAGGCACCTCCCCAGCCGCCAAGGCCCCCGGCCGCCAGCATGGTCTTTTTCTTTCCCCACTCCCTGGCTAGGGCCCTGATTTCGCGGGCCGGTATCAATGATTCCTTCTCGGCCCATTCCGGTGTCTTGGGGGTATCATCTTCCTTACCCAGAATATAGTCGCGCCATTTATCAAAGCCATAGGTGCGGCTTTTAATATAGTCTTTGTCGTACAGGTCTTCGGTAATCCAGACGTAGGCTATGGCGGCGGCCATGGCGGTATCCGTTCCCGGCCTGGGGGCAAACCATTTATCAGAAAAGTTAATGGCGGTGAAGTTATAAAAGGGGTCGATAAAGACCATTTTTATGCCCAGTTCTTTCAGCCACAGGCGCCTTATAGCCGACTCCTGCCCGGCGTATATGCCGCTGGTGGTGGAGGGGTCGCTGGACCAGAAGACCATCATCTCCGAATTTTTCAGAGCATCTTCAAGGAGGTCGTACTGCCCCGGGATTCCCAGTCGCCAGGAGAATCCCCAGTTATGCATGGCTCCCCAGTGCCAGCCTTCCCAGCTGTCCGGATTATGGTCGGCGTACGTGTAACCCAGGATATTCATGAATCTGAAATAGGTGCTGTGCCGGTAGCCAACATTTCCCCAGTTGTGGTGTGAGGATGGCGTGCTCAGCATGGCCCCCGGCCCGTAGTTAACTCGTATACGCTTTATTTCATCACAGAGAATATCCAGGGCTTCATCCCAGCTTATTTCTTTATAGTCCGACTTGCCCCTGTTTGCCTGTTTCCTGTCTCCTTTGGGGTCGAAGTCCACCCTTTTCAGCGGATGAAGAATACGGCTGCTTCCGTATATCCTTGACCTTTCCGCCAGCGCATACGCGGAGACCCTGGCCCTATTTTCGGGGGAGAACTTTTTGCCGCGCGCCTCGATGACCCATGTAGCATCATCTTTACTGAGCTCCAGCGGCTCGATGCGTGTTATTTTACCGTCTTTAACGTAGACATACACGGGTCCGCCGGTGCAGCAATTTGTGAATACCTGTTCACCTTTTACATTATTTGACACGTCATCTCCTTCTAATAGCTATTGCAATGCTGCAACATATCATACAACTCAAAATACCTGCCGTCAAACAAAATTTATCGTGCGAAGTATATAATTCTATTTACCTTTACGCTATTGGCCATATTTTGATTTTTACACTGCGTACAGGAGCCTGCGGAGATACCCCGGAATCGGGTGTGCTAGAATATTAAGGATGCCAGAAACAAGCGATACCAAATCCCGGGACACATTACCAAAGAGACCGGATGCAGGACTCTTACCCGCACCTCACCGCCGGTCGATCGTCTTTTTCTGCCTGGCCACCTTCCTATTCTGGATTGCCCTCTACATATATGTGCCAATACTGCCGGTCTATGCCCGGTCGCTCGGGGCCAGTTTATCGATGGTGGGAATCGTCGTAGCCTCATATGCCGTACCGCAACTGCTTCTGCGTATACCCATTGGTGTGCTGCATGATGTTCTCAGCCGGCGAAAGATACTGGTGGCCGGGGGTATCGCGATAACCTCGGCCGGTGCTCTGGGACTCGGACTGGCACCCAATCCCTGGCTGCTTACCCTGGCGCGTGCTGTTACCGGACTGGGCGCCGCCACCTGGGTTACCTTCACCGTATATTTCACCGGCTACTACCATCAGGAGGGAACCGGCCGGGCTATCGGCATTATCAACTTCGTACAGAGGTTCGCCCTTGTGATTGCCACGTCCTGCGGCGGGGTTATAGCCGAGGCACATGGCTTTACCAGCGTCTTCTTTATCGCCGCTATAACAGGAATTGTTGCCCTGCTCGGGCTTCTGTTTGCCCGGGAACCGGCTGGCCTTCAGGTGCGGACAGCGGCCTCAAGCAGCTTCATGCGGGTGGCGGCCCATCCGCTATTGCTTACGGCCTCTTTTATGGCCGTCCTCCTGCAATTTTCGAGCTTTGCCATAATATTCGGGTTTATACCGGTGTATGCTTCCGGAATCGGCGCTTCGAACGTGGAACTGGGCATTATTACCATGGTAGCTGTCGGCTCGTCGGCGGTAGCGTCCCTGATCGCGGTCAATCTGGCGGAGCGTTACGGCAATACCTTTACCATCATCCTGGGGGCAGCGTTTATTGGCATGGCAACACTGGCCATCCCTTTCATTCCTCATGTATATCTGCTCGAGACGGTCATGGTTGCCTACGGGCTGGGTTCCGGAGTGCTGGGCACCATTTTAATGGCCCTGAGTATTCGGTCCGTGGCCCCTCAGCAGAGGGCGACCGCGATGGGGGTCTATCAGGCTATATACGCAGCCGGCATGCTGCTGGGTCCGCTTCTTTCCGGCTTTGTTGGCGACAGCCTGGGTCTGGCAAGTGTCTTTTACCTTTCCGCCTCCCTCTGCCTGGTGATTGCCGGCCTGGCTTTCCTGCCGGTTATCCCCGGGCGTTAGTCCCGGTGAGCATTAATTCACCCTATGTACCTGGCTGCTGGTTCACTCCGGAATGTTGACAATTAAGTAAAAACAGGTATAATTAATCTAAGCCAGCTTAAGTCTGATACCAGGAAGCAATGAAGACCGGGTGTAACACTGACAACGCATAGAAAGGTAGTGGATTCCGTAAAAAGCATTGATTACATTAACCTTTAGATCTGCTGACCGTTCCTCCAACCCCTCCTTACTTTAAGAGTTATTACCATATCGTACAAAAGGGCCAATAATATTCTTGTGTGTTTTTCTCGGGTAGTTAAATACGGGTAATTCAAAAAGATGAAAGGAGAAGGTAATGGCAGAGGGAAAAGTTGCCAGGTTTCCTGACCCGCACGAATTTCAGGTACCCAAGGAGCTCGATGGCTGGGAGGAGATGTACCCTTCCCACTATCTTTTCAGCAAGGAAAGAGGCGAATGGGAAAAGAAGCAGTTCTGGTACCAGGACAAGATACACGGCCCGGAGGCGATGCCGCCCCTTGACCTGATATTCCATGAGGCATGGCAGATGTCTCTCGCTCAGTACACCACGCGGGTATTTTGTATTCCCCAGGCACAGGGCATCGCCCACAGAATGGTCGGCTGTTACCTGTACGTCACCGCCCTGGACCCACCGCCGCAGGAGATAATCGATGAGAAGGCCCCGCTGTTTGGAAAGCGGGCTATCTATATATTCGAGCACTATGATGAACTATGGGAGAAATGGCTCAAGAAGTTTCAGGCATTGGGCGACGAAATGGTTAATGTGAAGATACCTGAAAGCCTACCCAAATACGTCCCCGAAGAGATGGTCTTGCCGGCTCCGCGCGGCTATTACGTGACCTATGATTTGATCGAGGCTTTCAACAATCTGGTGAACCAGATGTTCAAGGGCTGGCAGTACCACTTCGAGATGCTGAACCTGACGTATCTGGCCTACCTGATGTTCGCCGAGGTAGCCAGGAAGCTGTTTCCGGGTATAAGCGAGAGCGCTATCGCCAAGATGGTATCCGGGGCTGACGTATCGATGTTCCGTCCCGAAGCGGAACTCTGCCGGCTATCAAGGCTGGCCGTTGCCTCTCCATCCGTCGGTAAAATCCTCAAGGGTGATGCTCCTGCTGAGAAAAAGATAGCCGAACTTGAGAAGACAGCGGACGGGAAGAAGTGGCTGGCGGAGATGGAAAAGGTCAAGAACCCGTGGTTTTATATCTCATGCGGCAGCGGCTGGTTCTATTACGAGGGGAGCTGGCTCAACAAGCTGGACATTCCCTTTACCTATATGAAGAGCTATGTCGAGAGGCTGGATAGAGGGGAGACGATAGAGAGGTCGCTGGATGAGATAAGCGAGACGAGGGAGAAGATGGTTACCGAGTACCGCAAGCTGATTAAGTCCGACGAAGACCGGGCGTCTTTCGAAGATGCTTACAAGACGGTCAGGGCAATATACCAGTTTGCCGAAGACCACCTTTTCTGGGTGGAACACTATCTGCATACTATCTGGTGGGAAAAGATAAGGGGCATCGGCAATATCTTCGTTCAACAGGGACTGCTGAAGGAAGCGGATGATATCTTCATGTTCAACAGGTTCGAAGTGCCCCAGATGATAGAGGAAGTGGTCACCGGATGGGCCCTGGGTGTAGGTATCCCGCTGAGAGGCAAATACTATATGGATAAGGCGGCCAAGCGAAAGAAGATACTTGAGGCAGCCAGGAAGTGGAGCCCGCAGCCGGCCCTTGGTATTCCGCCGGAAGAGGTCGCCGAACCGTTTACAGTAATGCTCTGGGGCATTACCACGGACAAAGTGACAGAATGGCTCAAGGGCACCGCTGTGGTACCTGAAGAGGTAACCGAGATAAGGGGCTCGGCCTCCTCGGCCGGAGTCGTTGAGGGGACAGCCCGGGTACTCAAGCTCCTTGAAGAGATTGTGACCCTCAAGGAGGGCGAGATTATGGTGTGCCCGAACTGTAATCCTGCCTGGGCTCCCGTGTTCACCAAGATTAAAGCAGCGGTAACTGACATCGGCGGGCTGACCAGCCACGGCGCTATAACCTGCCGGGAGTACCGTCTGCCAGCCGTTACCGGTACTGGCGTCGCCAGCTCGGTGATCAAGACCGGGGATACCATCAGGGTTGACGGAGATACCGGCGTGGTTACCATTCTCAAGCGCGCCGGCTAACAGGACTTCTGACTCCTGTACGGAGCTGTAGGCCTGTCAAAGGAGGCTGAAGATGGGTACGTTTGCGTGGAGATTTGAAGAAATAAATAAAGATATGACTCAGGAATGTGGCGGTAAAGCGGCCCATCTGGGTGAGTTAACCGGCCTGAAACTTAATGTTCCCAGGGGATTTTGTGTGGTGGCCAGTGCTTTTGACACTCACCTGAAACGCAATAAGCTTGAAGAACCGATAACGGAGATAGTACAGGGCCTTGACTATGACGATTTTAAGGCGCTGGAGCAAACAACCGGTAAAATCCGCTCGATGATAGAGACCGCCGAGATGCCGCCGGAGGTACATGAGGAAATCATCGAGAGTTATCAGAACCTGCTTGAAGATGAGCCGGAACCATTCGTAGCGGTTCGGTCGTCGGTAGCTGTCAGGGACAGCGCGATATCGTCTTTCCCGGGAATGATGGATACTTTCCATTACCTGCGAGGGGCCGAGACCATAGTAGCCAACGTGAAGAAGTGCTGGGCTTCCGTATGGTCGGCGCGTGCTGCCTCGACTCGCCAGAAAAAAGGAGTGGAGCATTCTAAAGCGATAATTGCCCCGGTCGTGCAGAGCATGGTCAATGCTAGGTCAGCCGGCGTCATGTTCACGCTTAACCCGCTCAATGGAGACCCGTCAAGGGTTGTCATTGAGGGCAGCTGGGGACTGGGCGAAAGCGTGGTTTCAGGCGCCGTGACCCCCGATAAAATCATCGTGGACAAGGTACTTCTGGAGGTAACTGAAAAGTCCGCGGCCTGTAAAAATATCGAATGTGTGCATGACATTGAGAAGGGCGGGGTGGCACACGTGGAAGTGGCGCCGGAATTGCAGAATAAACTCTGTCTGGACGAAGATGAAATAAAAGAGCTGGTGCAGCTGGCCAAGCGTATTGAGGAGCACTACGACTGCGCTCAGGATATCGAGTGGGCTATTGACCGTGACTACTCTTTCCCGGATAATATTTTCATCCTGCAAAGCCGCGCCGAATCGGTGTGGAGCCAGCGCAAGAGGGAGCCCATTATCGGTAAGAAGAGCGGTTATGAGCTTCTGATGGAAAAAGCGTTATCAAAGACAAAGGTTAATTTATAAATACCGTCTCTATTGAGCTACAGGTGGACAACTTATCAATAAAAGCCCATGAATCATAGAAATCCATAATAGATAGAAGGAGGACATCATGAAAAGCATGGGAGACTGGATTGCAGCCTGTGAAAAGGAAGGGGAAATACACCGGATAAAGGCTGAAGTAGACTGGAACCTGGAGATGCTGCACATAGCCCGACTCAATGAAAGCAAGAAAGGACCAGCCCTCATTTTCGAGAATGTCAAAGGGTACGACATCCTGGTTCTGGCCAGCGCTTTTACCACCCCCAAGAGACTCGCCATTACTCTGGGCATGCCCACAAATTATACTATGTGCCAGATGTCTCGCAGTTGGATGGAGAAGACCGCCAAGGGGACGCTCGTTAAACCGGTTGAGGTGAAGGATAATATACCGGTTAAGGAGCAGATAGTCGAGGGCGATAAAATCAACGTGTTTGATTTCCCGGTGCCGCAGCTTTACCCACAGGACGGAGGCCGGTATATCGGAACAACCGGCTATCTAGTGACGTCAGACCCCGATTCTGGCTGGACGAATCTGGGTACATACAGAATGCAGGCACTGGATGAGAAAAGCGTCGGGATTCAGATTCTCCCCGGCAAACATGCCGAGTTCCATGTCAAGAAGTACCAGAAGATGGGCAAAAAGGCACCGGCGGCGGCGGTCATAGGCTGCGACCCCCTGCATTTCCTTGTCTCCAGCACCATGGTCTCCGCCGACGTTGATGAGTATGACGTAATTGGAGCCCTCAGGGGCGAACCGGTTGAAATATTCAAGAGCGACCTCACCGGGCTCAAGCTTCCCGCCAATGCCGAAATCATCCTGGAAGGCGAGATTGACCCTGAAGACCTGAGGCCGGAAGGGCCCTTCGGTGAATATACCGGCTACTACTCCGGTAAATCCAAGGCGGCTCTTCCCAAGGTATGGCTTAACGTCAAGCGCATATTGCGTCGTAAAAAACCTACATTCTGGATGACCAGCGTCGGGCCCCCGGTTGGTGAACATCATATGATTCAATCGTTGAATCGGACAGCCACTTTATGGTCTGACCTCGAAGCCATGCATCTGCCCGGGATTCAATCGGTTTACTGCCCCTACGAAGCCACCGGCAGGTTCTGGGTTATCGTTTCCATAAAGACCATGTATCCCGGTCATGCCAATCAGGTAGGGCACGCCGTCATCGCCACCACAACTGGACATTATGGCGTAAAAGGAGTCATCGTTGTCGATGATGATATCCCGGCCGATGACCTGACCGGAGTGTGGTGGTCTTTATCCGTCCGCTATAACGCTGTCCAGGACACGGATATCGTCAGAAGGGCGCGTTCCACCATTCTCGACCCGTCATTGCCGATTGATGCCCGTGAAATTGTCTCGCAGATTATCATGGACGCCACTATACCCTACGAATGGAAGGAAAAGCCCACTAAAATTGTACTCGATGAGAAAGTGAAAGAGAAAGTTATCAGCCGGTGGCAGGAGTACGGTTTTCCGGAGCCTTACTAGCGTCCTTAATCTAATAGAATAATCCTGAGCTCAATTCGTGATTATTGAGGTGATATATGGCTATCGCTGTCTGTGGTATGCTGGATGAGCGGGAAGAAGGCCTGCGGACAATAAAGGAACAAATAGAGAAAAGGGGTCATAAAACAGTGCTGATCGATTTCAGCATAGGTACCGGCGGCATCGAGACGTCACTCAAGCCCGATATTACCTGTGACGAGGTGGCCCGCGCCGGCGGCATGAGCATCGATGAAATCAGGGAGACTCTGGTCAAGGAAAGGGAGAAGGCGACATCGGCCATGGCCGAAGGACTGGCCAAGAAGGTGCAGGAGTTGTATCAGGCCGGAGAGCTGAAGGGAATCATTGCCGTCGGCGGCATGACGGGCACCTTTA
>Ga0209427_10005128_pt1 | contig 15030 bp, 14 predicted proteins | sample DeeMarSWOR136_30_FD_187465 | JGI IMG/M metagenome (GOLD analysis project Ga0209427, IMG submission 187465) | Marine sediment microbial communities from White Oak River estuary, North Carolina - WOR-1-36_30 (SPAdes) (version 2) | ecosystem: Environmental > Aquatic > Marine > Intertidal zone >...
GAAAGAGCCCGCCGAGCACATGCCGGAGACAACCATACCTCCCGAATTCTCTATAATGTCAACAAGCCCCATCTGCCGGGCCAGCAGGCGCAGTGGTTCGGTGGTGCCGATGATGAGAAGAACGTCGGACTTCACTCTCTTGCCCTGTAAAAGCCGGGCGATTTCATCCATTTCGGTGATGGTGACATGGGGGCAGCCGAGGAACACGTAATCAATACTTGAGTCAGTAGCCGAGCAAAGTTCGGCAAAAGCCTGGTCTATCTCCTTTCTGCCCACTTCGATAGTCGTTTCTGGTTTTTTGCCCCCGAGGGCGACTTCCACCGTAGGTGCCTCGGGGGTTATGCCCACCGCGTGGAACATGGGTATGCCGGCGGAAACACCGAGAGGCGCGCAGAGATATTTGAGTTGCGTTATTGACATATTCGGGGGCAGCCCCAGGAAAATCGGGATTTTATCGACCACCATTTTGCCCACGCCGTAACTCAGGGCATTGTAATCGGCATAGGTGAAAGCCCCGGGGTCAAGGTCGTCCTTTAACTCAACGAGGGCCTGGCCGTGCCTGTTTTCGGGCAGGTGCATTCCGTATAGCGGGGTTTTCCCGGTGAGGGCCGTGGCCAAAGCGGTGGGGCCGGATTCGCGATTAACCCTCACCCCGAGGACCGAGTTGTTAAACAGCACCACCAGTGATTCCGCACCGCCGGAATGCTCCCCCTGTCGCAGGGGATGGATGTAAAACGGGCAACAGGTATAGGTGGGGATTACCCCCAGTCTGGCATATGTTTCCCGGCCAGAGGCAAGGGACTGGCTCATTTCTTCGATATAGCTTTCGGGATAGCCCAGCCTCTCGGCTATCGCCGGTTCCAGAAAAATCGGGTTGATGGTGACGGGAACTCGGAAGTGGGTTGCCCCTTCGACGGACTCGGCTACCAGCTCCCGGGCCCAGCGTGAAAGCTGACCGGTATTCCAGAACTGCATTTCCGGGGAAAGGATGTGTGACGAGGATATGTCGATCAATTTCTCGGCCTCGTATGCCTCACCTATGGCTATCAGTAGTTCCAGCGCCCTCTGCACACCGGGACCAGACTCTCCGGCCAGCATCCGTTCTTCATCTGCGGTCAGTTTCAACTTGCTTTACCTCAGGGGTTTAAACGCTGTTTCCCTATTTAGTCCAGAGGAATAATAGCCAACGCCATTCTATATCTATTGGCCGCTGTTCGTCGATTTTCTGGCTTCCCCGATACTACTGCAGGAGGTCCGCAACCACACTGACATCTTCCAGCTGCTCCAGCCGGCCGATAAGCTCCACTATACGATTCATTTTTTCGGCTTTGAACCCGGCGAATTGAGCACAACGCCTGGCTTTCTGGGCGCAATCCTCAAATGTCATCGGCTTTTCCGGGGAGCCCTTGGCATGAAGCATTTTCTGACTGAAATTTTTACCGTCCCTGGTAGACACCTCAGCTACGTTCAGGGATAGTCTCAGGCTCAGTTTGCTGGCTTCCGCCTCAACATCCTGGTCCAGGAAGCACTCAACCTTGTCCACTTCCTTCAGGCGCTGAGCATCTTTTATGGCTTCGGCAGAGAAGTCTTCTAAAAACACCTCGCCACTGAAGATAGCGCTGCCAATGGTATAGGGAATGCTGAACATGGCATCGCCGACTGTTTTGGGGCGGGATTTGCTTTCACGGGGATGGCAGACGTTGTTATAGGCAGCCTGTCCCACCCTGAGCACAATTTTGTCTATTTCCTGGCCTGCCAGGTTGTTCTTATGTACGATGTCCAGTACATTGTCAATGGGGCACAGGGTATACCCGCAGGAAGGATACGGTTTTATGGCTAAATTCATGATTTCGTATCTTTGTCCAAATCCGTCCAGCAGCCGGTTTAAGTCATGAGGGATTCCCCGGTAATACACTTCATAGAAGCCGGCCTTTGCATCCAGGAATTTCTTTGCCGTTCCGAGCCCGCTTTTGCCCAGTATTGCTGATAGCATGGCCGCTCTGGCGGAGAGACCCTGCTGAAGTGACAGGGTAGCTCCACCGCCAACGTCACGCACCCCTTGAACATTACCGGCGGACTGACTGTAGGCCAGCCCCAGCGCATTCAGCATCTGCTCGGAGTTAAATCTCATTAATTTGCTCGCAGTTATAGCGCCGCCGAAGATACCGCAAACATCTCCCACCCATCCGCTCAATCCGGAACAATAGTCGGGCACCATGCGCATACGGCACATGACCTCCGAGCCGATGGCAATGGCGCTGATGAAATCTCTGCCGCTGACTTTGCCGCAGAGTTCCGCCGTGGCCAGCGCTACCGGTATCATGGTCGGGGGAGGTTGCGTTCCAGTGCTGAAATGATACTGATTAAAATCCAGAGCACGGCCCATCGTGGCGTTGACAAAAACAGCATCGTGGGCCGGGATGGCTATGTCATGGAGGAAAATCCGGCTCTCTGGTTTTCCCTGCCACTGGCTGACTACTTCGAACAACTTTTTGGCCACCGGCGTGGTTGAACCAGCAATCGCTACCCCTATAAGGTCAACGATACTCTTTTTGCAGGCCGTAACCACTTCGGGAGGCAAATCATCATATTCAATTGAGATTACCCTATCTACCAGCTCCTCCTCAATGCTCATTTCATCCTCCTCAGCATTGCCAGTTGGTTGCGCCTATCTAATTGCATTATCAGATTTTTAGATTGAAAACTTGGTTCGGGTTGTCGAACAAGACCCTTTTTACATCTTCTTCTTTCAAACCCAGACGCAGCATCTGCACAGCTATCCGTGGCACCGAAAGCGGGTCTGAACGATGGCGTATTCGGCTGTCACTGCTGACCAGAATGCGGTCCATATCATTCTCGGATATGATTCTGGCAGCATCTTCGGGAGTCATTCTGCGCATGGGCAGCACGGAAAGACCAGCCATACAGCCGGCGTTGGTGATTATTCTTGTAGTGCTTGCATCGGAATGGACAATGATGGCCTTGTTTCGCTGGAGTCCAACTTCGTCGATGAGCTTTATATACCGCTCAATCCAGCCGGTCCTTTCCGTTGCTGGTAAATGCAGCACCGCTGGCTTATCGTGTTCCTTGGCAATCCTGAGCTCTGTTTTTAAAATCTCTTCTTGTTTGGTCAAATCCGGGCAGGTACCGGATTTCGGTTCCAGACCGACTTCACCGATACCTACCACTTTCTCCCGTTTCAAATATCCGGGCAATGCGTCAAGTATCTTCTCATAATCGGCAGGGACGGCATTCATGTTAATGCCGGCGATAACATAGATATTGATGAAGTAATCAGATGCACGCTTGGTCTCTCCAACCAGCGTATGTTCGAAGTAGTTGATTGCTGCCTGAGCTGACGTGGCGTAGTCCATACCGCCGGCGGCGTCGGCGATAATGGCTTTGACACCACATGCTGACATAGCTTCCAAGTCCTGAAGGCCGAGGGCCTCCATCATTACATGGGAATCTATCAAATGCATCTGTGACCACCTTTCTGCATATGACTTTTTGTTAAGTTGATAAAAAAATAAGACTAAATCTTTTGATACTTCTGTTCCCGCGGCGGTGACTTTTTCACGTCCACGCCAAGCATCTCTCCAAGCTTGGCATACGCGGGTTTGAGGTCATATTCCTCCTTGTATTCTTCAACGACGGGCAATCCCCAACCGTGCTCCTGGAGGAATCTGGTGCCGGCAACAAAGTCGGGGAGCAGTTCCGGTATCAGTGTGAAGAGAATCTCATCATCCTGGGCACCAGCCAGCCGGCGGTCTCCCTTGCAGGGGATGGCAACGGTGCATTCACGCTTCTTAAGCGCGGGCACGGTCGCGTAAACGCAGGCGGCATGTCCTGACAGCTGGCAGTACAGGTCTCTGCCATCAATCCAGTTTTTAATGATTAAAAGCTGACTGGTCTGTGCTCCAGAAACGTGCATTAAGACAACGTCAGGCATAAAACTGCACGTATTAATGGGTGCCGAAACGATGCCTTTGTAAGCGCCGTATTCCAGGTATGGCATATTCTGACACCATATGGCAGCATCCTCAAGCTTTCTCACGCTATCCGGATAGCGGTGCTGCCCTTCCAAAAAGTAGGGAATACGTTCGGCCAGGCCCAGTCCGATAACAGGTTCGAAACACCACATGTCCTCTTTAAACATGGCGATGGTCAGGTTGGCGCGCTGGGACTTGGCAAAACTCTGGCATAAAGAGTACTTGTGGCCCCAGTCCCTGGTTGGCACAATGGCATCTTCCGGTGTTTCGGCTGCGCTTTTCAGCATTTTAACCGCTACGGGATGAACCCGCATACGCAGCCAGCTTTCCAGTTCCGTACCGTACTGGTGAATTTCTTGCAAAGATAGCATTTTTTCCCTCCTTATTTCAGGATGAATTGTTGAGTCTATCTATCATTTTCCAAGCAGATGCTCGGCTTACCCTGATTGTGAACCGTCCTCGATTGTTACTAACCGGCATGCCCCGCTCTGACCTCTTTGATGAAGTCTGCTACCATTTCCTTTAGGAGGTAACGGGTCTGATAACCAAAGTCCTGGAAGGCAACGGTGTTATCCATCTCGTAGCTGACGCCGCTGTTGGCTATCTTCATGGCTTCGCTTTTATCCCACTCAAAGGTGAGTCGGGCATCAGGGACGTGTTTTTTTACCTGTTCGGCTACTTCAGAGAGGGTGGCCATGAAGCCGTGGACATTGTAAACCCTCTGTCTCAATCTACTTTCCTCCGCCTTCTTGAGCTCTATCATGGCTCTGACCGCATCTTTAATGTAGATGTAGGCGCAGGGGGCGTCGGGATTGGAGTGGACAACGTATGGCTGTCCCTGGGCTGTTCTTTCCATTATCCCTGACCAGTCGCCATAGTAATAGGAAATCTGGCGGGTCGGACCGACCACCATGGCGTACCTTATGGCACGGAAATTAACGCCATACTGTCGGTGGTACTGTTCCCCGAGCCGTTCGCAGCAAACTTTGGTGGTGGTGTACATGTTTTCCGCATTCTGCGGTGTATCATTGGATATTTTTTTGGGAGGGTTATTTAATCCGTAGGTAGCGCCGGAACTAACGAAGATGACATCCTTCACGCCGAGAATGCGGGCCGCCTCCAGTATATTCACCGTACCCAGCACGTTAACCCTGAACCCGTTGGCGGCACTCTCCTCACAGTCTTTACTTAACAGGGCTGCGGTGTGGTATACGGTATCGATATCGTACTTTTTCAACACCTCAAGTACCTGCACCCAGTTGCTGATATCGCCGCTCCGGATTTCCACCCTGCCTTCAAGGTCGGCGGCGCTGGGTGGCAACTTGCTTCTTCTCTGGAATAGAACTACTTCCTCATCATCAGCCAGCAGCTCCCTGGCCAGATAGGTTCCAAACAGCCCGAAGCCACCGGTCACCAGATTTCTTGCCATATATTTCCTCCTTGCTTCAATCAGGGACAAAGGCGACGGCGCGAACCCAGCCGGCACCGGCGTTTTGCACTTTTACCGGAAAGGCGCAGACTTTAAAACCGAAGTGGGGCAGCTGGTCAAGATTGGTCAACCATTCCAGGATGCACATGCCCTTTTCACCGGCAGCGCGATGTCCCTGCATGTAACTTCCGGGTCTCAGTCCTTTCTGGAGGTCAGCCAGCTGCATTCTGGCCGGGCGGTCCCAGATGGCGGCATCAGTGCCGACAACCCTTATACCCTGGTTGCCGAGCCAGAGAGTGGCCTCGCGGGTCATGCCGGCATTGGCCTCGTCACAGCCGGGCTGGCCATAGTGGGCAGAGGCGCCGGTTTTAATAAGGACGATGTCCATAGGCTTAAGCGTATATCCAATCTGCTCGAGTGCTTTCTGCACGTCTGTGGCGGTTATATCTTCACCGGGCTTTTTCCAGCTCAGGTCAATCCAGACCCCGTCGCCGAAACACCACTCAAGCGGTACCTGGTCAACGGTCAGTGCCGGTTTTCCCTCGGCTACCTCATCGTAGTGCCAGGGAGCGTCGAAGTGGGTTCCGGCGTGGCAGGTCAGGGAGGTGAATTGCTCGATAGCGTTGGCTTTGCCACCTATAGCCTCCGGATCGAAGCCGAACTTCTCACTCAGCATCTTCCCCCGTGTGCGGTGGTCAAGATAGGTAATTTCCGCTGGCATCCCGAACCCGCCTCCGTTCATCAGAGGCAAGCTCAGGTCCACCATGCGATAACCTTTCATTGCTCCTCCTTTCGCAGTTCAGGCGCGGTAGCCCTATTTATCAAAAACCTTTGCTAGGTCAGTTTTGCCGCTTTCTAAAATAGTTATTTATTTTATCATCTGATTTGGCAGCCATACAGCCAGTTCGGGTATCAGGAAAACCAGCACCATGACCACCATCATTATTAAAAAGAAAGGCACAATAGCGCGATAAATATCCATCATGGTTACGCCGGGCAAATTCAGCCCCTTGAAGTAGAATAGGACCATGCCGAAGGGCGGCGTCATTATGCCCACCAGCAGGTCCATGGTAAATAGCAGTCCGAACCACAGCAAATCAAAGTCCAGTGCCATGGCAATCGGGTAGAAGATGGGCAGAAAGATAACCGTAATGGGGGTAGCATCGATAAACATGCCCAGGATGAAGACTAGGAACAGTATGCCAACGATGATGGCCCACGGTTGTACCGGCAGTGAAAGCAGCAGTTCGCGCAGGTAGTCCTGTACGCCTAGGACGCCGATAAGCTGCGAGAAGGCAGCCCCGGCGGCTAAGAGCCACATCAGCATGGCGGTTATCCTGATGGCTGTGGTAGTGGCTTTCTGTAAGTTTTTCCAGTTGAGGTTGCGGTAAATGGCGGCGCATATCAAAGCACCAACCGCACCAACCCCTCCTGCCTCGCTTGGTGTGGCTATGCCGAGATAAATCAAACCTAGGACTAAGAAAATCAAAATGATGGGCAATATCGAAACGCGCAGCGACTTCATTTTTTCGCTGAAGTTAACACGCTCTTCAAGTGGCAGGGGAGGGCCCATACCCGGACTTTTCCAGCACCGTATACCGATATAAGCCATGTAGCCAATGGAGGTTATAACGCCGGGGATAATGCCGGCGATAAATAGTTTCCCGATGGAGATTTCGCTGACGGCGGCGACCACAATCATCGGTACGCTGGGAGGAATCAGAGGCCCCAAGGAGCCACCGGCGGGAATAGCGCCAATAATCATTCTCTTGTCATAACCTCGCCGCTCCATTTCGGGGTAGGCCAGTAAACCCAGGGTCAGGGTGGCGGTAGCGGCGGAGCCGGTCATAGCTGCCATAATCGTGGCGATGGCGATTGTGCCCATGGCCAGTCCACCTCTGAGCCCGGCCATCCACTTGTGCATCATGTCATACATAGCGGCGCCCAGGCCGGACATTTCCAAGACGGTGGCCATGAAGATAAAAGTGGGCAGGGCAATGAAGATATCAGTGGTAATGATGGAAAAGAATCCGAGCCCTATGGAACTGGTGGCTGGTAAGCCCCTTAAATACCAGAAACCGATAACCGACAAGCTTAACAGAACAAAGGTTACCGGCAGCCCCGTTAAAAGCATGAGAAGCATGATACCGAGGACGATAATGCTCAATAACCCGACATCTATGTTCATGACCGGGCTACCTCATCGCCTCGTATTGCAATCAGGATGTTACGTATCCAGCCGGCTATTCCCTGCAGCAACGCTGCGGCAACTCCAACCACGATAAGCACTTTAAGCGGGTAGACAACCGGGGCCCAGACGGATGTCCAGTGTTCCTTGATGCGCAATGCGTACTGAGCGCTGATTGACAGTCGCCACATGAGAATGGCGATGCTGCCAACCAGGAATATATACATAATCGTGCTCAGAATAGCTCTCTTCCTCGTTGACAGTTTCTCTATCAGGATATCAACGGAAACATGCCCGTTATGAAGCAGGGCGTAGCCTCCGCCAAGGGCTATGATTGCGGCCTGTATCTGGACGCCCACATCCCAGACCCATATGGTGGGCATATTGAGTACGTATCTTAGGATGACGTCAAAGACAACCAGAAAGGATAAAGGGATCAGAAGCCAGCCGGCAATTCGTCCCATCCACTCATTTATAGAATCAATAACGCGGAGACCTTTTTGCATATTTGCCTCTTGCATTTAGAGTGGAGGGCTGTGACGGTAAAACGCCACAGCCCTCTCCGTACCGGGTTTAAAGCTTTCCGTGATCTTTGAGCTGCGTCTTGACGATTTCTACAAGTTCGGCACTCAGTGGACTCTTTGCCGCGAACTCCGGCCAGATTTGCTCAACACAGCCTTGCCGCAGCATGGCCATATCTTCATCACTCCAGGTCCAGAGTTTGAGACCATACTCCTCCACAGCCTTGCCCATGGCGTAGCCCTGCTGTTCCAGGAGCATTAGGCCGCCCACGGTAAAGTGATAAGGTTGCTCTCTCTCCATCATCGCCCGTATATCATCGGGCAGCTCATTCCAGGCATCCATATTGATGATGAGCGAGTTGATGCACCCGTTGGGGTTGGTAACGAAGTCGGTTACCACTTCTTTAAGCTTGATGGTGTCGAGCGACTGGGCACCGGTCCAGACACCTTCAATGGTGCCGAGCTTCATGGCCATGTAGCACTCTGTGTAGGGCAGGGAGATGGCGGTGGCGCCCATTAATTCACCGTATTGGCCCCACTGACCCCAGAATCGGATCTTATGCCCCTTGACGGAATCCACGTCTGGCAGGGGGAAATTAGCCATGATATTCATGTATTCCATGCCCAGTGACGGGAAGAACTTGATGTTCATTGCTTCATGAAGCGGGGCGACTTTGTCATAGATTCCGTAGTTATACCATCCATCATAGAATTCGCCCACGCTCATCCAGCTTCCGGGCATACCGCCAGCGACATACATCTCCGGTATCTTTTCTGCATACCAGCCCGGCTGTGACCAGGCGGCGTCAATTACTCGCGTCCCGATAGCCTCGAGTCCTTCTGTACCCGGGAAAGCGGCATCGGGTTCAAGCATCTCAATCTGGAGTCGGCCATCCGTAGCTTCCTCAACCCAGCGTGCCCATGAGTGGGACCAGACGCCGGCATGATAAGCTTCTGGAATAGTGGCGTACGGACCGAATGACGGTGATGAGCTTACCGCAACCTGAACTTTCCATTTAATGACTTCAGGAGCGGCTGCGGGAGTAGGCGCTGGGACTGGTGATGGTGCAGGAGAAGGTGCTGGTGCAGGAACGGGAGCTGGTGCAGGGGTAGGTGCTGGTGCGGGAGCGGGAGATGGTGTAGGAGCGGGAGCTGGTGCCGGTGCCGGCGCAGCACAACTGGCCAACATCAAGCCTACTAGCAGCACGGAGGTTATAGCCAATGCTATCAACCTATTTTTACTCATTTCACCTCCTTATTTTGGAAGATACTCCAAATTTAAAAATCTTGTGCTGAACTCTATCACCCCCTTTGCTGTTTTTATTCACGGTAGTTAGTTTACTGCGTAGGTCCTTTATCTTTATATAAGCCCCATCTTGATTTTATGCCCTGATATGGGTATCGATTTCGGCCTGAGAAATATCATCACGCTGATTCTGCTGCCACCAGATATATAAATCCTCAACTTTGTGTACTAGCTGAGCTTTATCCTGGTAGCCAAGCCGGTAACTGATTAGCCCCGCTCCTATTTTTACTAAGGATGCGAATCTCTTACGCTTTTCTTCATTAATCCTGACCATCGGTGCCGAAATAGCAGTCGCGGCTATAACGTTGCCGCTGGCGTTACGTATTACGGAGGCAACCGCCTCGACTCCTTCGTATGCCTGTTCAGAATTAAAAGCAACGCCACTATTTCTCACATTTTGTAGCTCTTTTTTCAATTCTGCTTTAGTTGGTACGGTTTTACCGGTAAGCGGTCTTAAATTTTCCTCCGGGTAGAGACGGTCAATTTCCTTGTCGGTTAACGCACTAAGCAAAGCTTTGCCTGTCGCATGCGCGTAAGCCAGAGATATTGACCCTACGTGAACAACATGCCGCAGTGGATGCTTTGACTCTTCTCGCAGTAACATAGTGATATAGCCTTTATCATCAAGGATCGCAACATTGGTGACCTCGCCGGTAATTTCATTAACTGCCTGGATAACCGGTGCGGCAGCTTCAAACAAATCTGTGGTGCTCAAGTATAAGCTTCCCAAGGTATAAAGGGTGCGACCGACAACATAAGTACCCTTTCCAGGCTTTTTCTCTAGTAGGCCAGCTTTAGTCAGATGTGAAAGAATACGATACACCGTTGGTCTTGGAATATTGAGGCTGTCAGCTATATTGGAGACTGTTAACTCTGGTTTACGTGGGGAGAACAGAGTTAGAATTGCTATGGTTTTTTGTAAAGACTTCATATGAAATGAAATTCATAAAATAGATTTAATTATCACATTGTGATTATATAAATTCATAATGTGATAATCCATAATAAATTATAAGCACTTTTTCATTGATGTCAACCCCTTTTTGGAATTTTTTACAGACTTTGAGTAATTATTTTGCTAACCGAAAAGTCCCTGGGAGAACGGGTATTTAATGGGGGCAGGTCAAAAACAAGGCTTCGACTTTATTGCTTTGCCCCATTCCCAACAAGTGAAAAGGGGGACTTTTGGGGATAGCTGAAAGTTTTATAAAGCAGGCCGGTGAGGTTTGAGGGTAGTTTGTTTTTTCCGTAGTGTGCTGCGGATTATAATAATACTCAGGGCATTGTATCTATTTATATGTAACTGATGCTCTACAGCTTCTCAGATATAACTAGCTCAGCGCCCGCTGGCGTATTATCAATATCAAGAGTGATTCCTTTGAGCTTGGTTGCAAGTTCAGATTCAACTATTAACACTCTTGTGCCCTCGTATTCTACTACTTGGTCACCCGATAGCTCTATATCTATACCCAGACCTAAAATTCCTTGCCCTCTATCTATCAACCGCAAACGAGCCCCTGGCCAGTCTACTTTCTCAGATAGCATCCTTTTTAATTCCCGGCAAGCACCTTCTGTAACAGATAACATTTCTTACTCCGATAATAAATTTTAGTTTTTTAGTTCTTGGCTTGAATATTAGAAGTATTAGCGCATAAGCTCCTTAATTAAGCAATGTGAGATTGCGTCATGTATCATAGCTATCTAAAAATCCTGCCCTGGTAAAAGTATCCTATGAAAACCACAAAGTCGGCAATGCTCATAGCGCCGCGAAATCTTATAATATCCTTTTCTATCACAGCATGGGCAGAACTCAAACTTTATTCCAATATTATTGAAGCTGCTCGTTTTTACGGGTTTCGCTTTTTCACTCGTGTTACAGGTAACATTTAGATGATTCATATCACTGACCGTTTATTTTTTTGCTTTATTCACGTGCTAAGTATAAGTTAAATTAACATAAGTTAAGTGTAAATCCCAAAATGGTATTAGTACTTATGTCTTGCAGGCATAGCATGGCCATAACATCGAGTGTGAGTACAGTTAAATTCTCCAGCGCACTTTGACATCGCTATATCGGGTGCTATAATTCGTGCTATAAGGTAGTGATTGAAATGGTATCTCGTGCAGAAATAATAGAGAACATTGAGCAAATAGTTACCGGCGACTATACGAGATGGACAATTGGTTTGACTGAAGACCCTGAGAGGCGGAAGGAAGAACATAAAAATCCCGCAATGTGGTATCAGTGGCAAGCAGATTCCCAGCTAAACGCAAAGTATATTGAAATGTACTTTCAGGGCAAGGGGATGTGGGGATTTCCACCTGATGGGGATGAGCCCACATACATATACATCTTTCAATTGAAAGAGACTTCCAGGGTACGGCGTTAAACCCTCCCCGCACATGCACAGTTCAAGTTTCTCTCCCAAGGCTAGAAACTACATATAATAACTATATTGCGCACTTTATTCGTACTAGCTACGAATAAATTCAAGCTCAAGTATCCTCAAGTAACCAGTAGAAGGCCTTAGTCTGCCTTCATTGCGCAAGATAGGTAATGGTTACGAAATTACTATTCACAATTAAGCTAATGCTGTTTAAAATTCTTTTAGACAATAAATATACCCCAATCATTTAAAGTTTTAATGATATGGAAGGGATGACTTCAAATGGTAAACATGAGTGATAAGTTAGAGCCAGAAGTTGATGAAGCTGAACAAATCTTCCATGAGTACCGCCAAGGTATTAGCCAGGCTATAGACAAGGTAAGAACTAAGTTGCTTGATCGTGCCAGACAGGAAGCAAGCGTCATTGTAGACAGAGCTAATAGTGAAGCTACCAGTATAGCAAACATAGCTCAAAACAAAGCAGATGCTATTCTAATACAGGCAAATAAAGAGGCGGAAAAAATAATTAAAGACGCTGAGGAAAGTGTAAAGAAAGAGGCCAGAAATAGGACAAGACAAGAAGAAGAACGGATTATCAGTGAAGCCAAAAGCCAATCGGATAGGATTATCAACGCGGCAAGGCAGGCCGCTACCAAAATAACTGACGAAATTTTAGATGATGCGAAGAAAGAAGCCGATATCACAATCAAGAATCTAACCGAAGACTCAAAAAGGGAAGCCGAAGGTTTGATAAAAAGCGCCTCTGAAATTAGGGATAGGGCTGAAATCGAGGCTAGCTTGATAAAGAAACAAGCCGAAGAGGAAGCGGAGCATGTTATACAAAGTGCTAAAGAGGAAGCCAGAAGGAATGAAGAAATAAAATTGGCTGAAATCATTGAAAAGACACGTCAGGAAGCTGAAGAAATCTTGAAAAATGCCAGAGAGCAAGCGCTCAAAGAACGCGAAAATTTGATTGCTGAATTAGTTGAAGAGGGGGAAAAGCTGGCAGAATTTGAAAAGATAAAGATATTATCTGAAGCGAAATCTAAGGCAGAATATCTTGTCCGTGAAATTAAGAAAAGACTGAACTCAGAGCTGGAAAAATCCTCTCTTCTGATTAACGGTGCGCAGGAAAAATTAGCCGACATAATAACCGAGATGTCAGATCAAATTGCGAAAGAACAATTTGATATCGATACTTCTGTGATGGTCGAGGTACCAATCGAAGAAGTCAACGCTGACTTCACTAAGGAGGTCCAAGAGAAGATGCTATTTGCCAGGGCCAAGGATGAAGAAAGGAATTACGAAGGTAAATTGGAGCTCACCATTTTAGCTCCAATAGATGCTAAACAGAAGAAAGACTTCGAAAGATTACTAACTGAAATCCCTGATCTAAACTTAATGGGCGCTGGCGGTTCAAGCGATGGTAGTAACTGGTTTGAACTAGAGCTGAATCAGTCTATTCCGTTGATTTCTATGCTCAAGAAAATGCCACCGGTACAAAAAATAGCTTCGCATGGAAACAACATTATCGTGGCACTGAAGTCGAGCTAAAATACTTTTGCCCACAGCTTTAAGAGAAAGTTATCGTGTAATCTGTAGATAAATTACCACCTGATTGACAGACTAAGGAAACTCATATGAGCTGTTTCATTGCTCTATCAACGCCTTGGCTTTTGATTAAACAGCTCGCCTCTCAAATACCCATCGCCCCGGAGTATAAACTCCGCCACCGTAATCAACCGTAATCAGAAAATTATGGGCAGATTCTCCAGAAATTGCGTTTCCAGCTTTAACCTGACGATTTGGAATAATTTAATGTATAAATATTAATCATTATGTATTGACTTTTTGTATAAGTTTAATATAATGTAAACATTTAATTTAATGTTTAATATATTTCGTTTAGACATTAATTAAATAATATCATTTTGCGGTTGGTGTTTAATGAGTGATAGAGCCGGTGAAACGAAAAGGGAAATAATTCAGTTTCTAAACACCAGGCAACAGTCAGCTTTTACCAAGGAAATTGCGCAAAGCCTGAGATTGGCAATACCTACCGTATCCAAATATCTGGAAGTACTGTATGCTGAAGGCCACGTAGAAAAAGATGACGAGAAAAAACCATATATATTCTGGAAGTTAAAAGAGAATGGGGTTCAAAAAAGAATGGGAATTATTGAAAAATGAAATTTGTAATTAGCCTATTAGCAGCTTTTATTTTGATAGTCACTGGTGTAGCTGCTCTCAAAGTCAATGCCCAGCCTAATATCACAAACAGCCCCGGTAGCTATGCTTTTGGCACGCTTGATGCGAGCTCAAGCTATCAAACCGGCCTTGACTATTTCACCGTGAACAATACCAGCGGATATGATGTCAGAATAACAATCCGTGGCACCGATATGACCGGTGGCAGTGTTAACTGGACTCTATCCGATGACGCATCGCAGGATACTGATATTTATGGTCTGAAGGCGGGCCTTGCGAGTGGAAGCTACAGTGTAACCGTGAACAAGACTGACACTATACTGATAGGCAACCTGACCGATAATAATACTCAGCAATGGGGTCTTGAGCTACTGGCCCCAACCTCTTTTTCAGATAATGTTGAGAAGTCGGGAAACATAACCCTTACCGCTACCCAGTTGTAATACTGATGGCTGCTCTTGCAGCAAAAGGAGGTAAAGAGAATAACGCGTTTTTCAACTGGGGAGGTTATCTTCTATTTAGTTTAATAACCTCTAGTTACTAAAGTACGATGACTATTTAATGCTTATGCCCGTACATATAGGTGATTTTAGAATCATGGTTGTAACTTATAATTATAAATAGTGTAGCTGCATCGAAATTTACTATTATCAGTTGTTTTTGAAGGAAATGTAAGTAGCAGCTATGTTGGCACACGAAGGAGGTGATAATGGTGTGATAGAAGGAAAGCTCAGTTAAATCAATGGAAAGGAGGCTGAAATGAAAAGAACGATTATCGTAGCCATTGCAATGAGTCTGCTGTTGGTAATATTTCCTGTTAGCACAGCATTAGCCGACACCAGCGCTGAGGTGACGGTCACCGCAACGCCCGGCAGTTTTATTGGGATTTCCTGCGACCAAACTGTTTATGACTTCGGTGATATATCAGCAAACAGTACACCAAACACCGGGACTGGCTGGGCTACCATTACAAACAGCAGTTCCGTGTCAATCAACATC
>Ga0209427_10005130_pt1 | contig 15027 bp, 17 predicted proteins | sample DeeMarSWOR136_30_FD_187465 | JGI IMG/M metagenome (GOLD analysis project Ga0209427, IMG submission 187465) | Marine sediment microbial communities from White Oak River estuary, North Carolina - WOR-1-36_30 (SPAdes) (version 2) | ecosystem: Environmental > Aquatic > Marine > Intertidal zone >...
TGTGCAGGAATGGCTGCAGACATCTTTGAATCCTATGAGGTCACGATTGTTTCTACACTTATCCTGGGTGTTGCTCTCTACGCTATTACTGGCCATATCTTCTGGGTCATCTTCCCCCTTGTCGTGCGTGCTATTGGTGTTATCAGCAGCATCATCGGAACCTTTATGGTTGCTGTCTGGCGCACCGAAAAAGCGGAAAAAGCAATGTTCTACAGCTATGAAGTCAGTAGCGCCTTCACGATTATTGTTTCCACCATCTTCGCTTGGGTGTATACACATGACATTCGCCTTGGCATCCTAGTGGGCGTTGGTGTTCTCCTTGCAGTGAGCTTTAATCCCCTCACAAATTACTTTACTAGTCACCGCCACCGACCTGTCGAAGAAATCGTTGAACAATCTCATGGGGGACCTGCAACCATAGTTCTCAGTGGTATCAGCACCGGTTATGAGGCTGCTGTTTGGATTACCGTCGTCATTGTCGCCAGTTTCATCCTTGCATTCCTCATTGCACCCAATTTTGTCCTTTACGGAATTGCCCTTATCGGCATTGGCATGCTTTCGCACACAGGAAATAATGTGGCAATGGATAGTTATGGTCCGATTGCCGATAACGCACAGGGGATTGCTGAGTTAGCAGATATGCCTGAGACTTCTCGGAAAGTATTAGCTGACCTTGATGCGGTTGGGAATACAATGAAAGCGATTACGAAGAATATCGCCATTGCTTCTGCGGTGATTGCGGCAAGTGCCCTGTTCTATAGTTTCGTCGTAGATGTGAGTCGAATGGCAACTTACTGGGTGATTCCAAACCCATTGGAATTTGGAATTCAAATCAACAATCCCGTTGTCTTAGCAGGATTATTAATCGGAGCTGCTTTGCCTTGGTTGTTCTCTGCATTAGCGATTCGGGCGGTCAGTCGTGCTTCGTCACAGATTATAGAAGAAGTCCGAGAACAGTTCAAGATTCCTGGCGTAATGGAAGGCACAGTGAAACCACATTATGATCGTGTGGTTTCAATTACAACCGCAGCCGCACAAAAAGAACTCATCAGCTTGACCGTCCTAGCTGTAATCACACCAATTGTAATCGGCTTTCTCTTACAGATTGAGGCATTGGGTGGATTCTTAGCAGGACTCATTGCCTCCGGCTTACTCCTCGCTGTCTACATGTCAGTGGCAGGCGGGGCATGGGATAATGCGAAGAAAACCATTGAAGATGAATTCTGTGATATCTCCGCTGGTACAGGAAAAGGTTCAGAACGACACAAGGCAGCCGTATGCGGGGACACAATTGGCGACCCACTGAAAGATACAGCTGGTCCCGCCTTGAACCCAATGATTAAAGTTGTAAACCTGATTGCCCTGATTGTAGCACCAATTCTACTAATATACCGATTCAATCTTCCATCCATGTGGCCACCCACTCTTGATTGGTGGCTATTGACCGCCATGATCGCGGTAGTTGTCCTAATCCTCGTAGCACTACTGATCTGGGCATTCAGACGAAGTCGTCGATCCATCCCTCCCCTGGCTGCATGGGAAAGTCGAGATTAGTACTAGTGAAAATATTCGCAGTTATACTTCAACTTCCCTTATGCCAAATCCAAAATTAAGGCTAGATTTCAAAAAAAGAAAAAAGGAATCCTAAAGGGGGAGAATTTTAGGATTCTTCTTTTGGCTCTTTTCGCAACCACCAGATTAGGAATATTGTCCCGGCAATGAAAGCAGGCACTAGAATCCAGAGAAATGCGATAAACCACGTATATACGAAGTCATTGAATGTCCATGCATTAAAGGGGAGGGTCCACCTTCCGGTGATCCACACAATTATCAGCCATACCACACTAACCAAAAATGAAAAGAACCCACTGCCTTCGGTACGTCGGGGGTCGGTTCCACGTTTGGGGGACATACCGTACTCTTTTCGTTCTTCTTCTGGTAGTTTTCTGTACCATAGAATGAATATGACTATTACTACTGGAATAAGCCAAATTGCGACAAAGATAAGTTCCCAGATAACCACTGTGATGCAAAATACGAAAACTGTGCCGACGGACCATAGTCCAAGGGTAGTTGGCACGATTCCTAGCACTTGTGCATCAGCTACAACTTTGAAAAATACGTAAACTGCGACAATAGCAGCTACTGCGAGTACTATAGTAATGGCTAATGCCATTCTTGTATTTCTTCGTAGAAACTTTCGAAATGCTTGTCCGCTTTTATCTTCATGAGTTTCCATTAATCCAAACTCCTTCAGGAATTTAGTTTGAATTATGCTCAAAGCCCCGTTACTTAAAGTTACTCACTATGCAAGAAAAAAAATTTCATCCAGAAGATATGTGGAGAATACTAGTGTATTGCCACTGGAGCATTGGCGGATTAGACACCTCTGGTAAAATGAAAACATCGGAGAGGGAATGGTTTTCTAGGGGGGAGAGAGGTGCCAATACTTCTCGCCGCTACAGTGACCACTCAGTCAAGTTGAATGACCCTAAGCCCGGTCCATTGTAAACTTGATAGCCAGCGATATATAAAGATATACTCCGTGGCAATCCGGTCTGACTACTGTATAGCAAAGTTTTGTGTCGAGCGAACCGCACACTTTTAAGCGGGATTAATAACTAGTCGCCCCACTCGAAGCGAGGTTGAATTTAATGGTGGATTTTGCTCTTTCCAAACAAGAACAAAAAATCTTTGACACAGCCATGGAGTTTTCCAAGAAGTATATTGTTCCTTATGCTCGGGAGCTTGAAGAAGCTGACGAATTTCCATGGAAACTCGCACAATTAGCTTTTGATGCTGGACTTATGAACAGCCACGTTCCAACAAAATACAGTGGACCTGGGCATTCAATGGTTGACGAAACCCTCATTGGCGAAGCTTTTGGTTATGGTGATGGTGGTGTTGCCACTACATTCATGGCAAATAACTTAGCACTAACACCTCTTTTGATTACTGCGACGCCAGAACAAATGGAAAAATACATCAAACCTTTTGCCACGGGCAAAGAACCTCAATTCGCCGCTTTCTGTCTAACTGAACGTGAAGCCGGATCAGATGCTGCAGCAGTAAAAACACTTGCTACCAAAGATGGTGATGAATGGGTCATAAATGGTCGAAAATGCTTCAGCACTAACGGCCATATCGCGAAATTTCTCACAGTCTTCACCACTGTCGATCCAACCAAAGGTTACAAGGGAATGGCCCTTCACCTAGTGGACAAAGAATTACCTGGAATTGAAGTGACCATGCTTGAGGACAAATTAGGCCAACGCGCATCCTTTCAAGCTGAAATCGAATTCAAAGATGTCCGCATCCCGGATGATTGCCTTTTCGGCGAAGTTGGCAAAGGGTTCAAGTACGCCATGCAAACCCTCGACCGCACTCGAGCAGGCATCGCAGCTCTTGGCGTAGGTATCGCTCAACGCGCTGTCCATGAAGCCGCCATTTTCGCTAATCACCGCAGACAGTTTGGTAAGCCCATTGGAGCCTACCAAGGTATCAGTTTCATGCTCGCAGATATGGAATCCAGAGCCATGCACGCTCGTTGGGCTACTCGCTACTCTGCTTGGCTTGTCGACCAAGGTCAACGTAACACCAAAGAATCCAGCTGTGCCAAGTTTTTCGCCACCGATGCTGCCATGCAAAACACTCTTGACTGCATCCAAATCATGGGCGGCTACGGTTATGCCAAAGAATACCCCGCCGAACAAATGATGCGCGGCGCCAAACTCACCCAAATCTATGAAGGCACAAACCAAATCCAACGGTTGGTCGCTGGACAAGCCATTCTCAAAGAAACCCAAGTAACAGAACTGGACACAGGCTTCCGTCTAAGCTATTCCGGAAAAGATTATCCCGATCCTTGGGGTCCTAGGGAAGGAAAAGTGCCTGATTTTTGGAGTAAATCTAAATCGAAAAAATAACCGTCCTCAAATCAAAGAAGCATTGCAAGCACTTCTTTGAAGGTGATAAAAAAGGTGTGGAATCGACATGGGACAAAATCCCTGTCGATTCTTGATGTATTCAGGATATCTCAAGGTCACTCGGTTTACTTCTTTTTACGAACTTCACGCACAACAGGCGGTTGATTTGCACCTACTAATCCTGCAAGCCCCATGATCTGACCGCCCACCATGTCCAGGGGAATTGCGAAGACAATGGTATTACTTTGATCGAAACTTATGTCTTCTAGACTCGAAAGGGTTCGTAGGTAAAGGGCTTGGGTACTCATTTGTCGGACGGCTTCTTCAAGGTTTTTAGCCGCAACGAGTTCCCCTTCGCTTTTGATGATGACTGCTCGGCGTTCTCGTTCGGCTTCAGCTTGACGGGCAATGACGCGCTTCATGTCGTCAGGAAGTTCAATGTTTTGGAGGTTGACACTTAGGATGTCAACGCCCCATTCTTCTGTTTCTTTGTCCACGATGGTTTTGATGCGGTCAGCGATTTGATCGCGTTGGGCAAGTAGCTCATCGAGCTCGACGTTTCCGATGACATCACGCATTGTTGTTTGTGAGTACTGGACTGTGCTTAATTTCACATTGAGGATGTTAATAAGGCTCTTCGGGGTGTTGATGATTTTCAAGAAGACAACAGCGTCGACCATGAGGCTGATGTTATCTCGGGTCATAACCTCTTGCTTCATCACATCGAGTGTTTGAATACGAATGTCCTGTCGAAGGAACCGCTCAATCCACGGCCATTTATAGAAGATGCCAGGACCAACTAATCGGATGAATCGCCCAAAGCGGAGAATAATCGCCTCCTGCCATTGCTTATTGACGGCCACAGTGAACGGAACTAAACCGAAGAACAAGATTGCAAGAAATCCAAACAATATTGGTGCAATAAATATTCCAAAGAATCCGAAGAACGGTGTAAGGAGTGACCCTCCAAATACTGCCAGGAATATGCAGATTATTCCTAAAGCGAGGAATGTCACTAACGGGGCTGGAGAACCCGAATACTCGTACATTTTCTTCTGTTGCTTGTCATTTAATGAAGTTTCACTCATATTGTTTCACCACTTGTATTTTCCGAGGGTGTACATTGGGAGACATAGGACCCTAAGTGTGACTAAGTGTCATTAGTTCAGATAAATGTCGTTGGTTCGACTGTAATTACGGTAACTGACCCACACCAGGTTTCTATATCCCTCTATTATTTTGTAGGGTGAATTCAAACCTTTATACTTAAGCCTAGAATAACGATCAATCTTTGATCGAATTAAGGGCCATTTTTAGATTTTTGAGGGAGGCGTTTCCACCAGAACAAATCAAGGCCACTCTCTGGTTTTGGAGTTTTCGTCGAAGTTTGTATGCTGCAGCCAATGGGGCAGCTCCGGCTCCTTCTACTAGCGTATGAGCCTTCTCAAGCATCCACACCATCGCCTGTAAAATTTCGTCATCACTCACGAGAATAAAATCATCTAACAGCTTCCCTAAAATTGATTGCGGAAGTTTAAACGCGGTTCCGGTGGCTAACCCTTCAGCAAATGTTTGATTAGGAGATTCAACAAGTTTCTTTTGTTTCCAGGATTGGTAAGCTGCTTGGGACGCACTAGATTGAACGGCTAGGACCTGAGTGGGTGGAGACAAAGCCTTTGCTACAATGCTAGCTCCTGATGCTCCACTCCCGCCCCCAAGGGGGACGATTATTGTCTGGATTTCAGGTTGTTCCTGCAATATTTCTAATGTTATCGTACCCACGCCTGCAATTAGGTGGGGTTCATTCCCTGAGTGGATATACCGATAGTTGTGTTTCTCTGCCAATTGTTCACAATGGACGCGTGATTCATCGAAATTCTTACCGTGAACGATGATTTCTGCGCCCATCGCCTTCATCGCGGCTACTTTTCCTGGATTTGCCCCTTCAGGCACCACAACCCTGGCTTCTACTCCAAAGATGCGTGAGGCGTAAGCCACAGACTGTCCATGGTTCCCAGTTGAAGCGGTAATCACCCCTCGTCGTTTTTCGTCCTCCGATAGTTGAGATATGAGGTTGATGCCTCCTCTGACTTTGAAGGCTCCCACTGGTTGGACATTTTCGTGCTTGATGAATACATGAGCTCCAATCAGATCATTGATGGCAGGGTAACTGTGCAATGGTGTGGGTTTCAGATACGGTTTGATTCGTTGTTGGGCTACTAACACGTCGGTCAAACTAGGATTTTGCATTGGCCGTGCACCTTTAGTCTGACTCTTCTATTCGGAGTTCTTCTCTTCTTTAAGGTATGGGTAATCAGGGTCAAGTGTTAGGACTTTCTTAAAACACTCGTTGGCTTCTTTATTTCGGTTGAGTTCGATAAGGATACGACCTCGAAGGTATAATCCATTAGTGTGTTCGGGATTGATTTGCAGTAATGTGTTGACGATTTCAAGGGCAGGCTCATATTCCTTCAAATCACGAGCTAAAGTGTTCGCCAAGTTAAATAATGATCTTTCATCGTTAGGGTTCAATACTGTTGCCTTGCGGTACGCGTTTACAGCACTAGCATGTTTTCCGATTAATCCGAGTGCTACACCTTTATCGTACCAGACCCGAGCATTCTTTGAATCTATTTTTAAAGCTTTATCAAAGGCTTTGATGGCTTCGTCAACTCGGTTGATGTTACCCAACAATTCACCCATATCAATCCAAGCGTCAAGATAGGTGGGCGCAAGCTTAGTTGCACGCTTGTAACAAGTGATTGCGTCATCCCATTGGGCAAGTTGTTCGTGTAGACTGCCTCGGTAGTACCATCCTTTTGCATCTCGGGGATTGACGGTGACTGTTTCAATAAGACATTCAAGAGCTTCTTGGTGGAGGCCAAGTTCATGTAACACTAATCCACGGTTATACCAGGCATCAGCATAATCCTGCGGGTTGGCAGTGAAGACTCGCGTGGCTTGAGTGAAACTGTGAAGGGCATCCTCAAAGCGATTCAGTTCTTTGTAAGCTGCTCCAAGGTTATTCCACGCTTCAATATAACTCGGATCCAACTCTGTGGCCTTCTGGTAGCATTCGAGTGCCTCATTAATCCGACCAAGCTGGTCGAGAACTAGTCCCCTATTAAACCACACTGCTGCGTCGCGTGGTCGGAGTTCCGTGGTGACCGAAAACGCTTCTAAGGCTTCCTCTAATTTTCCCTGCTCACCCAATGCAATACCCAAATTAAACCAGTCTTCAGCCGTCAGATTCGCAGGCGGTCGTTTTCGCTCAGACAAAACCATAACCATCCATAGCTCGTAATCGCATCCTTTTAGCTTTAGACCTCTCGCCTTTGAGTCTTCAAATCCTCAACGAGTTCGAAGGACACGCATCATGAGCTGACCAAGGGGCAGGGATTCATGTCCTGCTCCGATGATTATGAGCTCCCATCGTTTCATTAAATCCCGAAACGAAACTTGACCAGTAAACAGGTTCATCAAAGTCTTAGTCGTAGCTTTGTAAATCACTTCTGGAGAAGGGTAGGAATTATTTCGTAGCTCCATGGTTCCCTTGCGGTGCAATAAAATGTGGAATGTGTCATCATCAGTTTCTACTTGAAGTACTTTCCCTTGATAGGGTCCTACCCAATTGCGGACAAACTCGCGGTGTTCAGGTGTATCATTCACCTGTTGAATCATTGTCTCAAATAGTTGAGCAATCTGATTTGGCAACATGGTCACCTTTTAGGTCATTTCTTCTGTTTCATCCAATCTTGTACGGCATCAAGCACTGCGGCATTGACATGGCGTGCACTTTTGTCACCTTTTCGTTCCTGAACCTTGGTCAGAAATTCGTTGTAGAGTTCCTCGTCCATTAATAGAACAACACGACCCTTCCGGTTGTTCACCATGGCTTTGGCAACGTACTTGTTCTGATGAATCGTTAGAGTTTCAATATCGTTAATCCGTAAGTGTGGATACCCTGGCCATTCACCATCTGAAGCTTTTTTGTATCGTGGCATAACCTATCCTCCTTGAGGAGTTTTGTCCTTTCCTAAGTCGATGGATTGATCTCCTGGAATTTTAGCAAAACCCGGTTGAAATGGCCAATCCACGACATACCGCATACCTTTATTCCCTGCTTTGTCTCCACGCCGCCAAGTACCTGCATAGATGCAACTACCGTAAACCCGAACGAACTCTCCCAATATGAGGCGTGCTGCAGCTTCAACGCTGATATTTGCGTCTTTGGCTTTCTGTACCAATCCCTTGCGAACATCTTCTGGTAATTCCAGTTTCATAGCGCTTTTCACCTCTGAACCTTCCTCTTTTTTCGTTTTGTCTTCGGTTTTTGTTTAGATTTCTTGGCTTTTTGATTTCGAAATGCAAGCCGTTGATACGGAATACCCCATCGTTCTGCATAGAAACTACCTTCAAGCGGCCACCGGGATGGTCCGAGCATCCGTGGTTTTTCAGGAATACCAATACAAAAGGCGGCGATTGGAGTCCAGGTGCGAGGAATCCCTATCTTATCACAGATGAACTCTACGTGGCGTTTATCTACAAAAGGCACTACTTGGTAAGCACACGCATAACCCATTGAGTGTGCGACCAACCACATATTCAGGACCCCCATCGCTACGACGACGCTACCGCACAATTCATTGGGATACATCGCTGTGCTGTCGTGCCAAGTTTCCGAGGCGCAACAAACTATGACTGCATCCGCTTTCTCAGGATAGCGGAACAGGGACCCGTCTCGTATATCTTCATATATTGATGGGCGACTTGCGTCTGGTAAGTACCATAAACGTCCTTGAGTCGCCTCGTACGGAAAATTCCCAAAGACATACCGGGCTGCTTCCTGACTGATGTCTGCGATAATCCGTTTCATCTCCTGATCATCTCGAATGACCACATACCGCCACATCTGCATATTTTCAGGTGATGGAGCATATCGAGCTGCATCCAGTATCAATTCTAAATCCTCATCTGGCAGTCGTTCACCGGTCATTCGGCGAATGCTTCGGCGCATTCGAATCAATTCGACCAACTGATTCGTTGCCATTGATTTACCACGTGATTCAACTTTCTCTGATACAGTTGAATTTGCCTTCGATTCAGTCATCATAGATCACTCTCTAATTCCTCTACTCGGATAAGGTGTTTCTGCTATTAAACGGTAGCTCCGCTCACAAGAGTGACAATTCTGCACAAAGTGAAAGATGATTAGGCTGCACTACATCGTACGGATATGCATAACCAGATCTTCAAGTTTCGCTATTACTGTCGCAACGGTATCGGGAGGTAGATCTGAAGGACTGGATTTCAACAGAGCAATTAATTCCTTGAACACGCCGGCAGCTTTCGCACGGCTGCTTAGATTATTCATCGCGGTGTCTCGAGCTTGTTCGATTAAGGGCTTCAGGTATTCGCGTTGCACGCGTTGTCGACCTTTCAAATCATTGATAATGTTCTCCTGTGCCTCAATCACAGTGGCAACTCGTGTGTCGGGGACGTCAGAGGGTCGCCGTGGCTCCGGTGCTGGGGCAGCGGCTGGGGCAGGTGTTGGGGCAGGTGCAGGGGCGGGGGCAGGAGCTGGAACAGGTGCGGGGGCTGGTGCAGGGGCAGGAGCTGCACTCTTAATCTGAGGTAAGACCTGTTTTGTGATGGCCATTTGAATTGTTTTTTCAATCTTTTCTGCCATCTTTGCTTCCATTGGAGCTAGCCCATCGGTAACGGCTTTGCCAGTAGCTGTCATGATATTGCCAATGGCATTATTCAACGCATCAATGCGTTTTTCAAGAGCCTTAAGCTGTTCTCCGTGTTCCTTTTGCACTTTATATACTTGGGAAATGTATCCGATAATGTTTTTGAGTTCTTTATCTATTCCACCCTTTGCAGCAGCGGGTTGAGCGGCTTTCGTATCTTTGGACATAATAGTTCCATCTCCTGAAACACTACACTAACAATAATTAGCAAGGGGAAGTAAAATCCTTCCGCTATCACCCAGTCCGATGGATGTCAAATAAAGGTTTAGTTACTTTTATGGAAAAAATCAGTCGAATATCATTCAGACTGTGAAACCTCGACATTAACGGGTATTCCTTGGCGAACCGCTGCTGTTACAATACAATAATTTTCAAAAATCTCCACACACCGCTGGAATCGCTTTGGATCCTCTTCTGCGGTCTTGGTCAGGATCTTTACATCGACGTGGTGAACACGCCATCGCCCCTCCTCATTCCGAGCTGTGGTTGGCGTCACTTCTGCCTGAAGAGAGTCAACTACTAACTTACTTCGTTGCAGGCAAAACATCAAACTGGCTGACAGACAGTTCCCAATTGCTGCAGCTAGCACTCGTGTAGCGTTGGGCCCTTTGTCTTGGCCAAGCGGTGAGGGCTCATCGAGTGTCAATTCCGGGAATTCGGGTTTATCAAACTGGACGCGAAATTCGAAATCATCCACACGTTCAACAATTATTGAGTAACTGTTTGTCTCGTCTTTTTCTGGCAAGGGCAATCACCACTGGAGCAATGATTCACTCTTCCTATTTATCGGCATTGGAAATTTATGCCGCTGACTACAAAACCCGATTCCAATGGAAGGTGTTACCTTTGATGAGATGGTACTCTTTCATTGGACACGAAGATACCTATTTTCCTTTTTTCGCTAGATACTCTTCTTGAAGAACTCGACGTAGTGTTTTACCTACCATGCTCTTGGGAAGATCGTCACGGAATTCGATATATTCAGGACGCTTATAGTAGGCAAGCTTGTCTTTGGTGTACTCTTTGATTTCTTCCGCAGTTGCGGTTTCGCCTTCCTTTAAGACGACGAAAGCCAAGACTGTTTCTCCGCGAGCTTCATCTGGAATGCCAACAACTGCTGCATCAGCAATCTTCGGATGTTCAAAGAGCACTTCTTCGACTGTCCTTGGGTATACTTTGAAGCCAGCTCGATCAATCATCTGTTTGGCTCGGTCGACGATGTAAAAGTAGCCATCTTCGTCCATTTTGGCGATGTCGCCAGTGTGGAGCCAGCCATTTGTGAGCTGTTCTGCCGTTTCCTCAGGTTTATTCCAGTATCCTTTCATTATCTGTGGACCCTTAATAACTAGTTCACCTTCTTGTCCTGGCGGCAGGTCTTCGCCTGAATCGAGATCAATGATTTTCGCTAGTGTACTTGACATTGGTAAACCAACTGAACCTTCACGTTTCTTGTCGAAGGGGGGCTTCTCTTGGATTGGATTACTGTGAGTAACAGGGCTAGCTTCGGTGAGACCATAGCCTTCCACAATATTGGCACTGGCAATGTCTTCAAAGGCTTTGGCAACCGCCATCGGAAGCGGTGCAGCACCTGAAAGGCATGCGGTGACGGAACTGAGATCGTATTGGTCGAGGTCATCTCGTTGGAGAAGTGACGCATAAAGCGTAGGAACACCTGGGAACAAGTAAATCTGATATCGTGGTATATCGCGTAAAATTTGGTCGAGGTCTGGACGGGGATGGAGTACAAGTTTGCCTCCGAGAAGGATAGTGCTCAGCAAACAGACAGTAAGTCCGAACGAGTGGAAGAAGGGTAAGACCGCAAGTGTTGCTAGACCTGTTCCACGCTTTGCAAATGGAATCCAGTTTCGACATTGATGGGCATTCGCTACAAGGTTAAAATGCGTTAGGATTGCTCCTTTTGGAGTGCCCGTGGTTCCACCAGTATAGAGAAGAACAGCTGGTGTCTCTTTAGGCTTCACTGTGACTTTAGGTGGTTTAGCTTCAGCTTTTTCGAGTAATTCACCCCACAACTGATAGCCTTTCACATCTGGGGGAGTGAAACTGACTTGCATACCTGGAAATGCATCAGCCATCGTCGTGACAATCGTATGTTCAATCTTGGTGTTGTCACGAATCTTCGCATAGTTATCATGCATAATGTCAATAATGATGATGGCCTTTGCCCCTGCATCATTAAGCTGGAACTGAATTTCAGGAGCCTGATAGAGGGGATTGATTAGGGTGAGGATAGCCCCAGCTTTAAGAACTCCAAAAAATGCTGTGAGGAATTGAGGCATGTTTCCTAACATGAGGCCAACAACATCGCCTTGTTTAATGCCTAACTTATTCAACGCATTCGCTAATCGGTCCGATTCTTCATTGACTTGTTTGTACGTTCTTTCTTGTCCGAGAAAAATGCAGGCAGCAACTTCAGGAAACTCTTTGGCGGTGTCTTCAAGAAGTCGGTGGAGGGGAATTTCAGGGAAATCAATGGTTTCAGGGACATTGGGTTCGTAAAATTTCAGCCATGGTTTTTCCATTGGGTTGTAACCTCCCAATTCGTATCGACCTATAATGTATAGAAGGTAAGGAAAAGGCTTGTCATTGTCTTTGGAAAACTAACAACTCAGGTTGATTTGAGTTAGATAAACCATCAGAGAATCCAGATAAGTCAATAACCATTATATTCTGCCTAAAAGTGTCACAATACGGTGCAAAAGTGTCAGAATAGCACTAATCCTCACGTTTCAAACTTCAAAGAGGTGCTAATCAGGTGCCGCTTTCCCTAAGCATTTCGATTAGCACTTCGGTTGTCAGAACAATTTCGCAACGGTTCCAGTGGACAACCCTTAGAGAAGGTGGGCTTAAAATATTCTCTGTCTCCTCAGTTTCCATCAATAGAAGAGGCGCCAATAGGGTGCTAATCGCCTTCTGGCAATAGTTAGATATCGGATATATCCCTTAACTACATTATCGGTTAACGTATCGGTTGCCAGAACACAAATCGCCTCAACAACGGTTGACAATTCATGAGGGAGTTGATAGCAACAACTGGCAACTCATCAGAGTATGCTTCAATTTCCTTATTAAAAACTTCAATTAGCCCTTTATCAATTACCAGTTTATGAGTAGTTTATCCAAATTCCTAGCTCCCCTAATCTTAAAATCGTCGAGATTAAATCAACCTCTAACAGGTTCAAATGCTACTAATTCAAGACGATCCGTAACCTCACGTGGGAATATCGGAACCAGATCTATCCCTACATGGACAAGGGCTTCCACAAATTCAACAAAAACTCCCTCAAGGAAGACGTTCTCACTTAACATCATACCGTTTTCAAAAATGAAATGAATCAGGACCGAAAACAGTACCCGGGACCCTCGGACGGCTACCTTCACTTTCAAAGATGTAACCAAACAACTTTGATTTAGCAGCTAAGGTTTGCCCAAAGGGAAGTGGTTCAAATCGGCATTAATCAAGTGGTCTGAGCAGAAGTCCATCTACACATCTACGGCAAACCGGAGGAGATTTCAATCGCTTATACAATCATCTAGGTGGCAGGTATCTCAAAAAAATGGATTTATATTTCTGGATGGGCGAGAGATAATTGGAATTCTTAAAGAAGGTTCCATCATTAGGAGGGATTAAAAATTACTCAACCGCAATCTAAGCAAGACACCAGAAGAAAAAAGTCATATGATGTCATGCTTGCTTATGGGTGGGCCTATTGGGTTGTGATCATCGTCAGTATCGTCTTCCTCATCCTAGGGGGGCAGCTAAATTTGGTGACATGGATGGTTACCTTAAGTCCATCAGCCTCTTTCCCCTTCTCCTGGCTGATAATAATAATCATTGTGAACGTAATCATTGTAACCGTTCTTATTTGGTTAGGTGTCCCTATGAGGAGTCTTTTTCTGTGCGGAACGACGCGCTCCCACTATAACCCCTTCCGGAGAAGAGCGAAAAAACCGCGAGATGACGAAGAAGCCAATTGATCGTGGACCCGACGTTGTATCTAGGCAAAAGGTTCGGTGGAGAAAAGCCGAAAGAAGGGGGGACTCCCAAACCATCCTTGTGGGGCTGATTCGGGAGATATTTGTGGTGTTTGGGCAAAGCTCAAAGTCTCTAATCGTGATACCCTTTCCAGCAGACCCACAACCTGCCTAAGAAACCCCAGAATCAAAGCCACCAGTCATCTTATCGTCACCGAATACCTTATGACCAACGAAATTACTCAATAAGCAAAGAGGGGAAGTTATGAGTAAACTCCCAAAGGGCGTAAAGAAGGCTTTAGAGAAATATGGAAAGTATCTACAGAAGATAGATCTTGCCGAAGAACTGGCAATCAAAGAATTACCACAATTTAAAAATATAATTTTTTTTTCTTGATATGGATGCCCGTCCGGGAATAAATAGGCTTTTTCTCGAAAGATGTAAGAAAACCCGAAAAGTCAAACAAGAAAGAAAAACAGGAGTGGAAAGGCAATAAGTGCAAACTCAATCAAGACCAACAATCCTCCAATTGGGTTTGCTGTGAACCAGAGACCAATCACCGATACAATGGCGTTGAAAATAAGTGTAAAAATGAAAGTCTTCGTCATATATTTGATCAAATACCTACCTAACCCAAAAATTGCCATACGGTATTCCTAGTGCTGCATATGTGCTGAGCGGTGGGATGTGTTAGATTGTCGGTTCCTGATATTCTTCGATTTACTCCACCATCCAAGGTTCTTTGGGACTCCCTGTCTCGACCGCCACAACTACAGCTTTGATTATATCTATAAGTTTTCCACTCTGAGCTTGTTTAGACTGGGATGCCGAATAATGTCGCGAGATAAAGGATTAATGGACCGAAGATGAAGAATAGAAACCAGATCATTAGCATGGCTCCAATTCCGAACCACAAAATCATCAGAACACGATAGCGAAAAAGACTGATGAAGTGCACTCGGAAATACACATCACTAAATTCACTATCAAAACGGAGACCAAGTCGATAGATGCGGAGTAATCCACCATCTTCAAGATCGATAGGGGACGGGATATAGATATGGTTCATAAACTCGGATGTCCCATAGAAGTTAAGGGGATACGTTAGAATCAGTCCCATTCGTTTGCCTTTCCAGGAACGGGGAACTTGATGGCTAATTTCAAGGTCCCTGCAGGTTTGGTGCTTGGCTGGACCCCGTTGACAGGTCATGGAGCCTGGTCTTACGTTCCAGAGCACCTTGTCTTGATAGGGGTGGCCCTCTGGGAAGAGGTGTGCCTTTTCTCGAAATATGTACGAATTCAATAGTAGCCATAAGATGAAGATGAAGAAGAGGGGTACCATGAGGAGGAAGGC
>Ga0209427_10005133_pt1 | contig 15021 bp, 13 predicted proteins | sample DeeMarSWOR136_30_FD_187465 | JGI IMG/M metagenome (GOLD analysis project Ga0209427, IMG submission 187465) | Marine sediment microbial communities from White Oak River estuary, North Carolina - WOR-1-36_30 (SPAdes) (version 2) | ecosystem: Environmental > Aquatic > Marine > Intertidal zone >...
AAAGCTCTCTTGAACCGATCACAGATCGCCTTCTCTTCTGTACCGACACTGCACGGGAACATTTTCCCAGACGTGCACGAGAAGCAAATGTCGAGCTGCTTGCAAACGGGCTCTTTCAGGCAATGAGCCTCGGCTTCAGCAAAGGAGACATAGGTGTCCTGAGCAGGGAAATAAAAAGGAACGGAAAATCCCCCTCCTATTTTGTGCGTGCTCTCGAGGTCGCCATGGAAACAGCAAACCTCGGTATACAGAACAGTTCCACACTCATGCTTTTAATCGAGGCGGTAAAAAACGGTCTGAATACCGCTGAGGTTGCTGCCCTGCCTCAAATCCTCCTCATGTCGGGGCAAAAAACCTTTACTGAAGATGATCTTCGCAGTATGGTTCTTTCAGCACGGAAGAGTTCGATTTCGCCCTCTGAAGGGGACACAGAAACAACAAAAGGGGGCTCCTCTTCGGGCAGTGACACAGGTGGAAATGGAGGACCTTCTGTTCAACCTGGTGGGGGAAGCGGTTCACGATCACGCCGTTGATGGAGCCTGTACCCGCACACGTAAGGGAAGCCACGGTATCCACACTCTATCCATCATTGATGTGTCCCCTTCTGTCCGTAGTAGGCATCTGCTCCATGTTTTCGCAGGTAGTGTTTGTCCAGAAGAGTCTGTTTTATGTTTCCCGCCGTCGGATTCAACTGGATCGACATGAGGTTCATGCGTGCGATCTCTTCAAGCATGTCGCTGATGAACACGGCCTCCTGGGGATCCTTTCCCCAGGCAAAGGGGCCGTGGCAGGCCACCAGCACTGCTTTAACTCGGTGGTAATCGATCTTCCCCTTCAAAAAGGTATCGATTATGAGAGCCCCTGTCTCCTTCTCGTAATCCCACAGTATCTGTTCGTCTGAAATGACATCGGTGCACGGTACTTCACCGTGAAAATAGTCTGCGTGAGTCGTTCCAAGGCATGGAAGTGATCTTCTCGCCTGAGCCCAGGAGGTGGCGTAACGGGAATGGGTGTGCACCACTCCACCAATATCCGGAAATGCCCTGTAGAGCTCCAGGTGGGTTTTTGTATCCGAGGAGGGATTAAGCTGACCTGAATCCACCTCACCGCTCAGGTGTACGAGCACCATATTCTCAGGGGTGAGTTTATCGTAATCAACTCCGCTGGGCTTGATAGCAACGATACCGGCTTTTCTATTTATCCCTGAGGCATTCCCAAATGAGTAAATCACAAGCCCCCTTTCAACCAGCTCGATGTTTGCCCTATACACATCCTCCTTCAGCTTTTCCAACCCTCTATCCTTCATGAACATCCTCCATCACACTCTCAAAAGCTGCTCGAGCGCATCCCCCACCTCCCGGTACCGCCGGTAAAGCGTGGAATATATTTTGGACTTTTGTCTATCGGGTGTGAAGGTCTTAGCAAATCCCCTCCCCATATTCTTCTGGGCCTCATGAATCGACCCGTACATTCCCGACGTGACCGCTGCAAACATTGCTGCTCCAAGCGCTCCCGCCTGCTCACTCTCTGCGATCTTTACCGGCATGTCAAGCACGTCACTCAATACCTGCATGACGAAGGGAGACTTCTTTGGAATCCCTCCCGATGCCACCACGTCTTCGATCTCGATTCCCTCCTCGGTGAACCGGTCGATGATTGCCTTTGCCCCGTATGCGGTGGATTCCACAAGAGCCCTGAAGAGCTTGACCGCTGTGGTCCCCAGGGTCGTACCAACCAGCGCTCCTTTCAACTTTTGATCGGCGTAGGGAGTTCTCCGACCGTTGAGCCAGTCAATGGCGATGAGACTTTCATCGATTTTTGTTTTTGCCGCCTCGTTTGACAAGGCAGGTACTATCCGTTCGAGTACTTCCGAGTCACCAGACTGAATCAATTTTTTAATCGGCCATGCGAGCATGTCCCGAAACCAGGCGTATACATCCCCGAATGAAGACTGACCCGCCTCGAGGCCGATCATCCCAGGGATGATCGAACCGTCCACCTGTCCGCAGATCCCGGCAACAAGTTTGTCCCCTATCACTTCATATGGGGCAACTGCCATGTCACAGGCAGATGTTCCCAGGATCATGACAAAGCTCTTCTCTCTTATTTCGGTCCCCACCGCACCCATATGGGCGTCAAAGGCGCCCACTGCGACTGCAGTCCCCTCTTTCATGCCGAGCCGTTGAGCCCATTCCGCTGTGAGCCCGCCGGCCCGCACGTCCGAAGTCTGGGTGTCTCTGTACAGCCTTCCCCGGAGGGTTTTGAGCAGCGGATCCACCTTTATCAGGAACTCTTCCGGGGGAAGCCCCTCCCATTCCTCGTGCCACATGGCTTTGTGCCCTGCAGCGCACCTGCTCCGCTTCATCGTAAGCGGGTCGAGGTTTCCTGTGAGGAGAGCCGGGATCCAGTCCGCATGCTCAACCCAAGAATAGGCTGCATCCCTCACTGCCCTGTCGCTTCTGAGAATGTGGAGTATCTTTGCCCAGAACCACTCTGAAGAATACACCCCCCCCACATACTTGGTGACATCTGTTCCCCCCCAGCTCTTTGCCACTCTGTTGATCTCTTCCGCCTCTTCTACGGAGGTATGGTCCTTCCAGAGGACGAACATTGCGTTTGGATTGTCGGTAAACTCCTTTTTCATCGCAAGAACCCTTCCCTCCCGATCAACAGGGGCAGGTGTCGATCCTGTCGTATCCACACCGATTCCGATAACCTTTTGCCCCGCCCCCTTCTCCAGTGCGCCGAGTGCAGAGGTGACCGCCTCCTGAAGACATTCCATGTGCTCAACAGGATGCTGACGGAACTGGTTTTTCGCGGGATTGCAGTATTTCCCTTCACCCCAGCGCGGAAAGTTCACAACCAGTGATGAGAGTTCTTCTCCGGTCCTGGCGTCCACGATGATAGCCCGCACAGAATCGGTTCCAAAATCGATGCCAAGTACATACTTATCCCCGCTCATGAGTCCATCTCCTTTAAGTATGTTGTGAAGATATAGGATTTACCTCCGGCTCAGATGCCGGAAGAATGGTCCCCCCATTATAAACGAGAAAGGGGAAAAGGACAACGACATTCTAAGGAACGCCTTTCACCCGCCCACCCTGTGCATGGCGAGGTTTCCCCATTCATCTTTGAGGTTGTGTTTAGCCGGCTTTGCACGTACCGCCATGCAAATTTCCTTCTTGATCAGATCTTCTTCCGTTTGAGATTGGATGAGCGCTCTCAGATCCAGGTCCTTTTCTCCAAACAGACAGGTCTTGAGCCTCCCATCGGGTGTAAGCCTGACTCTGTTGCAGCGCTCGCAGAAGGGATGGCTGAGGGCACTGATGAAACCGAGCGTTATCTCGCTCCCCTTTACCCCGTACACGTCAGCGGTCAGCCTCCTGTGAGCCTCTCCTGTCTTAAAAAGCGGGAATATGGCCTTTATTCTTTTAAAGATTTCCCGGCGGGGAATGAAGAGATCCCGGGCAACTCCACTGTTATAGGCATGCGGCATAATCTCGATGAAACAGATATCTACTTCCTTGTCAATCCCGTATCGTACAAAATCCTGAAGCTCCTGATCATTTACCCCTCTCATGGCAACTACGTTCACCTTTATCTTCAATCCAAGTGAAGCAGCCTCACTGATACCTCTCATCACCCGTCCATGCAGGTCAATTCCCGTTATTTTCAGGAAGGTGAAAGGGATCAGGGTATCAAGACTCACGTTAACCCTTTTTACGCCCGCCTCCAGAAGACCGTATGCGAGCTCATGGAGCTTCGTGCCGTTGGTGGTGAGCACAAGCTCTTCCAGAGATTTCCTCTTTCCAAGCTCCTGAAGAAGGAAGAGAATGTTTTTCCGAACAAGCGGCTCTCCGCCAGTTATTCGGATCTTTTTTACTCCCAGCTCGAGAAAGAGATCGGCGAGCTTCAGTATCTCTTCATAGCGAAGAATCTGCGATGAGGGAAGGAAAGGTACCCCCCCCTTCGGCATGCAATAGAAGCACCTGAGGTTGCACCTGTCCGTCACCGATATCCGTAAATAATCGACCCGTCTTCCAAACCCGTCCTGGAGTATCTCTCTCATGCGATCAATCTCTTGGTCACTCATTCGTTCTTCCACAGTCTTTCACCTCTCCACGAATCAGCTCAACCGCATGGTTAATTACAGGGCGTACAATCGCGAAGCTCTCCCTTACCGCCTTCTCGCTCCCGGGCATATTGATGATCAGGGTGCGTCTGCAGACACCTGCGTTTCCTCTCGAAAGCATGGCCCTTTCGGTCTTCTCCATGCTCCGGGCACGGATCGTCTCAGAGATACCTGGAACTTCCCTCTCTATCACCTGGGCGGTCGCCTCAGGAGTAACATCACTCGGTGCAAGACCAGTTCCCCCGAGGGTAAAGACGACGTCCGCCTCACCTCTGTCACAGATTCTCCTGAGTTCTTCGGCAATCTCATCCGCTCTATCTGGAAGGACCTTGTAACAGGAAAGGACACCGAGATCCTTCTCAACCAGAGCGCAGATTGCTGGCCCGCTCTTATCCTCCCTCTCACCCCTGCTCGACCTAGTACTTATGGTTAAAACCGCCACTCTTATTTCCGCTCCCATGTACCGCTCTTCCCTCCCCTCTTCTCGGTGAGTGCAAGGTCACAGATCACCATCCCTCTATCGACTGCCTTGCACATGTCGTAGACCGTGAGCGCAGCCTGCGCTGCGGCCTGCAGCGCCTCCATCTCAGCACCGGTCTTTGCCGTTACGGAAACCTCTGTATGAATCGTGAGTATTCCTCTCTCGGGTTCCGGTATAAAGAGCACCTCCACATGGTTGATGGGAATGGAATGGCAGAGCGGAATGAGCTCATCTACCCGCTTCGCAGCGAGAATTCCCGCGATTTTCGCAGTGGTAAACACATCTCCTTTCTTCACGGTTCCTTTTGTTATGGCCTTGAGTGTCGCTGACTTCATTTTTATCTTGCACACCGCCTTGGCAATGCGCCCAGAAGACTCTTTGTCCCCAATATCCACCATTCGAACATTCCCATCACCGTCCAGATGGGTAAGTTTTTGATCCATAGGGCGCCTCCGTTCCTTTCTCCCCGAGTCCTCCACCGGTCACCGCCGTTCAACGACCTTTATCTCGATGTCTCTGGGCTCTCCCACATTTTTAAGTGAGCCCACGAGACCACGAATAACATTCACGAATACACTGGTCACGTAGGGGTTGAGTCCTACTCTTTTCCCGTTTATCAGCAGCTCGATGCTCACATTGGTCTCTTTCTCGGTCATTTTTCTTCTCCCATAGAAATCTCAGTGTACCTACTCTCCTGCTGAAACGATCCACTGATTGTGGAGAGAGACTATTCAGCGAAATATCAGCGATCGATGAGCAGTACCTTCACCGTTTCTCTCTCTTTAATCGTTTTCGTCCCTTCAGGCAGGATCATAAAACAGTTCGTCTCCGCACATCCTGTAATATCCGCTGACCCGTTGAGCGTGAAGGGGGTCACGGTGAGACACCCGTCTTGAACCCCGCACCGGGAGGGTACAACATATACTCTCCCACTCTGATATGGGAAGTCAGCGGTTATTCGAGCATTCAGAAATCTGGGCTGGTAATCTTCCCTCCCCATCATTTTAAAAAGCGCGGGTTTGATAAAAAGAAAAAAGGTCGTAAGGTTCGATACCGGGTTTCCTGGTATCCCGAATATCCTGCATCCATCTTTCCTGGCAAAGAGAAGAGGTTTTCCCGGTTTCACCCTTACCCGATGAAAGAGCACACGCCCGCCCTCTTTCTGAAGAATGTCGGGGATCAGGTCATAATCCCCCATCGATACGCCCCCTGAGAGGAGAAATAGATCCTTCTCGAACCCTCTCCGTATCGCCTGCCTGAGCTCCTCCTCGCTGTCATCTGAAATTCCCATGTACTCAGCGCTACAGCCTGCTCCACTTACCAGGGAATAGAGCATTGGGCCATTGCTATTCCGGATTTTTCCTTTCCCGGGGTTCTGGGACGGTTCAACGATTTCGTTCCCTGTTGATAGGATACCTATCTTTGGCATCCGCACCACTCGAAGCGATGTCTTTCCAACAGACGCACACACCGCCACCTCAGAGCCCCCCATGAGGATCCCCCTGTGCAGCACCGTCTCACCTATTCTTACATCCTCACCCATTCTGCATACGTTTTCTCCTGACAGTACCCCTTTTTTAAAACGGATGAGGCTTTCTGAGACCCTTTCCGTGTCTTCCACCATCACAACCGCATCCGCCCCCTCAGGTACGGGGGCCCCGGTCATTATCTTCATGCATGTTCCCGTCCTGACAACCTCTGAGGAAAAGGTTCCCGCAGGAAGATTCCCGATGAGCGTCAGTTCTACAGGAAGCCTCGCAAGATCCCTGCTCAGAACCGCATACCCATCCATCGCGGCTTTGTGGAAGGGAGGAATATCAATGTCCGAACGAACATCTTCAGCAAGCACCTTTCCGTATACCGACTGGAGATCAGCATACTCTTCCCCGAGAATGTCGGTGTTATCAAAAATGTTGGCCAGGGCTTCGTCCACCGAGATCATTTTCATCCACCTCTTCAAAAAGAGATCTAAACCGGCTCTCCGCATACCTGCGCGTCTCTTCAGACAGCCGGTTGAACCGAGCAATGAGCTCTTTCGCTTTTTCGGTGAGCCTCGTACTCCCGCCTCCGGTTCCCCCTTTTTTCCTCTTCAGGAGTTTGAGACCGATATTACACTCTACGCTGTCAAGGAAGTTCCAGGCGCGCCTGAATGATATTCCGAGCTTCAGAGCCGCCCGAGATATTGAGCCTTCCTCATCTATCGCCTGTAGAAGCGTGAGCTTCCCATACCCCAAAACCGGTTTTCCTTCTTTCTCGAGCCAGATCTTTACTCTTACCCGCATCATGTCTTCGTTATGTTAATATAGCATATCGGTAATTCAAAGTTAACATCTATCTCTCTTCATTGCCATGAAAAAACAATCTCCCTGCTGGAGGTCAGGAAGGAATAGACAGTGGTCTAAAAATGTTAGAGATTAAATCGCAAAGAGAGATCTGCTTGTGGGTGCTTCGTACTTCTATGTTTTTATTACAGATTAAATCTCCTGAGGATTGTGCCGGAAACCCGTAAAGAAGGATTGTAAATACATCTCATGCCTTTTTGGTACATACACTTCTCTCTTATCGAGCAGTTTTTACAGTTCCTCTCATCATCACGGCGGACCGGACGGTTGAATACACCGATTACAAAGGAATCAGATATCATTACTCCTCGTTAAAAAGTAAACAGGATGGATATTCCTGAACTCAATCCAATGCGAGCTTTCCTCTCAATATGGTATCGCGCTCGTCCGGACCTGTGGAAAGAAGGACAACCTGAACGCCGAGCATCTCTTCAAGGGTTTCCACATATTGACGAGCTGCTGTTGGAAATGCATCATATTCTCTGATTCCCGAAGTGTCGCTCCAGCCTTCATACTCCTCGTAAACCGGAACCGCCCTTTCCAGTACTGCCGTATTTGCAGGAAATCCGTCGGTTTTCACACCGTCTACCATATAGTGGGTGCACACCCTGACTTTCTTCAGGCCGTCGAGGACATCGAATTTGGTCATTGCGAGGGAATCGATCCCTGAAACAAGGAGGGCGTAGCGTACTGAAACCGCGTCGAACCATCCGCACCTGCGCGGCCTACCGGTGGAAGCACCAAACTCGCTTCCCCGTTCCCGCAGGAGCCTTCCTGTTTCATCCACAAGCTCCGTAGGAAAAGGGCCATGTCCAACCCGTGTAGTGTAGGCTTTTACCACCCCCAGCACCTGCCCCACCGCTTTCGGGCCGATCCCGAGCCCGGTGAGTATTCCACCAGCACTTGGATTCGAGGAAGTCACGTAGGGATAGGTACCGAAATCCACATCGAGCATGACACCCTGCGCGCCTTCAAAGATTACACGCTTCCCTTCACGTGCGAGCCTGTCCAGGAGCACTGTTGTGTTTGCTACATAGGGGCAGAGGATCTCCCGGAACACCTCAATCTTCTCCATAACCACACGTTTGGAGACCGGCTCTCTCTCAAAACGTTTCACCAATGTCGTGTTCACCTCCTCGAGTGCAAAACTCACCATCCGCTCTACATAGTCTCGTTCCTCCAGGTCGCAGGGGCGGATTCCGATTCGTGCATATTTGAAGGCATAGGAAGGACCGATCCCCCTCTTCGTGGTCCCTATACCTACGGCCTCCTCCATTGCAACATCGAGCTCGATATGATAGGGCATTATGAGCTGTGCTCTATCTGAAATAAACAGCCGGGAAGACGGATCAATCCCGTGAGAGCGTAACGTATCTATTTCCTCCTGAAGCGCCAGGGGGTTGACGACAACTCCATTTCCAATGATACAGACCTTCCCTTTTTTCAAAATTCCAGAGGGAATCAGGTGAAGGATAAACTTCTCACCGCCGGTTACCACCGTATGCCCCGCGTTGTTGCCTCCTTGATACCTGCAGATGACATCGGCCATTTCTGAGAGGAAGTGCACAAACTTACCCTTCCCTTCATCTCCCCACTGGGCCCCAACAATCGCAATACTTTTCATTACACCTCTCCAATGAACGGAATCATGTCATATAGAGTACATTTCCTGCGCTACTATAGAATAGAATAATACCATGCGCCCATTTTCTCAACCAAATATCACCCATCCTACTTTTTCGTTGACTGAAAAATCAGAGATTGTTAGCTTATTTCAACAGCTGGAACTAGAGGTCGACCAATGGTAGTCAAAAAAAAGAAGAAACCACCTATCAAGAAGCTTCTCGTTTCAATAATCATAGGCTTTGTGGCGGTTGCTTTCATCGGCAGCTTCGCCTACCAGTATGCTGCGCGTAGGGGAGGTAATGTAAGCTCTCTCGCCGAGGTGAACGGAGAGCCGATTTCTGTATCGAGCAATTCACTCTTCGCAAATCTCTACCGGCAGTTCTACGAAGAAGAGAGGCAGAATCTGAAGGAAGATGAGGAGATGAGTGAGGATAAAAACCTTGAGCTTCTCAGGCGGGCCCTGGACACGGTTATCCAGCGGACCCTGATCCTTCAGTACGCCGAACGTGAAGGCATAACAGTTGACAGAGAGACAGTCCTGACATCGATCGTGAAAAAGGGATACTACAGGAGCCAGGACAAGATTTTCGATGAAGACCGCTACAACAGAACTCCCGAAGCGGACAGGCAGAGCATCTTCCAGAGCGAGCAGGAACAGCTCATAATCAGCCTCTTTTATAATGAGCTCTTCGGCTCGGTTCCTGTGACTGATCTGGAAACTAAATCCTTCTACCAGTTTATCGATTACGGGAAGAAGATCGAATACATCTTTCTCCGTTATGACGACCTTCCCGAAGAAACGCTCAGAAGTTTCTACGGAGAAAACCCTAAACTCTTCGAAAGAGCTCACGTCGCCCATATTCTTATAAAACAGAATGAACCGAAAGGAGAACAGGTGCTCGCAGAGGTCATGGAGAACCCCGATGAGTTCCAGGAGCTCGCGAAGAAGTATTCAGAGGACACGACGAAGGAGAAGGGAGGCGATCTCGGCTGGTTCTACCGAAAAGATATGGTCCCCGAATTCTCGAATGCTGCCTTCAAGCTAAAGAAAGATGAGATCAGTCCCCTGGTCAAAACCGCCTTTGGGTACCACATCATCAAAGCCCTTGATGAAGTGAAAATCGAATCCTTTGAAGATGCGCTGTACAGGATAAAGAGAGAATACGTAAGCGAGCACAGGGACGAGGTAGAGAAGAAGGTCGCTTCTTTAAGCAAGGAAATACTTTCGGCTGCTACCACAAATCCCCAGGAATTCGAGCCCATGGCCCAAGACCTGAGCCTGAAGGTGACAACCACCGATTTCATCACCCTCAGCGGGCAGTATATATTGAACGAAGAAAAAAATACCCCTCTCTTCGAGCTCATGAACAATCAGAACCTCATCGAGCTCGTCTACTCAACCCCAACCGAAAAAGTCGGAGGGCCTGTAAAAACGCAGGATGGTGAGATTATTTTTAAAGTCATCGATGAGAAAAAGTTTGATCAGGCGGAGTACGAAAAGGCAAAAGATTATATTGTGAATGCCTACAGGAACCTGAAGGAAAACGCTCTCTTCAACGACTGGTATATCAACGAAATGCGAAGGTCGAAGATTGTGGATAACTTCAATCAATTCTTCGAGCAAGCAGGATAAAAACCTCCTGTAACTTAAGGGCAGGCGGACTTTGATAAGAAAACCGCTTAGCGCTTGTGGAAAAATGCCTGGCTTCAGAAAGGTATCCCTGAAGTGGGGTTCTGAACCCTCGAGGTAAACCAGGCGGTGGAAACCTGGCAACTACAGTTGTGCAGTAAAAGCTACACGGCTTCATGCTGGTATTTGAGGTTGCACCGATCAACTGAAGTTGCACAGGTCCCCAGGACATTCAATGGATACAATCGTTCAGAAAAACATTACCATTCTTTCCTCTCAAAACCCTTCTCTGAAAAACAAGCTTCTTCCGAAGGATTCTCTTGAGCCCTACCGATACGTGAGAGAGCCGAAGCCCAACATACTTGTGGGAAAAGGATTCTATCATTCAATAAAGGATCCGGAAAGGGAGGCTAAAAATCTGGTAGAAGGACTCACCGTACGGAAGGGCTTCCTCTTTCTCTTTCTCGGTGTGGGGCTCGCCTATCACATCGAACTTTTCAAGAAGCTCTACCAGGAAGCGGGTGAAGTAACGATCATCGCAGTGGAGAGAAGCCCTGAAGCATTCACTATTCTCATGCAAAGGAGGGAACTCTCTTTTCTCCAGGGTATACACCTGCTTATAGATGAGAGCCCACACAGGGTAGAACGTTTCTTCCACTCCCTTGATCCCCTCTCATTTAAAGGGTACAGGGTCATACGTCTTCGGGGGGCTTACTCTTTCTTTCGAGAGTACTACGGGGAAATCGAGACCTGCTTTAAACGCGTCATGTCCTCCAAGTTATCTGATATACTCACAAGATTTGCTTTTGAAAGCCTCTGGATGAAGAACATCGTCAAAAACGTGCCCTACCTCTGCGGAAAGAGCCCCATAAATCCGCTGAAAAATACTCTCCGCAACAAAGCTGCGCTGGTTATTGCTGCAGGACCATCCCTGAACGACCAGCTCAATCTCATCAAAGAGATATCCGGATCGATCTATCTCATTGCCGTCGACACCGCCCTTGAACCTCTCCTCCATCGTAATATATGGCCAGATTTCGTGGTGTCCCTCGACGGTCAATACTTCACGTTATCCCACTTTCATACCGTGCTCTCCGGTAGGGATTTTCCGCACCCTCCGATTCTCATCGCCGATGTGGTCTGCCAGCCCCTGGTGTTGAAACACTGGCATGGCCCACTCTATTTCAGCGCCACTGCGTCTAACTCCGCCGATGAAGTACACCCCCTCGTTCACATGCTCTCAGAGCGATTTCTACCCCTTCATATGCTCCCCTGCGGAGGGTCGGTCGCCACCACCGCCATCGAGTTTGCGCTCTTCCTCGGGTCCAATCCTGTGCTCGTCACAGGCTTGGATCTCTCCTTCACTTTTTTTCACACCCACGCCAGCGAAACATCTAATGATCTTTATTTCCGTCGGTTATCCAACAGGTTAAAAACCGTTCACTCATTGGCAGGAGAAAGGATTCACAGGAGAAACCTGCTATTTCTTCCTGGGCTGGATGGAGAAAAAGTGCTCTCTGATTTCGTATTCGGGAATTACCTGGACTGGTTTTCTCAAAAGGAAGAATACCTGAACAGAGTTTATAATGTTACGGTGCGGGGTGCAGAAGTTGCTCCCCTTACGCACTTCCGACTGGAGGATTTCAGACCCGAAAAAAACAAAGAAAAGGCTCTCTCTCCAAGGTTTTGCCTCAGGATGAAAGGCGCAAAAAGGGGAAAAGATTCCACTCACGCACCAGCGGAGAAAGAACTCTCGCACGACGTCTGCATGCAGTTTCTTGCGGATCTGAAGCATGAGATACCCAGAGCGCGCGCCACTCTGTCCATGAATTCAGATCAGAAGGGCACGGTACATTTTGCGGATGCTCGATATCCGCAAGATGCTTTGCATCCGCTTTTAAAAAACATCCTCCCCCTTGCCATCTCGATACACCGAGACTTGGTTTCCGCCAGTTCCCATGTGCACCTCTTTCTCGATATGCTAGAAAAAAATGTATGTCGATCGATCCGACATATGAAGACAAAAGATCACTGAATCTTTCGCACCTCATACATGCCGTCATTCATGTAAATGTACACAGTTGTGTTCGAATAACTCTTGAAGGGGATCGAAATGCTCACTCCCCCAATGCCCGGAGCGTTGTAGATTTCCCGCTCACCTATCTTGTCCCTCACCACGATTCGGAGCTGTACCTCTTGGAACTCGAGCGGCACATCAAAGTTCAGTACTCGTGCGTAAAGCTTGTCCTTTTCTCTTTCAGAGGGGAGATAGCCGACGTTGAACGTGACCGTATCATTCCTGTTCACCAAGGTTTCCGGAAGCGGATCCTGTGATATGATGATCCCGTTCTGTGACGGATCGATCACCTCCTCAGTCACAATCTGAACAACCACACCCCTGAGCGCCAGGATCTGCATCGCCTCGTTCACATTCTGTCCCATGTAATCATCAAGCCGGAACGCCTGGATCTCCTTTCCCTTGCTAATGATCAGATCGATACTGTCCACATTGGTAATCGGGGTATTCGGAGGGGGAAACTGCCCGATGATCGTACCTCTAGGAAGGTCTGAAATGACATTAGTAATGTTCCCGAGCTTGATCGTCTTTCCCTGAAAGGAGAATATCTCCTGGAGACGGTTGTTGACGTAGGCCAAGGTTTTTCCCGTGTAATCCTCCACAATGGAGATTATCGGTCCCTTGCTCACGATCAATTTCACGTCTTTACCTTCTCGAACGACGCTTCCCGGCTGGGGATTCTGCTCCACGATTACATTCTTCGGATATTCACTGAAATAGCGTGGATCGATCAGGACATTGAGCCGCTTTTTCTGAAGAATGAGAAGCCCGTCTATGAGCTCGCTCTCCGTAACCTTTGGAACCGTGACCTCCGGTGGGCCCTTTCTCACAACCCAGAAAATGACCGCTGCCACCACCAAAAGCACGAGGATAAAAAGAAAGAGAATAATGATAACGTTTCTTATGATGAGCCGGGATTTAGAGATTACCTCGGTCCTAAAAAGACGGAACACATTTCTTAATCTGTGGAAAAAACCTCTTCTGTCAGCATAGGTATTGAAACTCATCGGACTGCACTTTTCAGAACGGAAATAAATAGATGATTTCTTTTAAGATCAAGGGTCAATCAACAGGAACTTTTTAATCGTTGGCGAACAATATCTTCCTTTTACAAACATGAGCAACAACCCTGCAAAGCAAGCCGGGCTTCAACCTAATAATTGTTCACCAAAAACTATTTCGTCGTTGGTGAACTTTGTTCACCAACTCAATAATTAGTTCTTTAGCTCTTTATAATTGTATGCCGACTGTTCAAGAAACAGCTACGATTTCATAGTTGCTGCAATTGTTCACCAAAAACTATTTATAACAACAGAGCGGAAAATAATCAACCCTTTCTTAATCATCCGAGTATTTTTCCTAGGAGGCTTCGATATCCGTTTATGAACACCTCATGGTTCATTCTTCTCTTGTTCTCCAACTGGAGATCAGTGATGCCGATCAATCCGTTTCCGGTTTGTACGACAATGCCCTCACTCCTGTCGAGCTTCACAATCCTTCCCGGCTCGTGCTCTTCTTCATCCTTAAACTCGGAAAGATGAGCTCTGAATACCCTTAAAAGCTTTCCCTCAAGAGAGGTAAATGCAACAGGCCACAGATTGAAAGCTCTGATCTTATTCACCACAGTACCCGCGTCTTCGTGCCAGTTTATGCGCCCGTCCTCTTTGCTGATCTTCGAACAGTAGGTCGCTTCCCTATCGTCCTGTTTTTTTGGTTTTTCCCGCCCACTCAGATAGTCATCAATGGACAGGGTCAGAAAGCCGGGGCCTTGAAGGATGAAAATATCCATGAGATCCTCTGCGGTCACCTCTGGGGTAATGGGGACCTGCATGTGGGCGATTATATCACCTGCATCCATTCTTCGTTCCATGATTTGGACAGTCATTCCGGTGATCCTGTTGCCCTCCAGGAGCGAAGATTCGATCGGAGATGCGCCCCTGTATTTCGGGAGAAGCGAGGCATGAAGGTTCAGTGCGCCGTACTGCGGGAAGTGAATAAGATATTCGGGGAGAATCATTCCAAATGCGACGACAACGATGAGGTTGACTTCCTGTTCTTCGCACACATAGAGGATGCCGTGATCAATTGTCAAGGGCTTCAATATGCGAATATGAGCCGTTTTTGCAACGCCGCTCACCGGCGTTTCCCGTAATTTTCTGCCCCGACCAACCTCTCTGTCAGGCTGTGTCACAACAAGAACCACCTGAAAATCATTAAGGAGCCTTAAAAGACAGGCAGCTGCAAGCTCCGGAGAGCCAAAGAATCCTATTCGCACCCTATTTTTCATTGACATGTGTGTGAATGTTGCAAGGTTTTGAGAAAATCTATCTCAGGATGCAGTTGTATTGAAGGTAGATCTTCTCTACAGCAGTGTCTGGTTTTCGGAAAGCTGGTGTGGTCCATGCATGCGTGCTCTGGACACGCTCGTCCCCGGCATGTGTGCTGCCTGCACGCGTACCTCCGGTGCGTTGAGGTGTGTCTTCACCCTCTCTCTTTCTTCCTCGGAGAGCCGATCAATGAAGAGCACACCGTTGAGGTGATCGATTTCATGCTGAAGAACCCGGGCAAGCAGGTGTGTTGCAGTTATCTCTACCAGTCTGCCGCTTCTGGTCATACCTTTCACGATGACCTTTAAAGGCCTCAACACTTCGGCGTTCACACCCGGTATGCTGAGACATCCTTCTTCCATGCTGTCCGTATCCTCGGATGCATATTCAACGACCGGATCGATCA
>Ga0209427_10005137_pt1 | contig 15018 bp, 12 predicted proteins | sample DeeMarSWOR136_30_FD_187465 | JGI IMG/M metagenome (GOLD analysis project Ga0209427, IMG submission 187465) | Marine sediment microbial communities from White Oak River estuary, North Carolina - WOR-1-36_30 (SPAdes) (version 2) | ecosystem: Environmental > Aquatic > Marine > Intertidal zone >...
GCCCGTGCCCGACCGTGTCGGGTGGGAACTTCTCCGAACAGGGCATAGGGTCCCTCTATTTCCGCAGAGCAGACGATATCAAGGGCCTGCTGAGTCGGGGCGTCAACATGCTGCCCTTTGCCGGTCAGTGCCCGGTGGCTCAGGGCTATCATCGTCCCGACGGCGCCGTTCATGGCACCGAGACAGTGGGTATGGATATAGCTGGTAGTGAGGGGGGGACGATCCTCGTAGCCGTTCGTGTAGACAAGGCCGCCGAGAGCTCGCACCACGATATCCGGGTCTTTATAGTTCCGATACGGCCCCTCCTGCCCGAAGCCGGTGATGGAGGTCATAATGATTTTCGGGTTAATCTCGCTGAGGTCTTTGTAGCCCAGCCCCAGCCCCTCCAGGTAGCCCGGTGCAAAGGACTCTAGGACAACGTCCGCCGTTTTAACCAGCTTTTTGAATATCTCCTGCCCACCGGCGGCCTCGATGTCAAGGGTGATGCCTTTCTTGTTGGCGTTGAAAGCAAACCAGGTGAGGTTTTTCTCCGGGTCCTCGATGTCCTTATAGAAAGGCCCTCTGTACCTGGAAGGGTCGCCTCCGGGCTTTTCAATCTTGATGACTTCCACCCCGAAGTCGCTGAGTGCCCGACCGCAGATAAAAGCCTTATCATCGGTCAAATCGAGTATCCGGTAGCAACTCAGCATAGTTATCTCCTTGAAATTGAAAATGAAACGGCCTAAAGAACGATATGTGGATTTTGTCAACAAGTAATCATGAGGTCTCAGGACTAATTATAGTATTTTGAGGTGTGATGGGGCAAATATAAGTAGAATCATAGAACTTATAGTATATATTTTTTCGCGTTTAGCCCGGCTCGCCTTCCGCTGGGGCTTGCAGATTATGTATCTGTAACTATATGATACACATGTTACTGTTGCCGGTAACGGGAATTTTCCATGTAGAGTATAATGGCTGGCTGTCACGTAAATACGTTTGTGATATTCAAATATATCGTGAATTAATGGAGGATTAGACGAGTGGCAGAACGTAAAAAAGATAAGAGGAAGTTTGTGGTGCCGCAGCAACCGATTCCTGCGGAAGATATTAAGGAGACATTCAACACGGATGTTGTCGTGGTGGGTGCGGGGACATCCGGTAAGGCCGCGGCGCTGTCAGCCGCCGAGGCCGGTGCCAGGGTCATCCAGATTGATAAGCATGTTACCTACCGTTGGGGTGGCGGGATGATTGCCGCCATTGATAGCCGGTTGCAGAAAAAAGAGGGCATCGTTATCGATAAAGACGAAGTCTGCCTTCAACTCATGAGGTGGGCGGCCAACAAGCCCGACCAGAAACTGTACCGGGTGTGGGCCGACCATAGCGGAGCGATTATGGACTGGCTCATGGATATTACCGACGCTGCCGGAATTATAACACGCACGTACCAGTGGCCGCGGCCGACCGGTTACGACCCTAAGACGGAATACTACCCGGATTTCCCCGTATGCCACATACACTCCGACGGTGTGAATCCGGGACTCAACCACAGTCTAGCATTGGAATGTGTCCAGGACCGCGCCCTGAAGCTCGGTGTGGACATCCGCTACCAGACCCCGGCCGTGCAACTTATAAGACAGCAAAACGGAAGGGTTACCGGTGTTATCGCCCGTGATAAGGCCGGTAACTACGTCCAGTTCAACGCACGTAAGGCTGTGGTTCTCTGTACCGGAGACTACGGGAATAATCCCTGGATGGTGGAGAAATACTGCGCCCCTGCCGTGGAGGTTGCCCGAGAACGCAATATCTATATGACTCGGAACCAGGACCTGCTGGACGCCCCGGAACCGCTCAATGTCGGCGACGGGCATCAGATGGCCATGTTGATTGGTGCCGTGATGGAGCCGCCGCCGCACGCCCCGATGTCTCATGCCACGGTGGGTGCCTCGGGTGCCAACGCATTCCTGAGGGTGAACCTCGATGGGGAGAGATACGAAAATGAAGACGTTCCCGCTCAGAGCAGCGCCAATTCGATAGCGCGCCAGCCCGGGAAGAAGGTCTGGCAGATATTCGACGACAACTGGGAATCGGATTTACCGAAAATGGGTGTGGGTCTGGGCACACGCTATGAAGCCGACGACATACTCCGGGCACAGGTCGAGGAGATGACGGTCAAGGCCGATACCATTGAAAAGCTGGCGCGGAAGATGGAAGTGCCTGTTAAGACGTTCAGGGCTACGGTGGACAGGTACAATGAACTTACCAGGATGGGCAGAGACCTGGACTACGGCAAGCGTCCTGACCGGCTGACATTGATAAATAAACCACCGTTCTATGCGGGCATGATCGAACAGCATATACTGGTTGTTCTGGGCGGCCTTATTACGAATACCGGTTTCCAGCCGCTTGACGCCGACCGAAAAGTCATTCCAGGACTCTATCTTGCCGGAAACACCGTCGGCAACCGCTTTGCCGTGGACTATCCCACGATGTGCGCTGGCCTCAGTCATGGTTTTGCTTGGATGACCGGTCGTCTTACCGGTTTAAGCGCTGCCGCCGAGAAAGTATAAAGTTAGACAATTGTATTTACAGGGAGGTGTGCATGAATTTAGAAGAACTGGAAAAAAGAGTCAGGGCTATTGAGGACCTCGAAGAAATCAAGAAATTACACCAGAAGTATATTGACTTAATGGATAACCTCAGATATAAGGAGGTCCTGGACCTTTTCACGGAAGATGCTTCGGTAGAAATACGGAACTCTGGCGTACTCAAAGGTAAGGAGGGACTCACCGATATCTATATCAACAAACTGGGCAGGAGGACTGCCCGGTCTGAAGGGCACTTTGTCATCGAACCGGACATCACCGTCAGGGGAGACACCGCCAGGGGAACTTGGCTGGTTTACATGCTGTTCTCTAAGCCGTCTGTGGAGTGGGTGCAGGGAAGGAATGAGGCAGAATATAAAAAGGTCGGCGGGAAATGGAAAATTAAGTCGATGAAATTCACGCGGACCAATGCATCCCGGCCTGATTTATATCCCTAAAAGGTCAGACCCCAGCCTCAAGGCCAAATAAGGAAGTCGGGGCGGCCGGATTTGAACCGGCGACCACCTGAACCCCATTCAGGTGCGCTACCAGGCTGCGCTACGCCCCGCCAGGTCCAGCAGGATTTTAGGAAGGATACAAAATAATCATAGGCCAGCGACTCGGGATTGTCAAACCTGCGTGCCCTGATTTCCGGAACTTGACATAGATGAAGTGGTGATGTAGATTTTTCTAGGCTGGCTGAAAAATCGCCAGCTCCTGTAAGTAATTCAATCCATAGATAAAAGGAGGAAAACATGTCGCCAGTTTTGAAGGACAAGGTAGCTATCATTACCGGAGCCAGCCGTGGCATCGGGAAGGCTTTCGCCGTAAGATTCGCCGAGGAAGGGGCCAAGCTGCTGTTAACTACGACCAGTCTTGAAAGGGCTGAGGGCACGGTTAAGGAGATTAAAGACAAGGGCGGCGAAGTAGCCATCATAAAGGCTGATATTTCAGTTGAAAGCGACACTCAAAAGATAGCTGAGGCGGTTAAGAAGGAATACGGCGGGGTAGATATCCTGGTCAATAATGCGGCTGTCTGGTACGGAATCAATGCCAAGCCGTGGGATACCTGGACCGCCGAGGAGTGGGACCGGATCTTAACGGTAAATGTCAGGGGGACTTTTCTGGTCTGTAAAGCTGTGGTCCCATTGATGGTCGAGGCAGGCAAGGGTAAGATTATCAATATTGCTTCCAATGTCGCTCGCGTTACCGCAGCTTCGTTTTTCATGCCGTATTCCTGCAGTAAGGGAGCAATTTACACGCTGACTCATGCCCTGGCCCACACTCTGGGAGCTTCAGGCATAAATGTTAACGCTATTGCCCCGGGATACACGGCTTCCGAAGCCAGTTTAAACCAGGACGGTAGTGACGATACGTTCAAACTTGCTACTTCGGAGCAATCTATACAACGACGTGAACAGCCGTCCGATTTGGTCGGGGCAGCCATATTTTTAGCCTCGGCGGACTCGGATTTTATATCGGGGCAGGTGCTCTATATCGACGGCGGCACCGTAATGCTCTAGGTGATGAGACGGCTCGTTCTCATATCTTCAACTTGATATTCTATAGGGACAGGTCTCCCGGAGGTTGCAGCGGGCACAGACTTCTGCCTGTGTCCACGTCCGCATCTGTGGTCCCATGCTGATGACCATGGAGGTTGACTTGCGGGGGACCATGACACCCGAAGATGTCAGGCTCACGCCGATTTTTTCCGCCCCGGCCAGTTCCAGCAGGTTCCACTGTTCGGTAATCGGTAATCCGGGCATACCCGGATTGACGGGACTACTCGCCTGATATCCGCGTGACGAGGCCTCACCGGCGATAGACCTGCATGCTTCCTGGTTCAGCATATCCACGGCGGCGCTCCCGATGCCGTCCAGAAGCATCCCGCGCAGGGTATCCCCTTCCCTGGTGTAGGCTGTCACCTGTTTTTCCAGCCCGGGACCGATGGTGCAGACAGCTATGGCTTGCTCTCTGGCCCCGGGGAAAACTGAGGGCAATAGTGAACCTCGTATGACTTTATCCACCTCCAGCGATACTTGGTCGGGGCTCATCCCGGTAACCGTATAGTATTCATAAGCTACGGCCGGTTCCAGGAGACGTGTGCTCTCTACGCGGGTAAGCAATTCATTAATCAGGCTCTTTAATTCGGACCTGATCTGGGAAAATTCCCGGAATCCCTCCCGGCGCAGCACTTCATCGGTCTTCAATTTCAGACAAATATCACGGATTACCGGCATGTCTCTCTATCTCAGCCTTATACAAATAGAGGGTGTGCCATCAGGATATCCCCGGGTACACACCCTCTGTAAAATTACTCTATTACTATCTCGATTCGACAGGTGTCTATTTGTAGACGCCGTATTCCTTAGTGAAGTCAACCATGGCCCTGACATTTTCCGGCTTAACATTATCAAAGAAGGCGCAGTTGGCCATGATATAACCACCGCCCTTACCGCAGGTATCAATAAGCTTCTTGGCGTAGTCCTTCACCTGCTCCGGCGTGCCTACGGTCAACAAGTCCATGGGCATGTTTCCGGCGATACAGGCAACATCACCAAGTACTTTCTTGGCTCTGACCATATCTACTTCGTCGAACAGCCAGACGGTCTTGCCTTTGGGTAAGTCCTTGATAACCTCCAGTCGTGTGTTAGAGCCCCCTTCAGCCCAGAGGAATGGTACAACTCCCTCCTCAATCAGGCCCAGGAGAATCTTTTTCAGATATGGCCAGTAGAATTTCTTGTACTGCTCATCGGAGAGGAAGCCGTCGGCACCTTTATGCAGAGGTAAGAATATAAAAGGATTTCCCATTGCCTTGGCCGGGGCCACGCCTTTCTGAATCCAGAACGGCAGCATGGCGTCCATGGCTTCGATGAGCTTTTTGGGTTGCCGGTATATATCCGTCATTATGCCTCTGGTGCCTCTCAGGGTATCGCCGAGGATGTCATAAGGCGCCTTGGTGTAGTCGCATTGACCTGCCGGGAATCCTAATGCTGGCATCTCATTAAAGAATGCGCCGAAATATCCCATCCATTTCAGGGCTTCGCTTCCGGCCTCCATTAAGGCCTTCAGGGCAGCCTGGACATCGGGCAGACCGTAAGGGTAGAAAATAATACCGGACCCGTACATCTCGTTTATTGTCGTGAGGTTGGGCAGTTGCTTGAAAGGCTCCAGGGCTCCGAAATAGCGCGGCAGAATGGTGGTGGTGAAGAAATGTGACGGGTCCTGTAGAAAGGCATCATATTCATCGGCCTTCATGTATTCGCCCTCGACACACTGGTAGGTATGCTCCGGGGCAATGCCGTGGCCGGGCCAGTTGTATAGCTTGTAGTCGAGAATGTCAAAGAACTTCCCAGGTCCCGGGGCCACGCAGCCGAAGTGGGCGTCCGGCTGAAAGTCCACGTAGAACTTCTTCCAGGCCGCGTTGGCTTTTTCATAATCGTACATGACGTCGCGGGGAGTCAGTCCGGAATAAAACGCAGGGAAAAAGCTGGGAATCAGCAGTACGGGCACCCTGTCCGGCAGTTTTTTCATTTGAACGGCGTCTTTTATCCTGGTTGCCCTTTCTTTGTACAGCTTCTCGGCTTCGGGGCTGACAAACTCCACGCCCTCTGGCGAAAGCCACCTTTGGAACAGTGCCTCCTGCCTTTCATCCGATGTCATCTCTTCCCATTGCTTTGCCATTTTATATTACCTCCTTCAAATTCTCTATTGAAGATTCCCACTAAGCACTGGACCATTTTTTAGCCAGGGATACTCCAGTCATGGCATCCTTGCCATAGGCATCGGCACCGGTGTACTTCATTACCTCCTCGGTAATCTGACCACCGCCAATCATGACCTTCACCTGGTCTCTCAGACCGGCGTCTTTCATGGCTTCGATGGTCTGTTTCATGGCGTCATAGGCCAGTGTCAGGAAGCCGCTCAGACCGACAATGGGAGCACTGGTCTCCTTAACCTTATCAACAAATGTCTTTATCGGTACGTCCACGCCGAGGTCATAGACCTCGAAACCACTCACATCAAGCATGAAGACGACGATGTCTTTGCCGATATCATGGATATCACCGGCAACGGTGCCGATGATGACCTTGCTCCCTCGCTTGGCCTCTCCTTCCGTGGCCAGCTTCGGCTTGACCAGTTCGTTGATGCTTTTCAGTATTTCGCCGGAATACACCAGGTCGGGGATGAAATATTTGCTTTCGGCAAAACGGTTTCCGACGATTTCCATGGCGCGTCTGGCATCGTCGAGTATCTTGAGCGGGTCGTCACCCGCCTTCAATCTATCCCGTACAATTGCCAGCGCCTCTTCTTCCTTCAAATCAGCCAGCGTGTTACGCAGATCTTTAGCCATATTTACAACCCTCCTTAACATGTATTGAGTTCTTTAGACCTGAAGCGTCGGTATACTGAACTTATATGGCACCTCCCCTGATTAATTATTCCTGGCTATTTAAATTATAGAAAGAAATTGGGATAAAGCTGGCGCTGGTAACCTGTTATCCCGGTCATATACTTTAGAACGTTCACAATAACAGTACATGCAGTGTTACACATTTTGCATGAATTGAGGGTTGATTGTCAACACCGCTGGCGTAAAATAATATGCCAGTCTGGTCTTTCAAGAAAAAGCATCCGGCCTGAGTCGAGTATTGGTACATATGCAATTTAACATGACAATCAACAGATTGCAATGAAAAGTTCTCTATGATATCATAGATAACACTCTGCGTGAGATAGACCAGATTGATTTAGCTGAAATTGAAATAAAAACAGCGTTGCAGGGTGTGGACTGAACATCGGTGTGAAAGGGTAAAGCGGGATAGTGTCATCGAAACTTGACCTTCATAGTCTCATTGTCTTTTATCATGTTGCCAGCGAAGGCAGCATAACCGCCGCTGCGGAAAAATTATGCCTGACGCAACCTACGGTTACATATCATATCAGGTCACTGGAAAAGAATGTCGGCGTCAAGCTTCTGGATATAAAGAAACAGAAAGTATTTCTGACGCACGCGGGCAAAGGTCTCCTCCGATATGTCAGAGAGATTTACCAGCAGATGACTGGCGCCGAGAGGTTTCTGGAGGGTCTCAAAGAGGCCAGCCTTCGCGTGGGTATTTCCGCCACGTTCAGTTCAACTGTTGCCCTGGCAGCGGCCGCATTTAAAGAACTGTATCCCCATGTGAGGTTGATTGTCAGGAGCACGTCCTCCTTTGAGGTTGTTGAGGATGTCCTGAATTCACAGGTCGACCTCGGTATTGTCGTCGGTGTGGACTACGAGAATCACAAACTGAGACAGGTTGAGCTGTCCCCGCGGGAAAAGCTGATGCTGGTCGCTTCCCCTTCCAGTGTGATTTCTCAGAAGGAACGGATCAGGCTGTCGGACCTGTGCGGTTACCCGATGGTATTGGGGCCGGAGACATCGGCCACGCGGCGTATTCTTTTAAACAGGCTCATGACGGGCGGATGCCATATGCCCGCTCCTATTATTGTCGAAGTAAACAGCCTGGAATGGGGCATGAGTCTGGTGGTAAATGGTAAAGGCATGAGCCTGTATCATTCAAGGGACGCGGAAAAGGAAATCTCGGAGGGGCGACTGAAAGAGCTTGTGCTGTCCAACGATATATGGGTGGCGGCGAACGCTCTTCTTCGTGTCGATGCTCCCGAGCATCCGATGGCTGAACAATTTATCGCTCTCGTTAAAGAGGCTTTTTTAACTCCTAATCAGGCCCTGGCCGTCCCTTCGCCATAAATCTTCCGCGGACTGAGTCCGTAATACTTCAAACATCTGTTCGCCTGAAGCCACAGCACGCTATGATTTCACGCATTTCAACGCCTCCCTGATATCTTCGGCGACCATTCTCCTCTTTGATTTTTCTATCAGGAAATTCTTGCCTGCTGGCGTATACGAAGGGAAGATCCTTTTACCCTCGAATGAATATGCCTGACCCCTGATTTTATACGTCGAACCGGCCGGTATCACTTTTTTACCGCTCTGTTTTTTCCAGATGTCGTTCATCATCTTTATAGCCACATCCCCCATGAGCATAAATACCTTAACGTTCGGGAACAGGGCTATTTCCTTTTCCAGAAGCTTCGAGCAGTTTTTCATGGTATCGGTGGAAATCGCGTACTGCGTCTTACCGCATTTAATGGCTGTGGTGATGTATACCCCCAGGTCGAGGATATCCTGCATGGAAGCTACATCGGCACCGGCATCTTTGAAGGCCTGAACCGTGGTCTGTAAATAGAAGGGATTGCCGTCGGCGTAAAAATAGTCCGCCTTTTCGTTCGGCGGGGCTTCCGTTATCATCAGGATTTTTATTTTATCAACGTTGATATCTACCGGCGGCAGGATGTAGCTGTTTTTATCCGTATCCGTGCACGGGAAATCGGTACATTGTATCTGCTCGCTGATTTTCATTTTTTCTTTCCTTTATCTTAAATGAATGATGAACTTGCACTCCTCCGTCCCGCTGGAGATGGCCGTCTCGCCCAGTTCCACCCGGACCGGTCGCCCGAGAGCCCCTTCCCAGTACTTCTGCTGCCAGGCACGCGAGCACTGACAGTGGGTCGGCGAGGCATTGACTCCGTCCGGCAGACCTCCTATGAGGTAGCAGTAGCATCGCATTCCGTACTGGCGTGGTGCATAGTAATTGTATATTATATCGCCGTCCCTCTCGAAGCGGACACCGGCGCCGTGCGGTGGCTGCAGTTCGTGTTTCAGGAACTCTTCTTCGGTCTTGTGAAACCGGCGCCGGTCTCTGGCGTCTTCCATCTCTTTCGAGAATACCCCCTGGCAGTGGCACCCGCAGGCATGCATTATCTGTTCGCGTGTTTCCCTGTCGATAAGGGCATCCAGACGCTCTAACGCGTCTTTGAACCACAGGGCACGCTTCACCGGATCAGGCGAGGCACCGGCCTCGTCGCCGCCCGTCATCACCTTTGCCCGTACTTCTGCGCCGGTGAATTCCTCTATCCTTCTACCCATTTCCGCGGTCTGTTCGGCTGTTATCCCGGGCATATTGTAGGTATCGGTTCTCGTTATCGGTATCAGTATCCCCACGACGGACTCCTGGTCTTTTTCGCCTTTATACCGGTCATCGTATACTTCGACGGCGTAATTCTTATCAATAATACGGCTCTGTTTGTACACTTCGGCATTCTCTGACAGCCAGTTGTTGATTTCAGCGTTGCTGCTGTCATATCCTTTCGATGGATATATTTCGAACTCGGCATAAAGGGAGGCGGGCAGGAAGAAGGCCTTGTATTCCGCCGGGATGCCGGCGTCTTTCACGCTCACGCCCACATGCACTTCACCCGGTCCTTCCCCCGGATACAGGCGTATTTCATAGCCTTCTTCACCGGTTTTATTCTTCAGGGGGCTGATTTTTTCCAGTTTCATGTATGCGTCCCATGCTTTACCCGTCTCGTCGCCGCCTCCGGCCACGCCCGCAATCAACAGGGCCTCTTTTTCTATTATTCTTGGCTCCATGGCAGGACCTCCCGATTTATTCATATTCGTATATCCATACTAGCACATAAATCGGACAACTGTATGTCATATTAAGAGGATTTTTCGTAAAAATCCAGAGTCTTCTTCATTCTCTCGCGGATAATATCGCGGATATGTGGCGGCTCGAGCACTTCCACATAACTTCCGAAGGACATGATGTATCCGTACACCCACTCATCTTCCGGGAAGGTGACGGTGACGTCATAGGTACCGTCCGGGTTCCGGGTAATGCGTTCCTCGTCGTAGTCGTCATATACCCGGTAAAGGTTCTCGGGTTGAAACCTCAGTTTCAGGGTCACGGATTTCCTGGGTTTTGCCGCCGGTTCTTCCTCTTTGATACTTTCCGGCGGTCTTCGCACGAAGCCTTCATCGGTGACGACTATGTTTCTGATTCTGGAGATGCGGAAGGTTCGGAAATCTCGCCGTGTTTCACAGTAGCCCCAGACGTACCATGCCTGGCCTTTATACGCAAGCTGCATGGGTTCTATCCGGCGATGGCTCATAATCCCGTCAGCGTTTATGTAGTCGAAGGTGATTATCTTGCGTTCAAGAATGGCTCTCTTGATATCAAGGAATTTATTCTCCTCGTTAGGGCCGCTACCCCAGGGTGAGAACTCGATGTGGACCCAATCGTCGGAGGTTGTTTCTTTAAAAAGTCCACCGATTTTCTCGAGTACCGCTTCAATCTCGGGGTATCTGGTGGCCTGCAGGGTTTTTAGGGCGAGCATAAGGCTGTCACGCTCGTGTTCGGTCATGAAGGACCTGTTGAGGACGTAGTTTTCCAGCAGAGAAATACCGCCGCCACTCCCTTTGTTGGTAAAGACGGGGACACCCGCGGCGGAAAGCTCATCAATATCCCGGTATATGGTTCTGGTGGAAACTTCGAATCTGTCAGCCAGTTCCCTGGCTGTGGTATTTCCTTTGTTCAGTAATACGAGGGTTATTTCCAGCAGCCTGTTTATCTTCATGGTATTTTGAAGTGGCCATTGGTTTTATTACAGTGCCCGGCAGGCTATTTCGGCGATGTCATAGATTTCTATTTCTTCCCCGTACTCCTTGACGGCGTCCCTGAAATTCCTTTGGCACCAGGGACAGCTGGTGACCAGTGCCGTAGCTCCGGTTGCTCTGGCCTCCTTGAGCCTTTCGTTGGCCGTCCACAGGGCGAATGCGGGGTTCGCCTGGCTGACGCCAGCCCCCGCCCCGCAGCACCAGGCATTTTCCCTGTTACGCTCCATCTCTACCAGTTCTATGCCCGGGATACTCCTTAATACTTCCCGTGGTGGCTCGTATACACCGTCATCGGCCAGATGACGTCCCAGGTGGCACGGATCATGATATGTAACCTTCATCGGGACTTTCTTAGTTAACTTTATTTTACCGTCCTTTATAAGACGGTCGAGGTACTCCACCATGTGCAGCACCTCGAACTTCATATCGATATTTACCCGTGGATAGAGTTTTTTAAAGGTGCTGTATCCGTCGGAACAGGAGGTCACCACCATGTTCACACCCAGAGAATTGAAGGTTTCCAGGCAGTGCTCGGCGTATTTGGTAAACTCTCCCATATAGCCTATTTCGTAGGCGCGGCCGCCGCAGCAGGACTCCTCCATGCCCATAATACCAGCGTCCACGCCGGCTGCCTGCATCAGTCTGATAGCGCTCTTTGGGACTTCCCACAGCTCAGGCTCGAACGAGAGCATGCATCCGGCGTGGTACAGGATGTCCACTTTTTCTTGTCTGGCATCCTTTACTTCCAGGCCTCTGGCCCATTCCCCCCGCTCCGCCTTGGGTTTGCCGAATACATTATCGTCTTTCTTCAGGCTCTCGACCATCACCATGTAGGCGGGATTAAGCAGTCCCTGCGTCACCGCTTCCGACCGCAGGGCCTGGATAATCTCGAAAATATGCTGGTGGTGATAGACGCCGCATTGCTGCTCGCAGGAAAGGCAGCCGGTGCAGGCGTATATCCTCTCCCGGATATCATCATCGGAAAGGTCGAATATGCCGTTGGAGACAGCCCTGGCTATGAGTATTTTGCCCGAAGGGAAGTATGACTCCAGCTGGTACATTTCCCCGGCGGGACAGGCGGGGGCGAAGATATTGAGCACCTCCTTGCAGGTGCCGCAGTGCGAGCATCCGTAGAGCCATTCCTTCACCTCATCAAGGACCATCGTTGCCTCCGATATCATTCAATAATGTCATTCTCGGGCTTGACCCGAGAATCCAGACCCCCTTATCCCCCGACTGGATTCCCGCTTTCGCGGGAATGACACTGGTATTATTCGGGCATCCCCCATCTGCCAGGATTTAAAATATTGTTGGGGTCCAGCATCTCCTTGACCCTTCGGTGCAGTTTCAGCCAGTCGGGCCCGGCTTTTTCTTCCAGTCTCCTCACTGCCCAGACCGGCGTCTTGTACGGGATATAACCCGTTTCCAGAACCAGGTCGAGTTGTTCCGCACACATGTCCTTGATTCTCTGCACCAGTTCGGGGTCCTCCTTGTCATAGGGGAGCATCCATCTCAGCCCGGCAAAGTGCCCCTCGGCCATCATGCGGGTGTAGCAGGTCCGGGTAATGTCGTATTTATCCTGTAACTCACAGCCCTTTTTAACCGTCTCAAGCCATGTGCTCATGGGGCCGTAGGTGCCGACCCACATCAGCCCGCCCCCGGAACTGAGTACACCCAGCGCCTGCATGGGAAACGCCGCCGTTGTACTGGGCATGGTATCGGGTCCCAGCATCTTTACGTCTTTACATTTTATCCTGACGGCTTCTTTTACGGCTTCTAGCTTGGCATTAAGTTCATTCTCGGTATTTCCGGTGATTTCGGCGGTTATGACGAACTCAGGCTCATCGGGGAGCCTGTGATATCCCGGATAGATGGGAGCCTTCTTATGTGCGTAAGCCAGCTCCCCGACCTTATTCAGGGTAAAGGACGTACCGATGAGGTCGTCGGGAATACGGGTGCGTATTATAGCCTGAAAAATTTCATAGGCGCCTTCCAGGTCCATCGGCATGAAGGTTAGTGCCATGTCGTGTTCCGGCTTGGGCCAGAGGCTCACGGCCATCTTGGTTATGACACCGGTCGTGCCCTGCCATCCCAGAAAGAGGCCGTCTAGTTCCGGGAAGGGAACGATGGCCTGCCAGGTCTGGCTGGCCGCGCAGGAGCCGATTTTCACAAGCTCTCCTGTAGCCAGAATGGCCTCCAGTCCGGTCACCCATTGGGAGGCGGCCCCGTATCGGAACGATAAATTATCAAGCCCCTGCACGAGGGCATTGGATATGACGCCGGTGGATGGGGGCGAAAAGGCGTAGGTGTACATCAGGGTGGGGTGGTGCTTCTCCAGGTATGCTTTTATCTGACCGAATGTAACCCCGGGTTCGACCACGGCGTACATGTTGGTCTCGCTTACCTCTATGATTCGGTTCATCCTCTTCAGGTCAAGCATTATGCCGCCCTCAAGGGGAATGGTCAGCCCGCCCACGTTGCCTCCGGCGATATAAGGTGTCACCTTCACCTTTTCCTTGTTGGCCAGGCTTATTATTGCCCGTATCTCCTCGGTCGACTGCGGCAGGACGACCACATCCGGCCAGTTCGACTCGGCGAATGTCAGGTCGTATGAGTAAACATACAGGTCAGCCTGATTGGTGGAAACGAACTGACTCCCGACGATTTTCTCCAGTTCTTCAACCACCCTGGTTTTTACAGCTTCAATCATTCTACTGACCTCCTTTTGCATCATCTTGGCCCGGCAAAAGGAGCACTATACGATTCATCTCAATTTTGCTCAGGCCGGTTTCTGGAGCTTTCCCGGTCCGTATGCTGAGTAATCAAGGTCATAGAATTGCTTGCAGGTGACAAAGTAAGCATAATGCACGCCGCCCAGGACCAGTTTCGCCTCCGCAGCGTCACGGTAATACTTCTCGTAGTGGTTTTCGCGGACATAACCGTAGGAGCCCATTAACTCCATCCCCTTCAGGATAAGCTCTGATATTCTCGTGGTAATAAATACGTGCACGGCATGCCCTTTAGCCAGCATACTGACCGAGTCCCATGGACCGTAAATTTCTTGATGGTCGAACTGATGGGCTAGTTCCAGGAAAGCGGACCTTCCCACCGTGATTGTCGAGGCCATCTCACCCAGTATCATCGCTGCGTGGAGGTGCTGCCTGACCGGTTTACCTCCGGCCACCCTCTCTCCTGTGTACTCCAGAAGCACATCGAATGCCCCCTGCAGAATACCTGTGGCGTGCCCCGAATTCATAGCCATGGGGGCAGCTAGCGTATTCTGGTAGATAGCCCAGGCTAAAGGTCCCTGCAGTCCCCACTCCTTGGGCACCCTGACATCGTCGAAATAGGTAGAGGTATTGCGGTCACCCTGCATACCGCATTTGACCTCAAACTTGCCGTGGGAAACCCCGGGCCAGGGTTCGGGTACATAAATCAGGGCAAAGGCGTCTATACCCTGCCTTGGGTCCATGTTGCAGACCACGCAGTTGAGGTCGGCTATTCCGCTATTGGATGCCCAGAACTTGCTACCGTTTATCACCCATTCGTCACCCTCAAGTTTGGCTCTCACCCCGATCGTTCTGCCCTCATTCAGTGCATTCTCAACATCGGTGGCGGACTCCGTTTCACTCATATTGAAGCAGGCGACAGCCAGCTCATTGCCGGTGAACTTGGGGGCAAACTCAGTGAACACCGCTTTGGCCCATGCCTTCGCCGGTTCGGGCAGGGGTGCCATATGCGCAATGAAAACAGGTGTCCATCCCCAGTCAGTGCAGGCGCAGTGCATGCTTATGCCATAGTCGGCACGCCCCATCTGCTCCTGCTTCAGGGCAGCGGTAAGTACGGAACCCATCCCCAGACCACCATACTCTTCCGGTATCATGGCTTTCTGTCCACCGAGGTCTACCTGTATCTTCTTCAGGATTGGGG